>JADMIO010928624.1_pt1 | contig 29686 bp, 38 predicted proteins | sample 8958161 | NCBI WGS metagenome assembly JADMIO01 (sample SAMN16585339, study PRJNA669376) | soil metagenome | isolation source: Crop rotation soil | place: USA: Cullars Rotation, Alabama | collected 2011 | reverse complement strand
CCCGCCGGTGATCTCGACGAGGAGCGCACCGCCCGGCATGACGACCCGAACGGGCGAGGCGCTCCAGCCGCGGGCGACGGCGGCAGCTGCGACGGCGGTCGCGGAGGAGCCCGACGCGGAGGTCTCCCCCGCGCCGCGCTCCCAGACGAGCGCCGAGACGACGCCTTTTGCCTCGGGGCGCGCGAGCTGGACGTTCGTTCTCGACGGGAACCGGGGATGCGTCTCGATCGCCGGCCCGAGCCTGAGGAGCTCGTCGCGCGAGAGCTGCTCCCGCAGGACGACCGCGTGGGGATTCCCGACGTCGACGGGCACGATCGAGATCGGCTCGCCGACGACGTCGAGCGTCACGTCCGGGCTGACGACGACCTCGCCGAGGTCCTGGCGCACGATGCCGTCCACATCGGTCGCGGCGGCGACGACGAGCCGGCCGCCGGTCTCGATCTCCACGGTCTTCGCGCCGGTCTCCTCCATCAGCCACGCGGCGGCGATCCGCGTTCCGTTGCCGGACATCTCGGCGCGTGACCCGTCGGGGTTCCAGATCGCGATCCGGGCGCGCGACCCGTCGTGCTCGACGACCTCGAGCACGCCGTCACTGCCGATCCCCGTCCGGCTGTCGCAGATCAGGCGCACCCGGTCGTCCGTCAGCTCGCCGGTGTCCGGCTGCTGGACGAGGACGTACGAGTTTCCCAGCGCGTCCCACTTCTCGAACTGCATGGCGGTGAGGCTACCGCCGGGCGAGCTCGAGCACGTCGGCCGCGATGTCGTGGGTGGCGCGGGTGGCATCGACGAGGTGGATCCCGGGGACCCGGCGCATCCACTTCCGCTGGTACGCGGCGTAGCGGCGGGTGCGCACGACGATGCGCTCGAAGGCTTCCTCCGGGTTGAGCTCGACGAGCTCGCGGAGGCCGAGCGTGCGCTCGGCCGTCCGCGAGACGCCCGCGGCGACGGCACGCCTCGCCTCGTCCACGACTCCACGAGCGAACATCTCCTCCGTCCGCCGTCGGATGCGCTCGACGAGGACGTCCTGTGAGACGTCCAGGCCGACGATCAGCGTCGGCCTACGGGTTGCGCTGCTCCAGAGGCCGTGCTGGCCGGCGACGAGAGAACGACCGATCTCGGCCAGCTCGAGCGCGCGCACGAGCCGCCTCGTGTCGGTCGCTCGGACGACCTCGTGCGCCCGCGGGTCGAGCTCGCGGAGGCGCTCGACAGCCTTCTGGCGATCCGTCTCGACCTCGCGCTCGATCCGCGCCCGTCGCTCGGGCTCGACGCTCGGCGGGACGTCGAGGTCGGCGAGCGCTGCCCGCAGATAGAGGCCGGTGCCGCCGGCGACGACCGCGACGCCGCTCCGGGCGACGAGCTCGTCGATCGCGGCATGGGCTTCGCTCGCGAATGCGCCGACGCTCATCTCCTCGTCGAGCTCGCGGATCGCGACGAGCCGCGTGGCACGCGTCGGCTGGTTCGTCAGGATCGGTAGGCCGCGGTAGACCTGCATCGCGTCCGCCGAGACGACGTCCGTGCCGAGCTCGGCGGCGACGGCCTCCGCGACCGCGCTCTTGCCCGATGCGGTCGGCCCGAAGATCGCGACGACCTCGACGGTCGCAGGCGTCCGCACGTCGGCTGCTTCGGACATGTCCGCTGAGGCCGGCTCTTGGGCCACCGACCTCCTCCCCACGCTTCGAGCCTAACGTCGAAACCGTGACGTGTCAGTCACGGCTTCGCGCCGGATTCGTGCCGATCGTTCCACCGGCTTGCTGCCCTCAGACCGCGACGAGGGCGTGCTCTCGGCCTCGGAGCGTCGTCGAGGTCGCGCTTTCGACGAGGACATTCGCGAGCTCGCCAGGCGCGGCCGTGCCGGTGAAGTTCACGGTCGTGTTGCGGCGCGTCCGTCCGCGGAGGAGCGTCGAATCGGTTCGGCTCGGTCCTTCCACGAGCACCTCCTCGACGAGGCCGATCCGGCTCCGGTTCCGTCGCGACGCGCCCGCCTGCACGACGTCGACGAGGCGCTCCATGCGGTCGCGCTTGACCTCGTCATGCACCTGTTCCGGCATCGAAGCCGCCTCGGTTCCCGCCCGGGGCGAGTACACGAACGTGAACGCGCTGTCGAACTCGACCGCCTCGACGACCTCGAGCGTCGCGGCAAAGTCGCTCTCCGTCTCCCCCGGGAACCCGACGATGATGTCCGTGCCGAGCGCGAGGTCGGGAATCGCGTCGCGGAGCCTCTGCACGAGCGCGAGATAGCGGTCGGGCGTGTACGTGCGTCGCATGGCCTTGAGAACCGGTGCGGAGCCGGACTGGAGAGGGAGGTGGACGTGCTCGCAGACGGCGGCGCAGTTGGCGATCGCAGCGATCACGGGCTCGCGAAAGTCCTTCGGGTGCGGGCTCGTGAACCGGATCCGCTCGATGCCGTCGACCGCGTCACACGCCCGGAGGAGCTCGCCGAACTCGGTGCGGAGATCCGGGGCGAGGTCGCGGCCCCACGAGTTGACGTTCTGGCCGAGCAACGTGATCTCCTTGACCCCGTCGCGGGCGAGCAACTCGACCTCCGCGACGATCTCGCCCGGGCGGCGGCTCTGCTCCCGCCCGCGAACCGCCGGAACGATGCAGTACGCGCACTTCGAGTTGCAGCCCATGGATACCTGCACCCACGCGCTGAAGCCCCGTTCCCGGTGCATCGGCAGCGTCGCAGCGAACGTGTCGTGTGTTCCGAAGCGCCCTCGCGGTGTGGCATAGCCGCCCGTCTCGATCCAGTCGCCGAGGTGCGGAATCGAGCCCGGGCCGAACGCGACGTCGACGAACGGGTACCGCTCGAAGATCCGCTCGCGCTGCGCCTCCGCGTAGCATCCGCCGACCGCGACGACGAGATCGGGCTGGCGACGCTTGTGCGCCGCCGCCTCGCCAAGGTAGGCGGCGAGCTTCATGTCCGGCTTCTCGCGGATCGTGCAGGTGTTGAAGACGAGCACGTCTGCGCTCTCCGGCGCCGTCGCCTCGCCGAGACCGAGGGATTCGAGCATGCCCTTGATGCGCTCCGAATCGTGAGCGTTCATCTGGCAGCCGAAGGTGGTGACCCAGTATCGTCTAGACATATGATGTACCTGGACGAGCGATGACGAAGCGTAACCTCAGACTCCTCTCATACGCGCGCGTTTCCGATGTCCGCGGGCGCGAAGGCCCGGGCTTCATCTCCGAAGCAGAGCAGCTCTCGAAGAACCGCTCGTACGCCGAGACGTACGACCACACGATTCTCGACGAGGGCGCTGACCTCGATGTGTCCGGCGGCGTAATGGTTCGCCCCGTCTTCGGCGGTTTCCTCGAGCGCGTCCAGTCCGGAGAAGCTGACGGCATCATCGTCGCCCGGCTCAACCGCTTCGCACGCACAAACGTCGGCGCGTTGGAGGCGATAGAGACGATTGAGAAAGCCGGTGGCGTTCTCATTTCCGTTGACGAGCAGCTCGACAGCTCCACCCCAGCCGGTAGGTTCCTGCGCTCGATCCTCCTAGCCGCAGCGCAGTGGGAACGGGAGCGCATCGGCGAGGCTTGGGTGACGTCTCGCACTTCCGCGGTCGAACGCGGCATCCATGTGTCGCGCCACGTGCCCCCCGGCTACCGGCGGCTTCCCCCAAGCAAGGATGTCGCGAAGGATCGGCGCCTTGTGCCCGACCGCAAGCACGCCGACCACATCCGCGCAGCGTTCAAGATGGCCGCGGATGGTGAAAGCAACTCCGCGATCGCCGCCTATCTCACCGACAACCTCAGCAACGGCCGATACCTCTCCTTCCGTGTTCCCCGCCTGCTTTCCAACCGCGTCTACCTCGGGGAAGCTCGGAGCGGCGCCGGTATCTCGAACACGGGCGCCCACGAAGCTCTTGTGGACGAACGGACATTCCTGCTTGCCCAGCGGGAACGTCCAGACGGGCTGCGCCAGCCGAGCGCGGGGCGCGCCATAGCCCCGCTCGCCGGAATCGTGCGCTGCGCGGGCTGCCGCCACGCAATGAAGTCACAGAAGGCGTCCGGAACCAGCAAGGCCGTCTATCGCTGCCCGAAGCACACCCGACACGGAGTTTGTCCCGCCCCTTCCACAATCACCAAGGGCGCGATCGAGAACTACGTGATCGAACAGTTCGTGGCCCGCTACTCCGAGCTCGGCTTTGCCCCGCAAGACAACGAACACGACGGGGACACCGCGATCGACGCCGCCGTGGAAGCCGAACGCGCCTACCGCGAACAGCTCGACAACATCGAGTTACGGAACACGATTGGGGCAGCCGACCACGACCGCCTTATCGTCGCCATGCATCGTGAGTGGCAGGCAAGGCTTGCAGAGACACGGGCGAGTGCCCCGAGGCAGCCGGTGGCACTACCCGAAGGCATCAGCCTCTCAGACCTCGTGGACGAGCTCCGGGACGAGCCCGACGAGCTGCGCGAGCTTCTAGGCAGCGGCATCCAGGCCGTGTTCATCCGCCCGGCCGCTAGTCGCAGCCACTCCCTCCCCATCGAGGACCGAGTCCGCATCGTCTGGGCCGATGACGACCCGGTCGAGCTCCCCCGACGCGGCAAGAGCTTCGAGCCCCGCCCGTTCGACTGGTAGCCAACGGGTGCCGGGATTCCGGCGCGCGAGGATCGCGCACGCAACGCGGGCAACGCGGTCGGTTCCCGTCAACGCGACCCCCGGAACGGCGCGTCACTGAGCGTGATCATCGGTACGAGCTCCGGAGGCTCCTCGCCGATCTGCGAAGCGGCCTCGTACGCCAACATCGCGGCGACGAGTGCATCAATCCGCCGATTCGGCCCGGCCTTCTCGACCATGTAGCGCCCGCGGCCGTCATCGTCCCGGCCGGCCTTCCGCAACCGTGCGTTCAGCACATGACGTCGCAGATCAGGATTGCCGTCGTGCGTCAGCTTGCGTTCAGCGAGCGCGGTGAGGAACCGGTCGACGACCTCGGGCATTCGCCGCACCGAGTTCGTGGGCAATTCGACCACGCGGTCGGGCCAGCGCGCGGCCCAGTCCTCCGCCTCGTCACGCCAACGCCACGGGTCGAGGTAGAGCCACTTGACGTTGTACTCCGAGAACAGCTCCTCCAAGGCGCGGTGGATCACGGCGCGGTCGACCTTCCAGCCTTCCGCACCATCCGGGCGTTCGAGTAGCTCAACGATCTCGAGGTGCCCGTCACGTGAGCAGGCGACGAGCGCCGTCGCGTCGGTCGTCATGCTGCCGTCGAAGCCGAGGCCGATCGGCTCCTCGCGCGTCAGTCGGCGCGATCCACCCGTTCAGCCCAGACCGTCGGGTCAACGGCGGCGGACAGCCCAGCCGAAGGGCTGTTGAAGTAGTACCGCTCCACCTCTGTCCACGGGACACCGGGGTCGCGCACCTCGAGCATCAGCCGGTCGAGCTCGACCCACGGAGCGCCCGCGTACGCCTCCGCGAGCAACCCACGGAGCGTCTCGTCGTCCATCTCAGGTGTCGGCTCAAACGAGGGTCGGCGAGCCACGAACATGACGCCCTGAGCCCCGTTCTCGTACGCCGTCGCGGTCTGCTCGGCGACCGAGTCCTCTGCGAGCTCGTGAGCATTCGTGAGCTCGATGGTCCGACCGTCGACTTTCGCCGCGTTGCGCTGGAGCACTCGGGCGAGCTTGTGTCCGCCGTTCGACTTCAACCAGCCGGCCGTCTCCTCCATCACGGCGAAGGTGACTCTCTGGCCTTCGCGTGCGCCCCACGAGGCGCTGACGGCTTCGAGTTTCGCGCCAGGCGAACCCTTCAGGTGGAGCCGTGTCCGGCCAACGTCAATCCCGAGCGCACGCGCGGCCTGGTCGTCGTTCTCCGAGAGCAACTGGAACACGAGCGCATATGAGTTGGCATAGGCCTGTTCCTCGCTCTGTCCCGCGATCTGAATCCATGCCTGCGGGTCTCCCTGCGTGCCCCACGGCCTGCCGACCGGCTCGCCGTCGCGGCCCCACCGATCGAACCTGACCGGGCCAGCGAACTCCGCGATCGCCAGGGCCGCACCCACCGGGCTCTTCCCGAGTCCCTTTGCGCCCTGCCACGCGCCACGCCGGTTGACGAAGCGGCCGGCATCGTCGAGCTCGTACCAGGCGAGCACGATCTCGGCCTGTTCATCGGTCAGAACTAGCGGGTCGCTCGGGTTCCCCGGCGACGGCAGATGCTCCGTTACCCAGCGCAGCACACCCCAGCCAAGAGACTTCACTCGACAGGCCTCCTCAGGTGTGCGTAATGGTCGGGCTTGTCGCCCTGCTCCGGCTCTGGTGGCTCGACAACCAGCCGAAGGCGAGCCATCGCCGCAGGGGTCAACCCGAGCTCCGACTCCAACTTCGACACGGACGCATGCTCGGGGCGCTCGAGCGCCAACCTGACATAACGCGCCACGATCGCCGGCTCCACCTGGACGACATGCCAGTACGACGCAACAGGCAGCCGCCACACGCGGCCCCAAAGCGTTGCCTCCTCAGCCGACGGCTTACCGAACGGCCATGACGGCGGCTTGAGATCGCACCCGTCAAACGGGAGCACCGTCCACTCCTCCGGACGGTTACGCCGAGCGAGCTCGGGCGGCTTGCGCGCCTTCGGAACCCTGCCCGCCATCAATAGCGGCCCTTCTCGATCGTCCAGATGACCTCTCCCGGGGCGTGGCAGTGATGGCACACCCAGTAGCGCTCGGTTGAGTTGCCGCCACGGATGAAGCGACCGGCGATCCAAGCGCCCGACCGACCCTTCGGTGTCGGGTTGCTTGACACCTCGAGCATCGTCCGAGACGAGCTCGTCAACCCGATGGCTTGCCGCCTTTCAGCCTCCTCGGACTGGTCGAATCCACAGCGGATGCACGGGGTCATGAGAGTTCTCCTCGGAGCTCGATTTCGCCGGGCCGAACGTTGGTAGGTGTCCGCGTGGCGACAGGGATGCGGGGGTCGCTCGGCCCCAGATGGCTGCCCGCGGCGACCCCCCCGGCCCCCATACCCACCCCTTTGCTGAGGTTGCAGCGCTTGCACTCGGCCTGCGTGTTGCTCGGCTCGAGCCCACCGCCGTGCGCACGGGCCACGACGTGACCGAGGGTCAACGGGTTGTCGGGCGTCGGCGGCTGGCCGCACTCGGCGCACACGGTCGCGCCAGCCAAGACTTGCTTGCGTGCTCGGCGGTGCGCTGCGCCTCGGGGTGGGAGCGCGTGCTTGGCACACCGGCTGCCTTTGGCCGGTGTGCCGCAGATCAAGCAGGGACGGAGCACGCTCACTCCTGCTCGCGTCCCCGGAGTTGAGCGGTGAGCAGGTACTGGCGCCGCAGGTCGACCAATTCGTTATCGCCGCGAGACTCGGCGCGGAACCAGAGCTGGGGCTGCGCGATCACGTAAGCGTCATCGCCCGGTCGTCGTTCGGCGAACTGGACGGTGTGGAATTCGTCCGCGGTGTAAGAGTCGATCGGTGCGTACGACTCGTTCGGGTCGAGCGGGAGGCCGTCGTAGTCGAGGTGTTTGGACTTGGTCGGCATGGCGTTCTCCTTTCGATTGTTGGGTCAGCCGACTTGGAGATAGACGCCGCCGCCAGGGATGACGTGTGCGACCGCGCACCAGTCGAGCAATTGGAGCGCCGCCGCGATGTGTGCCTGGGCCTCGGGGTGATCGGGCGTGTCGATGACCGTGTCGCACGCCCAGATGAATGGGAGACCGCCGTTCCGGTCGTTCGGGTCACGGTCGAACAGCTCGCTCTCCTCGACCGTTGGGAGACGAAGCTCAAAGTGGATCGTTGCTTGCCGCTTCTCGGTTGTCAGAAGGGTCATGCGGCCTCTCTCTCGTCGTTGGGGGACAGGTCGAGCACGTACGCCCCGAACATCGCGAAGCCCGAGGGCGTCAATCGCCACCCGATGCCGACTTGCTCGGCGATTCCGCGGCGCTGCCAGTCGCGCAACGTCTCGACCATGAGTTCGGTCGTCGCCTGCTTGCGGCCGGTCGTCGCGCGAGCTCGGGCCGCGAGCTCTGCCGGCGTCAGGGTGGCGCTCATGGCTGGGCCTTCCGGCGGTAGCGCCTGACGCTTGAGTCGCGTTTCGCTCGGAGCTCGGCGTGGCCGTCGTTCACGAGCCGCTCCAAGACCAGGGCGGTGCGGTACCAATCCCTGTCGTTGTTCCATCGCGCGTCCGTTCGGTTTCGGCGGATCGCGTCGTAGATGTTCGTTGGGTACTTCCACGCCACGTGGTCAAGCTCGAGCCACACGAGCCGCTTGAGTTCGTCGAGCGGGACGCGGCCCATCAGACAGCCTCAACCTGTGTCACAAAGTCGAGCTGTTCGGCCTCATCCCCCAGATCCCGAGAATCCCCAGGTCCCGATACACGCGACTCGGGATCTGGAGTGTTTAGTCCAGATCCCGACAAGTTGTGTGTCGTAGGGATGTGGTGATCTGGCGATATGGCGGCGGCGATCCCGGCCCCGGTGAGTGTCACAAACCACCGTTGAACTTCGCCCTCCTCGTCCTTCTGTGGCACGGCTCGGACGAGGCCTTCCTTCCGCATTTCGGACCGGATGTTGCGAACGGTCTTTGCCTCGAGCCCGGTGCGCTTCGCGATCTCGGCGTCGAGCACATCGCTCTCGAGGGACTGACCTTCTGCGGCCTGGAGGGAGCGGAGGATGAGCGTTCGGGCCGCGTCACTCTTAGACGACTGACGAGGTCTCCGGGTGGCGAGCAGTTCATCCGGGTCCTTTGCGGACGCGCCGAGCTCCACCATTCGCGTGACTTCGTGCTCGTGCCCGTCGAGCAGGTGCCCCTCGATGCGGAACATGAGCCCGGGGGTGTCGTCGGGTGCCCGGTTGCCGGTGGCGACGAACAGGTGGCGTGTCGCCTTGTCGACGTCGTCGTGGAGAAGGGCGAGGACGCAGCGCGGGACGTTGGCCCAGTCGGACGAGCCGAGCAGCGCGGCGAGCAACCCATCACGTCGACGCTCGGGCTTGTTCGAGAGGTGGCGAACCCCGAACACCATCGCCTCGGTCGTATCCGCCACTTGGTTAAGCGACTGGAGCGCCGGCCGAATGTCGGTGTCGAAGTTTGTGTTCTTGCCGGGGACCGCGCCGCCGACGGGATCGACGACGATCATTCCGACGTCGTCGAGTTCGGCGGCCTTTCGGATCAGCTCGTCGGCGTGGTCGGGAAGCACGAACCGTGTTCGCTCGAGCACGGTCACGTTGGCCTGGTCTCCCCCGGCCGCGACGATCCGCGGCTTCACATCGATCGAGTACGAATCCTCACCGAGCGCAATCCACAAGACGTGGCGCTTCCCGCCGTATTCACCCCGGCTGACGCGGGCGGCGATGCACGCGAGCCACGTGCCCTTGCCGGCGTTCTTGATGCCTGCGAGCAGATGGAAGGCCGACGCGAGCAGGAACGGCTTCGCGACGTAGACGATCGGTTTCGCGACAACATCGGCAAGCGCTGTCCACTGGAACTCGGCACGGGCGTGAGCTGACGCGGCTGCGAGGAGCTCGCGGAACTCCCGCTGTCCTCCGTGCCAGTCGCACCAGTCGGTTCCCTCGGCCGGCGGTCGGACTCGGATGGTGCGGCCTCCGATGATGCTGGCGGCTTTCGTCGCGCCCTTGTCGCCGTGTTCGTCGCCGTCGTGGCAAAGCGCCACGGTTGCGCCTCGCGGAATGAGCGCTGCCCAGTTGTTCTTGAACACGTTGGCGCCGTTCGGGAGGACCAGGATCGCGACGTCGTTGCCGACGAGATCCCAGAGTCGCGCCGCGTCGGTTTCGCCTTCGACGATCAGCCAGTCGAGGCTCCAGCGGTTGCCGATGACGATCGGGCGTATCCACGTCGAGGGTGACTCCGCATACGAGTCGTGAGAGGAGCCGTTGACAGGCCGGTACTTCACGGCAGTAATGGCGCCGTTCCCGTTGTCGCCTGCGAAAGCGAGCTCGACGGCTCCGCTCTTGCGGGTCGCGACACGAGCGCCAAGGGCTTCTAGCGCGTCGACGGTGATGTTCTTCGTCGCGCAGAACGCGTCGATCCGTTCGCGCGCCGTGCCGTTGACCGTGCTGATCGGGGCGAGCTTCGCCCACGTCGCTGAATGGTCGACGACGCGTTTCGGGGCGCGTTCGGTCTTCTCCAGGCGGGCGTACTCGTCCATCACGCCCGCTCCTCGAGATAGCCCAGGGTCGCCTGAACGGCAAACGCGACGATGTCGGCCGGGGTGTAGCCGAGTGCCAGCCCGATCGCGACGTGCCGCGCAAGGTCAGCCGAATGAGGTCCCCGCAGCGCCCGATCAAGCTGATCGAGCGCGTCCTCGCTTCGAGCGGCCAGCCAGTCGCGCTGGACGGGTTTGACTAGAAGGCCCGCGCCGTGTGCCCTGATGACGTCGTCGGGTAACTCAAGGATCGCTGCGGGCTTCTCGCCGGCAAGCAACATCTCGAGCTCGCGTCTGTAGTGGGGTGCAATGCGACCTTTGCCAAGTGGCGTGTCGAACACCCGCTCATGCGGTCGGGTGGCGACCGTCACGACTCGCCCCGCTTGATCCGGAGAGCTTCCCCGAACCCGAGCCTTTCGGCTTCCTTTGTGAAACGCTCTTGGACGATCGCGACGTACGCGGCGTAGAGGTGCATCAACAGCCTGATGCGTATGCGGCAGACGAGGAGGTTCACCTCGACACCTCGATCAGCTCGAGGCAGTCGCGCAGGATTGCCTCGGCGCGTTCGAGGTTGCGTTCCTCGAGTGCGGCGAGGATGCCGTGGCAGGCGCCGCGCAGCGCGAACAGCAGTTGGAGCCGGTCGCGGTCGCACTGGGGTGTGCGGCGTTCGCTCACGCCGCAACCGCCCTGCGTCGGACTACGTGTCTACGGTGAGGGTCGTCGGCGCCTGGTCGTGGTCGACCGGGTGGACCGGTCGACGCGGTGCGAACAACACGGCGAGATGCTTCGCGGCGTCGTCCACGCCCCCCGATGCGGGCGGGGCGCCGCTGTGCAAGCCGACCACTGGGAGCGCGATGCTCGAGGGCACGTGTCGGTCGTGCAGAAAACACAAACGTGATTACGCAGTCACCGAGGCGGAGATGGATCTCCTGGGGTGTCTCGGGTGAACGCTTGGACGTGACGGTGGTCGCGTCGACCGCTGCGAGTGCTTTCTCCGCGGTCTCCAGTACTTCCGGGTCGCCCGGGGCGAGTTCCGCGACAACGGCCAGCCAGGCGCCGAGCGTCGCGCGTGTCTGGAACGCGGAAGCCGGGGCGGCCATCTCCTCGATGCGCCCCCCAGCGTGGTTGACGACCCTCACGGACGACGGAAGACGTCGCCGTTTGGTGGTTCCGACTAGTGAAGTTGTGCGCATGTTCCGGTCATTCGGTCCCAGCGGCTCTCAACCGCAATGCAGATTTTACCGTGCCGTCTGGCGGTCAGATGGTCCCGGAACGTCGAACTCCCCTTGCGGGGAGTCGACGGAGATGTACGCGCGGGACCAAACGACGCGGACACAGGAAGTGTAGCCCCGCTGTTCGGTGTCTGTGATGCAGCCACGTCCCCGGCAGCGGCGGCAACCGCGACGTCAGCCGGCAGCCCGACAGTGTCGGGTCGCGTCGGTCGTGGTGCCACCGCCCCCCCGGAACCGGGAATGGTCTCGTTGTGGCTCATGGCCTGCCCTCGGCTGCCTGCCGTTTCCTGGCTCGCGCCGCGGCCCGCCCGAACCCGAGCCTCCGACGTTCCCTGCGCTTAGCCCACACGTCGTCTGCCTGCGGCCATTCGGCGGCCGGAACCTCGCGGACGACGCGGCACTTGCGCAGCACGAGATCACCGCGCCCGTCCGGACCCTGCACATCTGCCTCGTCGTACTCGAGTTCGAGAATCCGGCGATCGGTCGACGTGAGGTGGCGGTGCCGCAGCCAGAAGTCGACGCTCCGTTGGATCGTCTTGGAGACGAAGCACACTGGCAGGCGCACTTCCTCGCCCACGACGAACTGGTAACGGCCGTGATGCCAGCCCCAAATGCTGCGGAGGCTGCGGTCGACAACCTTGTACGCGGTCGGCATCAGGGCTCGGGCTCCAATGCGCCGTCCTGGATCTCTTCCTCCGTGAGCTCGGCGACCACGGTGCCGCTCGTGACGCGCCGTGCGCGGTACTGCTTCGGGGTTCCCGCGAATCCACCCCGCGTCGGTTCGTGTGGCCCGTCGAGCTCTTCGATCACGTCCCCCTCGTCGTAAGAGACTTCGAGAACTGCTCGTCTGGCGGTGGGCAGGAACGCGGCCGTCAAGCAAACGAGCTTCTTGCCGGGATCACACACCCAGAACGGCTCGGAGATGGTGCCGCTGTCCGTAACGACGGGCTCGCCCTCTAGTTCGCCCATCAGTGAGATCGGCGGAACGATCGGGGCGTACTCGGGCAGCCTCACGATGCGCCAGCCGGTTGCCACTAGCCCACCGGCCCGGTCGTGACGCGCGCGGTTAGCGCGACTGCGTGGGCGTGCTGTTCGCCGTGATGGTGGGTCGCCGGGTGGGTAGCGGCGAGCCGTTCGACGGCAACCTCGAGCGGGACGACGGCCGTCACGTTACGCCTCTCGCCAGATTTCGACTTCGCCGTACACCTCGGTTCCGAAGCTCGCTGCTGCCCCGAGACACTTGCTGTTTCCGCCGTCGTTTGACGAGCAGCGGTACTGCAGGGAGAGCGCCTTGGTTCCGGCCAGCGTGAAGCGTGCTAGGAGCGTCGCGAGGACGGAGTCGCCGCCGCTGCCGCCCTCCAAAGAAGGATTGTCGCCGAAGGCAATGTCCGTGGAGTCCGTGACGTTCCGCAACTTCATCTTCGTGAAGTTCGTTCGGAAAAACTGCTTGCGAGCACGTACGAGATACGTGCCTGCCGCGAGCGTGAACTGGTTGCTGGACAGCGAGACGATCCCGTCCGGATCAAAGACCTCGGTGTTCAACACGATCGTTTGGAACGAACCGGTTGTGGCCTGGCCGCCGTTCGTACCCGACGATTGCTCCTCACGAAGGTAGGCGTAGGCGTCGTGAAGCCCGCCGCCAGCCGCCGGGGTCGCCCATTTCACACCAGCCGTCTGCGACGAGTCCGCCGTCAGTACCTGGTCGTTCGAGCCGACCGCGACTCTTGCGACCGTGTCCGCGGCGGTGGCAACGATCAGGTCGCCCTTCGCGTCAACGATCGCCTTGTTGATCGTCTCCGCAGGCGCACCCGACAGGCCAGTGAGCGAGATTTCGTCCGCGCCCCCGTCCTCGTGACGAGCCGAGTGGTCGTCGAGGAGGTTGTCGATCTCCTCGAACACAGCTTGCGCATCGGTTCCGGTGCCGCTCAGTGTGGTCGACGACACTGAGATCGCCGAAGCCGCGTGAGCTGCGCTGGTATCGGCAAGGTGGTCGGCGATCCCGTTGTCGAGTTCCTCGAGCACCGCCTGGACGTCGGTGCCGGTCCCCACGAGCGTGGTTGAGTCGGCGGAAACAGCGGATGCGGCGTGCGCAGCCGACGTGTCGTTGACGTGCGCGTCGAGTTCGGCCTGGGTCGCAACATCTGATGCGACCATCGCGGCTGTCACTCCTCCCGCCTTGACTCGCAGCGTGTCGGAGTTGATCTCGATGGACGAGTCGTCGACGTTCACGGCGAACGACCGGTTGGCCGACAGATCGCCGCCACCCGCGAGGCCGTTGCCGGCGGTCAGCGTGACGGTGTTCGGGACTAGCGCGGCCGTGTTGGCAATGCCGTGGATGCTGGTCGTGTCCGCCTCGTGCGCGGAGAGCGCCGCCGCAGCGGTTGCTTCCGCAGCTGCCTGAACCGACGCGTGGCTGGAGCCGGAGTGGGTTGCGTCAACGGTAGGGCTTGCCCAAGTGCCGCCCAGTTCACCCCCCGGCGTGGCTCCGACGACAACCTCTGCGGACAACGACCCGTTCGCCGTCGTGACGAGGTAGGTCGCGTCCGTTGGTGCGCCGCCACCACCGGCAGTGCCGGGGATGAATGTCTCGGTTCCCTCGTCCCACACGAGGGTTTCGCCGTCCGCGATCGAGTCAGCGTCGACGTCGAGCAGTTGGCGAAGGAATCGGAGGACTCGAACGGCGCTCACGGTGAAACCCTTTCGCTCAGGAGTGAGGCCCAGTCGACTAGCTCTGTGCGGCTGACGTTCGTGGAGTACGCGTCGATCATTCGAACACGTCCGTCCCGTAGTAGGAGGCCGGCGTCAGGTTCGGCGTGACTTCCATGTAGTCGAACTGTTCGTTCAGGAACCGCACCTGATGGGGACGCGACGAGGGGCTCGTCCGATAGCGCGATCAGGTGTCGGCCGTCAGGCACGTCGGAACTCCCGTTCGGCTTTGGCGGCGACGTTCACGCGAAGACCACGTCGGCCGGCTCGGTGACCAGCCGCCCGTTCTCCTTGCGGGTTGTCCAGCCGAAGAACTCGGGCCGTGACCAACCGCGCTCGGAGGCGGTGATGATGAGCCCGGCGTAGAGGTCGAGCCAGTCCTCGGTGCTGGTCGCCCGGAAGCCCGACTCCCACGCTGTGAAGTCCGCCTCAGACGGCATCCAGTCCCGGTCCGTATGTGTGTGCGCGATCCCGACCTCCGGGTGGCCGACGCCCCAGCGGGTGAACAGCTCGATGGACTTGGCCGCGTTGAGATCGAATTCAGCCTGGCGCGCGCTTCTCCGGACGGTCTCGTTTCGCGTGGCCGAGGAGATCACGACCTGGTCGCCGAGCGCCACACCTCTCAGAAACACACCGGCCTCCAGCCCGTCACGGGCGGTCGTCCACATGAACGCCCCGGAGATGTCGCTGTACGCCTTGCGGCTGATCACAATCTCCGTCGGCCGAGTCGGCGTCCCGGAGCAAGTGCGGATCGGCGAATAGCGCCCCGAGGCCCGAGCAATCGTGCTGTGTCCCGAGCGTTTCGTGTGCTTCTTTGGGGTGCGGTCGTCGGTGACGGTCACCGAGGCCGATTGCGAGTAGCTGATCCGTGAGGGCGAGTGGAGGTAGACGCGCTCAACGCGGTTTGGGCCGAGATCCCTCTCGATCCAGCGTGCGCCGTCGCCCTCCCGCGTCACAGTCCTCGATCCGTCCTTGTTGGGCGTGACAGTGACGCCTTTCACGACGGCTGTCCCTCGGGTTGCGAGGGGCGGCCAGAACCCGCCAAGGTTGGCCGCCCCTGCGCTTCGGCGCTCGCGATCGAGGACGCGTGCGCACGTTCGACGTCGGCAAGCAGCGTCCGACGAATCTCCTGTGACAGGGTGCGCGAGCCCAACCGGGCTCTTTCTCGCAACACCTGAATCGTGTCAGGGTGAAGCCTCACCCCGACGGTTTCTCCGTTCAATCTCTCTGCGTGCAATTTCCGAGCCTTTCCGCTTGGATACTGGGGGAATCGGTAGCGGCCCGGCCCGGTGGGCGCACTTCTCCCGGTGGCAGTTTGGACTCTATCAGTCCGTGAACGGCGTCAACGGCGTTGCGCGGGTCCTTAACGCAACTCCAACAACTAGCGGCCCGAGGAATACCGGGCCGCTGTTTCGGAACGCTTTTTGGGTCCGCTACCGCGCGTCGTGCTCCTGAGCTACCGCTCTCGCGTCTGCCAGTGCCGCCTCAAACTTATCTGCGAGTTCGTGTAGACCAAGTGCGCGCAGCTCCGGGACTCGTCTACCGACTACGTCCTCGAAGTCGTCAACGATCTCTTGTCTGGTGGCGCTTTCGGCTTTCTCCTGATTCATCGGATGGCCTCCCATCGTCTCAGGCTGCGATTGTGCTGTGGCAAAGACGCCACCTGATTCCGTCGTCAGTTTCCTCCCGATCGACCAGCCCCGCCTTGCCCATCCGTGTGAGCTGCGAGAACGCCCGCGCGGTCTCGCTCTGGAACCGTGGCCGGCCCGGAGTCACGCGATCAAGCAAGCGACTGGCGGTCACGGGCTTCTTGAGGTGCCGGAGCCCTCGCAGGAGCTCGTCGTCCTCGACCCACAGCGCGGCCGGTTCCAGCGTCGTTCGACGACGCTCCGCCAGCCATTCGCGGTAGGCGAGCCGCCCGAGGCGTTCTGCCGCTTGCCTCTCGCCGATCCAGCCGGGTAGTGCTGCTTCCACCTCGTGGACGAACATGCGGCGGGGAAGTTCACGCAAGCGACGCGCACAGTCGGCCACGTCGACATCCACGCGCTTACTCCCGCCCTTCACCCATTCCCAGTCGGGGCTGGGTGTGCCGATGTCGGCGACCCGATCGAGCGCTTGGCGCGTCGGAAACCACGAGTGGAATCGGGAACGCCGGTTTTCGTGCAGCACGTCGTACTCGAGTAGCCCGGCGTCGCGAGCCTCGATCATGACGGCCTTTACCCGACTCACGGCTTCCTCGACTCCTGGCCTCAGGCCACTGCCACGTGCCTCGATCGGACCCTCGACTCCTCGCCGGTAGAGCACCTTGGGCGTCACCTCGCGCGAACCGTGCGAGTCCGGGAGGAGCGGTCGCTCGCGCGGCCAGCGCCACGCCACGTGAGCAAGCTCCATGACCATCGCGCACAAGACCTCGTCGACGGTCAGGTCGCTGAGGTCGGGCACGGGATGAAGTGGGGGGCCGTCCTCCTCGTCGAGGATGTCGTGTTCCTTGCTGCCGGTGCGACTCCGGCGCAGGTCCTCTTTGATTTTCTCGAGCCGACGCATACTCTTGGCCATCTGCTCGTCAAACGCTCGCTGTCGCTCCCGAGCCGCCTCGGTTGCCCGCTCCGCCTCCTCAGCCGCCCGACGCTGACGCTCCGCAACCTTCCGTCGCACCGCCTCCGACAGCTCGGGGCCGTTCCACTCGACGTCAACCGCGTACTCCAGACGAAGCACGCGCGCGATCTCCTCGTCGGGCGACTCGACCGCGATCGCGTACGGGTACGCGTGCTGGGCTCGCCAACCCTGCTCGTGCTCGATCAGCCGCCCCCATAGCGACACGGGGCCGAAGGCCCAACCAACGGGGTCGCCCCCCTGCGTTTGCATGAATGTGACCATCCGCCTGCGAGCTCGCGTTGCGTCCTTGAGCGCCCAGACGCCGCATTCGTGGTCGGGCCACGGCGCCTCGTGGTGCGTGTCGTACGCGGAGCACACCGCGCGCGTTGCCTGCCGGGGCTCCCACACCTTCGGAATCCCGCCCGTGCCGACGGCGCACAGCCGATAGGTGCTCGTGCCGTCGAGCCGCGTGAACGGCATCACGCGCCAGCAGCGATAGCCGACAACCGTCTCGTTCGTGGTCGTGTAGCCCAGGGCGGTCATGCCGGCACCTCGACGGGCTCCTCCACGGGCACCGGCTCGTCCGCGGGTGCCTCCTCCGGCGCCTCACTCGGCACCGGCAGCTCGGCGGGCGTGACCTCGATAACCCTGGTGGGCTCTCCGAGATCCATGTCGATCCCTCCTCCTACGCAAAACACCGGGGCACGACGGGTTAGGGACCGCCGGCCCCGGCGGCGCCATGGTACTTCCCTTGTAAGTGGGGTGCCCTAACTTCACCCACGCGCACCGTATAGCGATCAGCGGACGCGATGCAACCCCCCGATCGGCTAGCCGGCCCCCCCGGTCGGGGACCGAGCGCTCGGCTGTCAGCGCGGAGCCTTAGAGCCGCACGTGCGGGCTGCACCAGCCCACGACGAAATCCATCGCCTCGAGAACGATGTCTTCCGCGTCGTCTCGGCCAGCACGGCGCAGCTCGCCACGAAGGGCCTCAAGCTCAGCCAAGACAACGTCTCGATCGGCATGACGATCGTGGAGTTCGTGATGGAGCACGTCGCGCAGAGCAGCGAGTGGCGCTCGCGATTCCAGCGCGCCGCGATATGCGTCTGCCATGTAGGTCGTGACTGCCACTCGTTACCTCCTCACTTACAGCTTAGGCAAGTTGCCAAGCGTTGTGTGTGAGCGCTAATAAGTCCTCGTAGTCGTCTAGTCGCATCCGATAGGCGGGTTCCACGAAGCCGTGCGTCTCGGGGCTGTGGTCGTCCGGACGAAAAATCAGCCCCTCGCCCAGCTCAGCGCTCTCCAATACCCAGACGGGATCCTTGCCAGTCCCGCCATGCCCGGGTGGGCGACGAAAGAACGGCAAACCCTCTGGTGAATGGGGCGTGACCGACATTCCTCCGGTGAACGGCTCAACCTCATACTCGTCATCGACTGGAATATCGTCGCCCGGTCGGACGCCGAGACCGCGCGCGGTTCGGTTGACGCGGGGGTGGCCCTCGCCATCCTCTTCCATTGCCCGATAGAGCAGGGTCACGCTTCACGTTGTATCGGCTGCCAGGGGCGATACGTGTCGACCGCCTCCGCTGGCCGGCTGTACGATCATCCGACGCGGCGCTCCCCGCGCATCGACACTTCGAGCAGGAGGAGCGCATGTCCCGACCGAAGCCCTGGCGCCAAGGCCCGCCGACCACGGTGACGATCGCCGGCATCGCGGTGAGACGCGATCTCGTCGAACATCTCGCCCGTGTCGTCGACGAACCAACGGCTAGCAGACTCCGTCGTGCGCTCGACCTCGAGACACGGTTGCTCGGCCTCGAGATCGCCGAACGGGAACAGATCCTCCGGGCGCTTGAGGACTGCCCGGACGGATTGGGGGAGCTCAGGGCGACGCTGTTGCAGGAGCACGTGGGGCGGAAGCGCGACGGGCTCGCGTAAGACCCTTACGCTCAGACCGTGATTGATCAGCTCGTGGTATTGCTCGGCGCAGGTGCGTCGTTTGATTGCACGTGGGAGTCGCCGTACGACACGGCATGGCGGCCGCCGCTCGTCACGGAACTGTTTGCCGACCGGGAGAGCTTCACCGAGATCCTCGGCGCTTACCCCGACGCCCAGACGTTGGCGCCCGACCTGCGCACTGCCGTTCGCACTGGCTCGCTTGGGCTGGAGACGTACCTACGAGACAGCGTCCTGGGCTCGGCACTGGCGTACGACCGACGGCGTTATCGCTCGATACCGCCCTACCTCCAGCAACTTCTCTTCGAGGTCGGTCAGAAGTTCACGACGCATCCCACGAATTACGACCGCCTGATCAATGCGACCCTCCGCGCGGCCAAGGAAGTTCTCTTCATCACGCTCAATTACGACACTCTTCTGGATGATCGCCTCAGCCGGCATAGTCGGATCCGCGCACTAGACAGCTACATCGCGGCGTGCGATGAGTGGTCGCTCTACAAGCTGCACGGGTCAGTTAACTGGGGGCGTCCGTCGAACCTCGTGAGGAAGGGGACGTTTCTCAACAGGCTTCGTGAGCTCCCCGACACCGAAGAACTCGAACTCGGAGACATTGAGTTACGAGCGGGCAGCGTAGACGGCCTTCGTCGGAACAGCCCGGGCCCCTCACCGTGGTTCTACCCTGCTCTCTCCGTCCCGCTCGGCTCCGAAGACGAACTCAACTGTCCCGATTCTCACGTGGACCACCTGCGGGAACGCCTCGCAGCCCACGGTGGGATTCACCTTCTTTCGGTCGGCTACAGCGGTCTGGACTCGAGTGTCTTGCGGCTACTCGTGGACAGCGCCCGCGAACTCAAGACGCTCTACGTGGTGAACGCCGAGGGAGAGAGCGCAAACGCCGCAGTCTCACGAATCTCGACAGCCTTCGGTGTGGAGCTCCACGGGGATCACGCCTTTTCGTCGACCTTCAACTCCTTTGCGTCGGAGGCGCAGCTCGACGCCTACCTCGAACGGCTAAAGGATTGAACATACGTCTCTAGACAATCAAGTGGTGACGAAGTACCGCCTCACTGTCGGCCATTGTAGGAGCCGCCAGCCGCAGGATCGGAGCTCGCAGTGACGCCGCGACTGGCTATTTCGAGGTGAATCGGAACGAGCGCCGCCCCGCGTCGTAGATCCGTCGGTCGGACGCTGCGGCGTTCTGCGTTGGTGAGACGAACGAGAACATGTACCCGAGGCCGCGATGAAGCGCGACGAGGGTGATGACGTCGTAGCCGGGGCACACGTTCAGGAACTCCCGCGCCGGCTTGCCATCGAGAGTGGAGTTCCGGAACGCCCGCGCCTTTTCGCAGAACGACTCCTTGGTGGCGACATGGGCCGCTTGCCAGCTCCGCAAAGTCGCCCCTGCCGAAAGCCGCTTGGCCGCGATGATGAACTTCCGGTCTTGCCAGTCGTAGAACCCGTCGGTGTCAGGGCGGCCGCCGAACGGAAAACTGCCCGACCAGGCGATGGTCGCGTACTGAGGGAAATATCTTCCGGCGAGTACGAGCTCGTACCCGTACCGCGTCGAGACGAACTTCATGCCCTGAGCGGAAGCCTCGGAGGGGAACTCTGTACTCGCGGGCGAACCCTCCACGGCGAAAACCGTGGCGAGGGCTGCGGCAGCGAGAGCGGCAAGGACTCTCATTCGCGACGATGGATTCTGCCAGTCCAGGGACCGCCGCATGCCGGCTCCTCTCAGGGCCGCATGGGCGGCTTGACCTACTTCGCGACCTCGATCGCCCGGGACTCGCGGATCACGATCACCTTGACCTGCCCGGGGTACTCGAGCTGGTCCTCGATCTGGCGCGCGATCTCGTACGAGAGCAGCGCCGTGCCGTCGTCGTCGACCTCGTTGGGCTCGACGATGACCCGGATCTCGCGACCCGCCTGCAGCGCGTAGGCCTTCTGGACGCCCGGTTTGGACTGGGCGATCTCCTCGAGCGCCGTGAGCCGCTTGATGTAGTGCTCGAGGCTCTCTCCACGGGCACCGGGACGTGACGCGGAGATCGCGTCGGCGGTGATCAGGAGCACCGCCTCGACGGTCTGCGGCTGGACCTCGTAGTGGTGCGCCTCGATCGCGTGGACGACACCGTCGGCCTCCCCGTAGCGGCGTGCCAGCTGCGCGGAGACGAGCGCGTGCGAGCCGTCCACCTCGTGCGTCATCGCCTTGCCGAGGTCGTGGAGCAGCGCGGCGCGCTTCGAGGTCTTCACGCCGGCGCCGAGCTCCGCCGCCATCAGACCGGCGAGGTGGACGACCTCGAGCGTGTGCTTGAGCACGTTCTGGCCGTAGCTCGTGCGGAACCGAAGCCGCCCGAGGATCGCGACGAGCTCCTCGTGGAACTCACCGCAGTTCGCCTCGAACACCGCCTGCGTCCCGGCCTGGTGGATCTGCTCGTCGAGCTCCGCCTTCGACTGGTAGTACATCTCCTCGATCCGCGCCGGATGGATCCGGCCGTCCTCGATCAGCTTCTCGAGCGTGAGCTTCGCGATCTCGCGCCGGATCCCGTCGAACGACGAGAGCACGACCGCGTGCGGCGTGTCGTCGACGATCACGTCGACCCCGGTGAGGTGCTCGAGCGCACGGATGTTGCGGCCCTCGCGGCCGATGATGCGGCCCTTGAGGTCGTCGCTCGCGAGCTCGACGACGGTCACCGTCGTCTCCGCCGTGTGACTCGCGGCAACGCGTTGCAGCGCGTCCGCGACGAGCGCACGCGCGCGGCGACGAGCCTCGCCCCGCGCCTCCTCCTCCATCTGACGGACCGAGCGCGCGAGCTCGTGCCGGACGAGGTCCTGGGAGCGCTCGAGGACAGCCGACTTGGCCTCGCCGAGGGTCATGCCGGAGATCCGCTCGAGCTCCCTGAGCGTCGCGTCGCGCGTCTCCTTCATCTCGTCCTGGAGCTGCTTGAGATGCACCTCGCGGTCGCCGACACCCTGTTCCCGACGGGCGATCTCGACGAGCTTCAGGTCGATCTCGCCCTCCCGCTGGGCGACGCGTTCCTCGACCTTCGCGATCTCGACGCGCCGGTCCTGTACCTCCGACTCGACGTCGCTGCGGAGCCGAACGGCCAGCTCGCGCGCCTCGACCTGCGCCTCGCGGCGGATCGTCTCCGCCTCCCGCTCGGCGTCGGCCACGGCGCGCTTGCGCTCGTCCTCGCTCCGCTTCACGGCAGAGGCGCTCGATGCGCGCAGCCACATCGCAGTCGCGGCTCCCCCGAGCCCGAGTCCCACCAGCAACGCGACGACCGTGAGCATCTCACCTCCTGACCCACCGAGGCTCGGTTGTCCGCGGCAGCACCGCGGTTGCTCACATCCGTCATCCCTACGCCCGCGGGATTCCGGCTCCACTGCTGCGTGGCTCTAGGCCGGCGCGTCCTCCTGCGAGCACGCAGAGCGCACCCGGCAGGTCGAAAGGTCGCTGGTCGACACGAGGGTCACGGGATCGAACGGGTTTCGGAAAGACGAGAGTGCAGGGATTTCCGGATGAAGCATCCTCATGGTACCGCTCAGGTCTGTGAGTCCGCAACGAGGTCTGCGACGAGCTCGTCCGAGAAGCCGCGCGACGCGAGGTAGCGAGCCGTCCTCGCGCTCGCGCCGCGGGCCTCCACGATCCCCGAAGCCCGCTCGTGTTCCGGCGCGAGGGCATCGACCGCTTCGCGTGCAACGTCGAAGGCGACGCCCTGTCGCTCGAGGTCGGCGAGGATCAGTGCGTCCCCGTTGCCGCGGGCCGCGAGCAGATGTGCTCGCTGCTCCGCGAACCGCGCGTCGTCCACGAGCTGCGCACGCTCCGCACGCACGAGAACCGCCTCGCGCTCGTGCGGCGGGATACCGGCTCGGTCGAGGCGCGCGCCGAGCGACGTCCGTGTATGCGCCCGTCGGGCGAGGGCGCGGAGCGCAACGTGCTCGGCGCGATGGGCCCTGAGGGCGCGCGCGAGCGATCGTGCACGCACCCGGTCGAGCTCGACTCCCTCGGCGAGCCCGGCCGCGACCACGGCGTCGACCGGCAGTGAGCGCCACGGCCGGCCATCGAGCTCGACGGCGACGCGCTCCCGTGCCGGCCGAAGCGCAGTGACGACAGGCACGACGCCTCTCCTCGGGCGCGTCAGGCCTCGGAGCCGACCTCCTCGGGAACTGCTTCACCGGGCTCGTCGAGCTCGACCGGCTGGACCTCCCCGCTCGCAGCGGTCGAGCCGGGCAGGAGCCGGGCCGAGACGACCTGCTCGGGCCCTGCGTCCACCTGCACACGGGCGAGGATCGCCTGCACGAGGTCGGGGTTCTCCGTGAGGAACGCGGTGGCGTTCTGTCGCCCCTGCCCGAGCCGCTCGTCGCCGAAGGAGAAGTACGAGCCCGACTTCGTCACGATCTTGCGCTCGAGGCCGACGTCGAGCACGGTCCCCTCCCAGGAGATGCCCTGGCCGTAGATCACGTCGAACTCGGCCTGCTTGAAGGGCGGCGCGACCTTGTTCTTGACGACCTTCACGCGGACGCGGTTGCCGATCGCCTCCGTCCCCTCCTTGAGGGTCTCGATGCGCCTGATGTCGAGCCGGACGGACGCGTAGAATTTCAGCGCCCGTCCGCCGGGGGTCGTCTCCGGCGAGCCGAACATGACGCCGATCTTCTCGCGCAGCTGGTTCGTGAAGAGGCAGATCGTGTCGGTGCGGTTCAGCGTGCCGGCGAGCTTCCTGAGCGCCTGGCTCATCAAACGTGCCTGCAGGCCGACGTGGCTGTCCCCCATCTCGCCCTCGATCTCCGCCTTGGGGGTCAACGCGGCGACCGAGTCGACCGCGACGACGTCGACGGCACCCGAGCGAATGAGGAGCTCGGCGATCTCGAGCGCCTGCTCGCCCGTGTCCGGCTGCGAGACGAGGAGCTGGTCGATGTCCACGCCGATGCGGCGCGCGTACGTCGGATCCATCGCGTGCTCCGCGTCGATGAACGCGCAGATTCCACCGCGTCGCTGCGCCTCGGCGATCACGTGGTAGACGAGCGTCGTCTTCCCGGACGACTCCGGCCCGAAGACCTCGACGATGCGACCGCGCGGGAGCCCGCCGACGCCGAGCGCGAGGTCGAGCGAGAGCGAGCCGGTCGAGACCGATCCGATCGAGACCAGCGCCTGGTCGCTCATGCGCATCACCGAGCCCTTGCCGAACTGCCGTTCGATCTGGCCGAGGGCGACGTCGAGGGCTTCCTCCCGGTTCATGCGATCATCCTCCTGCGGTCAGCGAGACGCGTTCGAGCACCTCGTACCGAGCGCCGGACGGGTGCAGGTGAGATAGGTAAGCAGCAGCACCGGACGGAACGAATGTTCCCATCGCCGGCAGCGGCGGGCGCAGTCGCGGCCGGTCGCGGAAGCGCAGGACGGTGACGTGAGGGAGCCACGGCCGCGCCTCCCGCCGGTAGACGCCGAGCGCGACCAGCCCGTCGTGGAGACGTGCGGCGAGCGCCGCCGCCTCGCCTCCGTCGTCGCCGAGGACGATCATCCCGACGCTCCGCGTCTCGCGCCACCGGTCCGCGGTGAAGACGATTCGCCCGGCGGGCGCGCAGGCCTCGCGGAGGACACGGACGATCGCGCCGAGCTCGGAAACCGGTCGAGCACCGAGGAACGCGAGCGTGACGTGGAGATGCTCGCGTGGGACGACACGACCGGCGTGGAGGTGCTCCCTGCCCCACGTCTCGAGCGCGTCGAGTGCCGTGGCGGGAAGCTCGAGCGCCAGGAAGAGCCGCAGTCGTGCATCTGCCTCGACGCTACCCGCCGAGGTCACGCGTCTTCGTGCCGACTTCGTGTCAGAAGACGCCGGGTCAGGTGCAACGACGCGACGGTTGCGCGCGAGCGGATCACGTCCCTGTCGCCGGGGAACGAGAACTCCTCGGCACGGTCGCCGTCGGGCGTCGAGACGGCGAAGTGGACGAGCCCGACCGGCTTGTCGGGCGTGCCGCCGCCGGGGCCTGCGACACCCGTGACGGCGACGCCGACGTCGACGCCGAGCCGCTCCCGGGCTCCTCGTGCCATGGCCTCCGCGACCTCGCGCGAGACGGCGCCGTGCGTCGCGAGAACCGCCTCCGGGACCCCCAGCTCGCGCATCTTGACCCCGTTGTCGTAGGCGACGATCGCGCCGGCGACCACGTCGCTCGCGCCCGCCACGTCCGTCAGGCGGGCCGCGACCATGCCGCCGGTGCACGACTCTGCGGTCGCGAGCCGGTACCCGCGCTCGCGGCACAGGTCGAGCACGATCTCCGCGATCGCACGCTCGTCCTCGGAGAACAGGTACCGCCCGAGTGGGTCGCGCAGGGCGGCCGCGAGCTCGCTCGCACGCGCCTCCGCACCCTGCTCGACGACGAGGTCGACGTGGATCTCGAAGTCCCGGGCGCAGATCGTCGCCTCGACGCCGTCCCCGTCTCCGCCCGCTTCGGCGAGCGCGCGCGCGACGGCGGACTCGCTGACGCCGAAGAACCGCAGAACACGTCTCCCCGGCGGCGTCGTCCGCGCGAGCACCGCCTGGAACGCGTCGCTCGCCACCGCTGCCGGCCAGAGCCTCCGCAGCTCGCCGGGCGGCCCGGGCAACACGACGTAGACGCAGCCGTTCGCCGGCAGGACGAGCCCCGGCGCCGTCCCCGCGATGCCGATCACCGTCGCTCCCTCCGGCACCGTCGCCTGCTTCGCGACGCCCGGCGCGAACTCCGTGTACGGCCGCCGCAGCCGCTCGGCGATCCTCCGCGAGACGCCTTCGATATGGGCGACGAGCTCGTCGTCGACCCGGAGCTGCGTGTCCGTGACCCGTGCGAGGAGCTCGACCGTGCGATCGTCGTGCGTCGGCCCGAGACCGCCCGAGACGAGGCAGACGTCGGCCGTGCCACCCGCGCGGAGGGCCGTCTCGAGATCCTCGGGGTCGTCACCCACGATCGTGATCCGCTCCGGCTGGAGGCCGAGCGCGAGCGCCTCACGCGCGTAGAACGGGCCGTTCGCGTCGGTTCGCTCGCCGCGCACGAGCTCGCTGCCCGTGACGACGATCGCCGCGCGGGGTCGCCTCACCCGGCGATCGCGGTCGGGCCCTTGAGGGTGAGCCGACCCGTGCTCGGCAGCGTCATCGCGCGACCGTTGAACTTCACCACGACGTTCCGGGGACGCTCGACCGAGAGGTAGAGCGCCTTCTTGGTGAACCGCTGCGCCTGGCCCTTCTCGAGCGTGCCCGTGTACAGCGGCCGGCCCGCCGCGGAGCCGATGCGCACCTCCATGAAGGACGGGCCGTGGAGCGCGCGCACCGAGAGCGTGATCTGCTGCTGCGTCGACTTCGGCACGAGGCCGGTCGCGCGCGGCGTGTTCGCGTTGATGCCCTCGACCTGCGGGTCGTCGTGCCCGCCGAACCGCCACGCGGCGATCACGAGCGCGGTGACGAGGAGGATCGCAGCGAGCGCGACGCCGACCGTCCCCGACTCCCGCCGCTCGCGGCGGCGCCGTGGCCGTCCCGCCGGGATCCGGGCCGCGCGCGGCGCGCCGCTGTCCTCGCCGACGACGTACCGGGAGTTGTACTCCTCGACGTAGAGGCGCCCGTCCAGCCCGAGCGCGTCGGCGTACACGTGGAGGAAGCCCTTCGTGTACGCGTGCCCCGGAAGCTGCTCGAAACGCTCCTCCTCGAGGTGTCGGAGGTACCGGGCACGGACCTTGGTCGTCGCCTCCAGCTCCTCGAAGCCGAGGTTCTGGCGGATGCGCGCCTCGCGCAGGCTCGAGCCGATCTCGAACATGAGCGGCCCAGTGTAGACGGGATTGCCGGCCGCGTCGCGTTCGGCTGCGGGGCGGCCTCAGCGCTCGCCGAGGTACGTCAGCAGCCCGTACACGGCGACGGCGACCAGGCACGTGGCGCCGAGCGCGACGCCGAGGACGCCGAGCCCGCGCCCGATCCGCGCGAGGCCCCGGCCCCCGGCACGTCCGAGCCGCATGTCGTCGAGGCGCAGCGCCCCGCGCGCGAGGCCGATCGCGAGCCCACCGAGGACGACCGCGACGGGGATCGCGAACGCCGCGTGCACGAGGTCGTACGAGTCGGAGTACCGAGTGCCGAGGATCGCGAGGGGCATGATCGCGACCGCGAGCAGCCCGGCGACGACCGCCGCAACCGCCCGTCCGTTGCCCTTCGCTCCGGCCTCCGCGACGACCCCCACTACTGTTTCTTGTACGGGCGACCGACGGCTGCGGGTGGGATCGAGCGGCCGATCACCCCCGCGACAGCGATCAGCGTGAGGACGTACGGCAGCGCCGTGAAGAGGGTCGCGGCGGAGCCCGAGTACTCGGGCAGGCGCTGCGCGAGTGCGCTCGAAAAGCCGAACAGCAGACAGGCGGCGGCCAGCCCGAACGGGCGCCAATTGCCGAAGATGAGTGCCGCGAGCGCGATGAACCCGCGCCCCGCGGTCATGTTCTCGTTGAACGAGTTCACGAAGCCGATCGAGAGGAACGCGCCTCCAGCCGCTGCGAGCATCCCCGACATCACAACGGCCGCGTACCGCACTGCGTAGACGTTGATCCCGACGGTGTCAGCTGCTCTGGGATGCTCGCCGCACGCGCGGATCCGCAGGCCGATCGGCGTCTTGAACATGATCGCCCAGGTCAGCGGCACGAGCACAATCGCAATCCAGATCATCAGGTTGAGCCGATCGAAGATCGAGCCGAAGAACGGAACGCCTTCGATGAAGCCGAGATGGACGTTCGGGATGCTCTGGATGTCCGTCGGCGTACCCTCGGTGCCGTAGATGTCGATGAACAAGTAGCCGGTGACACCGACCGCGAGGAAGTTGATCGCGGTGCCGCCGACGATCTGGTCGGCGCGCAGATGGATCGAGAAGAACGCGTGGATGAGCGCGGCCAGGCCACCCGACGCGATGCCGACGAGGAGACCAAGCCACCACGAGTCGAGCTTGTCCGCGGCCATGATCGCGAAGAACGCGCCCATCAGCATCATGCCCTCGAGCCCGATGTTCACGACCCCGGCGCGCTCCGAGAACATCCCTCCGAGCGCGGCGAACACGAGGGGCGTCGCAAAGCGCAGCATTGCGGCGAAGAGCGCAGACCACACGACGACGCTCTCGAGCTTGTCGAGCCCCGACATCGTCGCGAGCACGGCCAGCGTGAAGCCGAAGATCCCGGCCGTGATGGCAAAGGCTCCGAAACGCCGGTCGCCGCGGATCGCAACGCCGACGCCCAGCCCGACCGCCACGAGCGCGAGGAGAAGGCTCGGCACCCACGTGCGAACCGTGAGCGGCGGGAGCGCGAGCCATGCAGAGAGCAGGCCCAGGAGGATCCCGATCCACGCCACCCGCCGAAGACCTGACGGGAGCCGGTTCGCGAGAGGGAGCGCGGTGCTGGTCATCGCCTGACGACCCGGCGCAGGAGCCAGAGGATGACGATGTCCGCGCCGACGAACAGCACGACGAGCCCCTGGATCAGGAGGGTGAGGTTCGAGGCGAGCTCGGGCTGGAAGATCTCGGGGTCGAGGTTGCGGGTCGACGTACCGGTCACCAGGGAGCCGAAGAGAAGCGCGGAGAACATCACGCCGAGCGCGGTGTTGCGACCGAGCAGCGCGACCGCGATCCCGATGAAGCCAACGGTGCTCGTCTGGATGTCGCCGGTCGACATCCTGAACTGCCACCCGAGAATGTCGATCGCGCCAGCAAGCCCTGCGAAAGCCCCGGAGATCGCCATCGCCAGGAAGTAGTTCCGCGCGACGCTGATCCCGCCGTACCGTGCCGCCTCGGGATTGAACCCGACTGCCTTGACGCCGTAGCCGAGCGTCGTCCGGTTGAGGATCACCCAGTACGCGACGAGCCCCGCGATGGCGATGAAGATCCCGATGTGGAGGCCCTGCAGCAGGGGATCGCCCCAGAAGACCGGCAGCTTCGCCTCCTCGAGAACGTCGTTCGAGAAGGGCACGGACGCCTGCGCGTCGTTCTGGAGCGGGCCGCCGACGCCGAACAGGAACGACCCCGTCCAGATGACGGTCCAGTTGAGCATGATCGTCGTGATCACCTCGTGCGCGCCGACCGTCGCCTTGAGGAATCCGGCCAAGCCGGCGATCGCGGCTCCGGCGAGCGTCGCGACCACGATCGCGAGCGCGATGTGGGCGAAGGGGTTCATGCCCTCGAGCGATGTGCCGATCCACACGGCGAAGATCGCCCCTGACAGGTACTGACCCTGGCCGCCGATGTTGAACATGCCGCAGCGGAACGCAAACGCGACGGCGAGGCCGGTGAAGATCAGGGTCGTCGTGACGATAAGGGTCTGCTGGAGGTTCACGGCGGCAAACGACTCGGTGTCGTTGACGTTCCACGGGAACCAGAGCGTCGCGTCGCTGAACGGCAGGCCGATGCGGTTGTTGCCGACCTCGAAGAACCACGACCAGCCGGCGCCGTCGAAGATCGCGCGATACGTCCTCAGGGGATTTTTCCCGGTCGTGACGAGCACGACCAGGCCCCCGACGAGAAAGGCGAGGACCGTCGTCAGCAGCGGAGCGGCGATGCCGACCGCCCGTTGCGCGATGCCATAGCGTTCGACGAAGGACTGCCGGAGCTCGGGGCCGAGCCCCGACGGGTCGGGGCTGTCGGGCGGCGGCACCGCGACGTCGCTCACGCCGCGTCCGCTTTCCGTCCTCCGCCCGTCATCGCGATGCCGAGCTCCTCCTCGGTCGCAGTGGGCGGGAACTCGCCGACGATCTCGCCCTCGTACATGACGAGGATGCGATCGGAGAGCGAGAGAATCTCCTCGAGCTCCAGCGACACGAGCAGGACACCCCGGCCTTCGTCGCGCTCCTCGACGATGCGGCGATGGACGAACTCGATCGCGCCGACGTCGAGGCCGCGCGTCGGCTGAGCGGCGATCAGCACCTTCGGGTCGCGGTCGATCTCCCGTGCGAGGACGACTTTCTGCTGGTTGCCGCCCGAGAGCCCGCCTGCTGCCGTTTCCGGCCCGCCGCCGCGCACGTCGAACTCGCGGATCAGCCGTGCGGCGCGCTCGAGGAGGCGACGCGGGTAGAGCCAGCCGAAGCGCGACTCCGGCGGTTTGCGGAAGTCG
>JADMIO010796565.1_pt1 | contig 29686 bp, 20 predicted proteins | sample 8958161 | NCBI WGS metagenome assembly JADMIO01 (sample SAMN16585339, study PRJNA669376) | soil metagenome | isolation source: Crop rotation soil | place: USA: Cullars Rotation, Alabama | collected 2011 | reverse complement strand
GCGACTTCAAGTCACGTGAATTCCAAGCTTCGGATCCCACTGTGCTGGAAAGGAACTGATCGAACGGGGTGTCGTCCGGGATCACGACCTGGATCCAGGCATTCACCGACAGACCCCAGAACAGGCTGAAGTTGGCCTCCATCTGGGTGAACTGGTTGGTGTTGGTCTTCACGGCCGCGCCGCTGGCGACCGAGAGGACGTAGCCGTCGAACGGGTCGTTGTTGAGCGCGAGGACCGTCTCGACCGGGCCCTTGGACGGGTCGTGGTTCAGGACGCGGACCGACGCCGCCGGGGTGCCGCCGCTGCCGCACTGGGTATGAATCTCGGGCCGGCCGTCCGTGTAGCAGCCGTTGAGGTGCCGTCCCGACCTGCCCCAGAGGGCCGGGTAGTAGGCCTGCCGGATGAGTCCGAGGTAGCTGATGCAGAGTCCAGGTTTTCCGGGGGCAGGATTGCCTGGCGACCGATCCGCGGCAGGTAGGCCGGCACAGGCGGACCCGCCCTGGTTCGAGTAGGGGCCGAGCAGGCCGTCCGTCGTGGACACGAGCTGGTTTCCGAGGGGTGTCACCGCGCCCCGGGCGGCACCAGGCGCGGGGGTGTCTGCCTGCACCGGCTGGAGGAGCTTCTTGCCGAGCTTCGACCAGTTGCGACCGAACAGGGACATCTCGAACTCGGAGAGAGCTGGACCCGTTGCCAGCGAGGCGAGGCTCGTGAACCGGATGATCTGCCGGGTCGGCACGAGCGCGTTGCCGGTGCAGTTCCCAGCAGGATTGACGCCGTCGCAGACGAACACGTGGGCCTGGGGGTCGCCGGCACCGAAGACGCTGCCGCCGTTGAAGTCGTGGCGGGCGCGCCCATCCCAGAAGTTGTCGAAGTTGAATGCCGCGGCCTGCATGGTGGGCGTGTTGCGCGGCTCGACGCGGCGGAATTGGTTCCGGATGCCGGTCTCGCCGGTCCCGGCGCTCCCTGCGAACGCGGGGATCGGGTCGCTGATGGCGATCAGGCACGCGTTCCTGGCCGACCCCGCGGGAAGCTTTGCGCAGTCGTCAGCGGTCTCCCGCAGATCGGGCGCCGGGACCGAGACACCACTCGGATCGGCGATGAGCGCTCCGATGGGCGCGATGTCCTTGAAGATGCCCCAGTGGACGCCCATCGAGGACACGACGTCGTTCACGTCGCTCTGGACGTTGGCGGCAGAGCACACGGTCTTGACGCCACTCTGCGGATTGCTGAAGCGCTGGGAGGGGAGGAAGCCGGCGACCTGCGGAGCATAGGGGATTCCGCTCACGTCGGCGGTCAGAGGCGCCACGCAGGCCGGATCGCCGGCCACGTCGGGATTCGCGACGCGGTGCAAGGGAAAGTCGGCCGGCGTCAGGGTGTAGTTGGCCGCCTTGCCCAGCGCGGGGTTCGACGGGTCGAGATTGGTGTCGCCGACCTGCAGGCTGAGGTCCCCGCCGAGGTGATTGGGGTTGAGCTGGTTCTTGACCCGGCTGTCAGTCCCGGTTCCATTGAAGTGGCAGGTGCCGCAGGACTGGACGCCGTCGCTGCCCACCTGCATGTCCCAGAAGAGCGCCTTGCCCAGGACGCGCGCGATCGCGATGTTGCGAATGAAATCGTTCTCGTTCGAGGCCGTCACGTCGTCGGGGTCGATGTTGGCGGTGTATGCGGGCCGCGCCGGCGAGCCGGGGTCGCCATTCATGTCCTCGACCTGGGGCACGCGAAGCGACGGCTTCCGGAGCCCGAACGCGCCGGCGGAGTTCCGCGGCAGGATGAACCCCATGAGGCCGTCGGGCGGCAGCATGCGCTGTGGATCCCACAGCCGGTGCAGGGCGGGATTGAGAACGAAGCTGTTGCCTGCCGCGGGGGGCGCGACCATCGAGAGCGGGACGGCCGGCGTCGAGTAGTTGGAGACGGGCCGGAGGACGCCCAGGCCGAAGTAGCCTGGCTCGCCCGGGTCGCCTCCACAGAGCGTCGAGCCCTCGGGAGGATTGAACTCCGTCACCGTGACGCAGATCGAATCGTCGTCGGGTGCGATCGGGTTGTTGTAGTCGATCGGGATCGACCCGGGTTCCACGCGGTCAGCACCCCCGGAGATCGTCACGGGGGTCGTGACCCAGCGGTAAGGACCGATTGCCGGATCGGCTCCCTGAAGCTCGAGCACATCGATGACGTCGAACTCGGTCTCCCGGAAGTTCGGGTTGATGAGCCGCATCTCCTCGCCCGTCAAGGTGTTGTAGTTGAGCGGGTGAACCAGGAACTGGGGCAGCGGCTGGGGCAGGAAGCTCGGACGACGCGTGATCGTGGACCGGTAGGAAGGGAAGCCCTGGTCGTTGCCGGGCGTCGCCGGGTCGGCGGCGAACCGGTACGGGTTGTCGAGGAGCTGCTCCAGCTCGGTCCAGTTGGGAACGTACTTGAGCGACTGGAACGCCACCTCGGGCTCGAACAGGAACCCGCGCCCGGTCTGGATGCCGGTGTCAGTTCCGTTGGTGACGACGTCGCCTGGCGCCGCCCGGACCGGCGTCCCCGGGTACACCAGCAAGGCGATGATGAGAACGCGGGCCAGGCATTCCGTGACGAGCGGCTTCTTGTGAGGTTCCACGGCGATTGCCCCTCTCTCAGAAACTGTCGCTCAGCGCGGAAGTACCTGAGCTGCGGTTCCGGTTCCTCAAAGGCGCAGAACCCGACGGAAACGGCTCATTGGTCATCAGGGCGCCGGGTGCATTCGGAATCTGAAGGCACGCGATTGCCGACGATCGTCGCGCTTCGCGCGTTGGAGCGGTCCGGACGGCGCGCTAGAGAGCGATTCCCAATGCGATCCGCGCGCTCGTTCATCCCCGGCATCCTCGTCCTGCTCACGGCCTGTGCGCATCCGGCCGCCGTGCCAACCGCCGCGACCGGAAGTGCGGCGGATCGCTCGGCGCTTCCCGGCTGGAGCGAGCAGATCCGCGTGCGCGAGGAGTGGCTGGCCAGCCGGCACGCGCTGCTGCTCGAGATGATGCGGCGCCACGGCGTCGGGATGTGGATCGTGGTGAACGAGGAGTTCCACGACGACCCGCTCACCCAGTTCGTCGCCCCGCCGCGTCCCTACGCCGGCAACCACGACATCTTCGTCTTCATCGACGCCGGCCCCGCCGGGCTGAAGCGGCACGCCGTCACCGGCTTCTGGGAGGAGGCCCTCTCGCGCTACTTCGAGACCGATCGCGATCCCAAGCCGTGGGACCAGTCGATGAAGGCCCTCTACGAGAAGTACCGGCCGAGGACCATCGCCCTCTCCATCGACGGCAAGCGCGGCGTCACCCGCAGCCTCACCAGGTCCAGCTACGACCTCCTCGCCGAGGCGATGGGGCCCGAGGCCAAGGCTCGGTTCGTGCCAGCGGCGGAGCTCATCGAGGAGTACTCGGACACGCGCCTCCCCGAGGAGGCCGCGGTGTACCGGACGATGGTCGAGCTCACCGCGAACCTCGCTCGCCGCGCCCTGTCCTCCGAAGTCATCCGGCCGGGCACCACGACCGTGGGGGACGTGCGCCGCTGGCTCTTCGACCGCGCCTGGGATCTGGGGGTGAGCCTCTGGTTCCAGCCCGACCTCCGCGTGCAGCGGAAGGGGATGGCGCCGGAGATGTCACGGGGCTTCCTGGCCATCGCCGACGAAGGCGTGGTCATCCGGCGGGGCGACGTGATCCACCTGGACTTCGGGTTCACCTTCATGGGGCTGAACACCGACTACCAGCGCATGGCCTACGTGCTGCGTGACGGGGAGGACGCCGCACCGCCCGGTCTGGAGGCGGCCCTTGCCAACACCAACGTCCTTCAAGACTCGATGATGCGCGAGGAAGCCCGGCCGGGACGGCTGTCGGCCGACGTCTACGACGGGACGATGGCGAGGATGAAGGCGCGGGGAATCAACGCGCAGATCTACTCGCACCCGCTCGGATTCCAGGGGCACGCGCTCGGGCCCAGCATCGACATGCGCGCCGCCGCGCGGAAGGACCCCTCCCGTCCCCTCCGCCCCGGCTCGTACATCTCGATCGAGCTGAACACCCGCACCGCCATCCCCGAGTGGAACGGACAAGAGATTTTCATGATGGAGGAGGACCCGGCCCACCTCGAGTCCGACGGATACCACTTCTTCGCCGAGCAGCAGCGCCACCTGTTCCTGATCGGCTGAGCGCGGTGCCGGGCCGCCTCGCAAGCGCGCGGGGCAAGCAAGCAACTTCATTGCGTTTTCACTTCCACCGTCGCGGGCTTCCTGGTGGAGTCGCCGCGCCCAGCTGCACCGGCGAAAGGGGCGCGGGAGAGGGGAGAGACGGTGGAGCCGGGCGAGCACGCGACGACGCGCAGCGAGATCTCCGCGCTCGTCCTCGCCGCGCTGGGCCTCGCCGCCTGGGGCGCCGTCGTCGGCGGAACGTTCCAGGACGATGACGGCGTCGGCCCGCTCGGCTTCGAGGGTGAGTGGCGGATCCGGCCGTTCCTCCGGCTCACCTTCTCGCTTCAGGAATCACTGCACGGGCACCGCGCGGATCTGCTCCTCGCCGGGAACCTCGCACTTCTCGTGCTGACCGCCCTCGGGGTACGGGCGCTCGCGGCGCGGCGACTGGGATCGCTTCCAGCGCTCCTCGCAGGGCTCGCCTTCCTCCTCCAGCCCGCGCACGCCGAGGCGGTGGCATACGTGAGCGGCAGATCGACCGCGTTGATGGCCGCGCTCTCCGTGTGGTGCGTCCGGGCGCATCTCGAGGCGGTGCAGGCCGACGAGCTGCGCGCTCGCCGGCGATGGACCGCGCTCTCGCTGCTGCTGCTCGTCCTCGCCGCCCTGTCCAAGGAGGTGGCGCTGGTCGTGCCGCTCCTCGCCTGGCTCGCGAGCCGCTGGGCTGCGCCGGAGCGGCGACACCGGGTGGGCGCGCTGCTCGCGACCGCGGCGGGAACGGGTCTCCTGCTCGGCTTCGGATTTCCGCGGTACCGGACCCTGGCGGAATGGTCGCTGGAGCAGCAGGGGCCGCTCTCCGCCCTCGCCCAGCACCTCTCCGCGCTGCCGGCGCAGCTGTCGCTCTGGTTCCGCCCCGGGGCGCTCTCCATCGTCCACGGTCCCGGCGAGGGGTCGGTCTCGCCGGCGGTTGGAGCGGTGCTCCTCCTCTGTGTGGCCGGAGCGGCCTTCCTCCTCCGGCGCAGGTTCCCCACCGCGGCGTTCGCGGTGGGCTGGGCGCTGGTCGCGCTCGTTCCGACGCACACCGTCCTCGCCCGCGCGGACGTGGTGACGGAACGCGCGCTTCACCTCGCCTGGGTGGGCCCGGCCATCGGGCTCGGGGCGGCACTCGGGTGGATGATCGCGAGGTCGCGGTCCACTCCGGCCCGTGCCCTGCTCGCCTCGGCCGTCGTCGCCTCCGCGCTGGGGGTGACACGTGCAGTCCATGCCCGGATCCGCGTCTGGTCCGACCCGCGGGCGCTCTGGACCGAGGCGGTCGCCCGCGCTCCGGGCTCGGTCCGTGCCTGGAACAACCTCGGCCTCGTTCTGCTCGAGACCGATCCGCGTGCCGCGGCGCGTGCCCTCCGCCGGGCCGCCGAGCTCTCCCCGGCGGATCCGCAGCTTCTGTCCACCCTCGCAGTTCTGGAGACCCTATGCCCCACCGAAGGCCCCTGTCGCTGAGCGCGCCGGGGATGCTCGTCCTCTCCCTCGCGCTGCTGATGGCAACGTCGGCGAGCGCCGCGTCGAAGAAGAAGAAGAAGGACGCGCAGTCCCCTCCACCGCGGTGCGACCGGTGCTCGGATCTGACGCTGCTCCAGAAGGAGCTCGCCGAGCAGCAGTGGCTCCGGCACCACTTCGAGGAGTACCTCAGCTGGCGGCTTCCCCCGGGCCCCAAGGGCGACACGGATGACCGGTCGACCATCCAGCGGATGCAGGACTTCGCACAGGCCGAGTTCAATGCCTGGCTCAAGTCGCCTGCCGGAGGGAGCTCGAGCTCCGGTCAGGCCGACGCCGCCACCCAGCTCGACACCTGTGAGCTGATGCTCCCGGTCCGGGATGCGAACGGCCAGAACAAGAAGAACAAGGACGGGACGCTGGTCATGCGGGTGGTGAAGCCCGCCGAGGTCCGGGCCAAGCACTGCGCTGCGATGGCAGACGAGGTCCTCAGCCACGAGGGACAGCACCAGATCGACTGCAGGGCCAACAAGAAGCAGCAGCCGCCGATGGACATGACCAACTACCGCAACTTCGCGGCCTACGACGTGCGCGGCTACTCGGCAGGGATCGCCAGCCTGAAGAAGTCGATCGCGGCCCTGGCGAAGAAGTGCGGCTGGAAGGGGACCACGCGCAAGACGAAGCAGAAGATCCCCCAGGTGCCCACCGACAAGCGGGAGGACATCGAGGAGGACGTCATCCCCACGCCGAAGGAGCTGGACGAGCTCGCAGGAGCGCTGATGGGAGGGAAGAAGTGATGGGCTCGATCGCACCGTGGCTCCTGGCACTCGCCCTCGGGAACACCATCCGGGCGGAGCAGGACGACGTCGAAATCGCGGCGGTTCGCCAGAAGTACGCACAGTCGTGCTCGGGGGGCGCCGCCTCGGACGCGTGCAAGCAGATGCGCTGGCAGCTCGAGACCGCGCTCTACGAGGGGATGGTCGCCTCGATGCAGTCCGGCGAGGCGCCGCCTCCATCCGCGATCCGGGCCGGGCTCTCCGCCGAGGTGCCGCAGCTCCGGGCTCTCGCGCTGAAGCTGGAGCCCGAGGCAGCGGTGAAGAGCGGGGCGGCCGTCGCGGCGCTCGAGAGCCCCTACGCGACTGTCCGGCAGGAGGCGGTGGAGATCATCCGTTCCTGGGGTGACGAGAAGCAGCGGCGCATGCTGGATCGCCAGCCCTCGACGACCCGCCCGGAGTTCCCCGTCGCCGACACGCCCCCCGACCCGGCACGGCTCAGGTTCAAGATCTATCCCGGGTCGACGTACCGGTACCTCTACAGCGGCCCCGAGCAGGCGTACTTCAGCACCGGCGATTCTCCGGACAAGGTGGTCGCCTTCTACGCGCAGGCCGGGAGGAAGGCGTACTCGGCCAGCGAGCTCCAGCAGGCGATGAAGGCGCGCGCCACCGCCGCCATGGACCAGAGCAAGATGATGAAGATCATCCAGGAGGCCCAGGCCAAGGGGCAGGATCCGACGCAGGCGATCATGGCCTGGCAGAAGAGCCTGGCCGGCCTCGGCGCAGACCCGACGCGGGCCTTCGAGGGAAAGCAGGGCATCGTCTCGCCGAGGTACATTCCGGCTGACGATCTCTTCAGCCGGGTCCTGGTCGTCTTCAGGGACGATCTGGTGGGCAGCACCGCCGTCGTCGTTCCACTGCCGTCACCCGGGGCGGAGAACGCGAGCGCCATTCCGAGCGGCGACGAGGTGATGCAGACCGTGGCCCGTCAGCAATACATGGCGCAGCCGATCATCGACTCGCCGCCGCCGGAGCAGTGAACGAGGGCGCGAGCCCGTGCGGCCCGGGGTCCCCGCCGCTCCCGCCGGACAGTGAATCCGCTCCGTCTCGAGCCCGGGAACGCCCGAGCAGAGCCGGCGCTCGCAACCCGAGGCTCACGGCTCGTGAGTCGACGGGCGACCCGGAGTGTGTTCGAGGCCGTGAGCCATGGGCTCGGCAGCGCCGCTGAACGCCTGCGCAGAGCCACACATTTCTGCCACTCGGTTACTTTTGCCACGAGGGGCGGTGGAAGGCGATGAGCCTCGGACAGTGGACCTTGCGCTGGCACCACGTCTCCCGTGGAGCGGGGTGCGACGGGCCGGTCTGGAGGCTCGACCGGCTCGCCGAGATCGTGCGCAGGAACGCCTCCCTCGTGCTCGCCTTCGTCGCGCTCCTCGGCCTGGGCGGTGGCCTCTGGGAGGCGCACGAGGCGCGACTGCAGGCTGCGAAGGCCAGCGCCGTGAAGGACTTCCTGCTCGGCATCTTCAACCAGCCCGGCCTCGGGTCTGGCGGTGCAGCCGGGAGGGAGATCACCTTCGAGCAGATCCTCGACACCGGGGTGGACCGGATCCACCGCGAGCTGAAGGACTCGCCCGACGTGCGGCATGAGCTGCTGATCGAGCTCGCAGAGCTCTACACACAGCTCGAGGCCCACGCGAAGGCCGAGGCCCTCTACCGGGAGGCCCTCGGCCTCGTGCAGACCGAGCACGGTCGGCACAGTATCGAGGCCGCCGATGCACGCGTGCGCCTGGCCAGGTCGATCCGGGACCCGCATCGCCATTCCGAGGCGGATGCGCTGCTCGTCCGGGCGGCCGCGGATGCCGCCGGGTCGGGTGAACGGCGTGCCCTGGTCCGGGCGCGGGCACTCGTGACCCGTTGCGAGATCTCCTTCTTCGCCGGAACCCTCGAGGCCGGGGAAGGCCTGCGGATGGCGGAAGAGGCGGTGCGCCTGCTCGAGGGATCCGCCAGCCGGATGGACCTGGTGGACGCGCTCTACGCGCTCGCACGGATGCACGAGAACGTCGGACAGCTCGCCGATGCGGCCGAGATCAGTGTTCGTGCGCTGAGCCTCGCGCAGGTGAACCGCGCCGAAGCAGGTGATCGCATCCTCCCGGGAAGGGAGATGCGCGCGCGAATTCTTCGCGCGATGGGCCGCTACACGGAGGGCGAGGCCGAGATCGCCCGCGCCTCGGAGCAGCTCTCGAGTCTCGCGGGAACGAGTCGCGATCGCACCGAGGAGGTGAGGGCGGAGCTTGCGGTCTATCTCGCGCGCCGAGGCGCCACGGCCGAGGCGATCCCGGTGCTCCGCCAGACGATGCTGCAGCTCCGCGAGCTTCGAGGCGCCGAGGACCCGCGGAGCATCGAGCGTGAGGTGGACCTCGGGGCCGCTCTGGTGCGGTCCGGGAGGGAGACCGAGGCGGATGAGCTGCTCTCCGGGACCGCCCGCATTCGCACCGAGCCGGCTCGTGCGCGCCTGCTGGCCACCGCGCAGCTGGCCCACGGTCGGGCGCTTGCGCTGCTCGGCGATACCGCCGAGGCGGCGGAGGCATACGAGGAGGCGCGGGCACTGCGAGCGAAGGACCGGGGCGAGGCCGATGCCCGCGCTGCCCCTCCGCTGCTGGGGCTGGCCGAGGTCGCCCTCCAGCAGGGCGCACTCGAGGCTGCGGAGAAGTTCCTGAGTGCCGCCGAGGCGCGGCTTGCGCCACCCTCGAGCGGCGCGACCGCGGAGGAGACGAGGCAGGCACGGGTCGATGCCGCGGCGCTTGCCCTCGCCCGGAGGAGACCCGCGCAGGCGCTGGCCGAGGCGCGAAAGGTGGTCTCGGACACCGAGGTCGATCCGGAGCGGCCCTACCTTCACGCGGTCGAGAGCGCGGCGCTGGTCCTGGTCGCTCGCTCGTCGCTGGCTCTGGGCCACCCTCCGGAGGCGGTGACCCCCGCCGGGCGTGCCGTCGAGCTCCGGCGGCACACCCAGTGGGAGGGGAGCCCGCTCCTGGTCGAGGCGCGGCTCCTGTTCGCCGAGGCGCTCGCCGGAACAGGCGACGTGGCACGGGCTCGAGAGGTCCTCGCACAGGCCCGGGTGGGGGCGGCGCTGCAGCCCCGCGCCGCCCGTCCGCTCCGGGCCCAGTTCCGCCGGGTCGATTCCCTGACGCAGGCGTCCGCGCGACAGGACACGCTTCCGCGCCAGGCAGGGAACCCGGAAGACCGCTAGGCTCGCCTTTCCGACGATGAGGCACCCCCCGTTCGTATCCTGCGCCGCCGCGCTGCTGATCTGCGCCGCCTGCAGCGGCGGCTCCTCGGGCCACGACTCGGGGACCACCGTGCTGCCGTACTACGGCCAGGTGCAGCAGCTCCTGCAGCAGCACTGCCAGTCGTGTCACGTGACGGGTGGATTCGCGCCCTTCCCGCTGGAGACGTACGCCGACGCGCGAGCCCACGCGGCGTCCATCGCGGATGCGGTGCAGAACCGGCGGATGCCGCCCTGGAAGCCGGCCGAGGGTTGCCGCCCACTGGAGGAGTCGCGCCGCCTCTCCGACGCCGATCAATCCACGCTCGTGGCCTGGGCCACCGGTGGCACGCCCGAGGGCGATCCGGCGAGGTCGATCGCCTTCACGCCCCCCGAGGCCGGGCTGCCCTGGGTGGATCTCAGCCTGACCCCTGACCAGCCCTACACGCCGAAGAGCACCCTCACCGACGACTACCACTGCTTCCGGCTCAACCCCGGGCTGTCCCAGGACCAGTGGCTCGTCGGCGTGGACGTCGCGCCGGGGCAGCGGCAGCTGGTGCACCACGTGCTGCTCTTCGCCGCCACCTCCCTCGACGCGCTCTCGGCGGACACGGCCGATCCGGACCCGGGCTGGACCTGCTTCGGTGGCCCGGGGACGAGCGGAACGCCGCGGCTGCTGGGCGGATGGGTGCCCGGGACCCAGGCCACTCGCTTCCCCGATGGTACCGGAATCTCGATGAGGGCCGGCGAGGTCGTGGTGATGCAGGTCCACTACAACCTGCTGGCCGGAGCGCCCGCCCCGGACACGACCCAGGTCCGGATGCAGCTCGCGCGCGGCCCTGTCGCGAAGCCGGCGGCCATCCTTCCCCTCGCGAACCTCGACTTCAGCATCCCCGGAGGCGCGACGGGCTACACGTCCACGTTCCAGATCCCCTCGCCGGCGAACGGCGTGCTCCGGGGAGTCATCCCGCACATGCACACCAAGGGACGGCACGTGACGGTGAAGGCCGGGGACACGTGTCTCGTGGACATCCCCTCGTGGGACTTCCACTGGCAGCAGACGTACTTCTTCAGCACGCCGCTGCCGCTCGCGGTGGGGACCCAGCTCAGCCTCAGCTGCACGTGGGACAACCCGACGGCCTCGGTGGTGACCTGGGGCGAGAAGACCACGGACGAGATGTGTCTCAGCTACCTCTACGCCACGCAGAACTGACGATGCGCGTCGGTCTTCTCCTGCTGCTCGCGCTGGGGTGCGCGCGCCCGGAGCCCCCGCTGGAGGTGACGTACTGGTACCTGCGCGATTGAGGCGTCTGCGCGCAGGTGCGGTCCGCCGTGAGCGGGCTTCCGAGCGAGTTCGGTTCGAAGGTGAAGGTGAGCACGGTGGAGCACCTCGCCCCGGGTGCGCCCGAGCAGATCCATGCGCTCGGCTTCGAGAGCCACGGGCTGGCCATCCGGCGCGGCGACCGGGTGGTGTTCAAGGCCGCGGACCACCGGGTTCGGGTGGAGGACGTGCGCGCCGCGCTTCGCCGGGAGCTGGGGGCCGCGGCTCCGCCCGGCTAGCGGTGATGGCCTCCGGAGCGATGGCCCCCCGGGGGTTCGGCGGGGGCAGCCGGAGAGACGACCCCGGCTGCCCCGCCCGGAGTCAGCTCAGGGGACGAGGTTCGGCGTGTGCGCGTCGTAGCGCGCCTTGGCCGGGAGGGTGCCCACGTTGCCGGTGAGCGGATCCACCCATGGCCAGGTCCGGCTGCCGAAGAAGGCCGGCTTGCCGGTCAGGTAGAGCGAGGGCGGGAGCGTCCTCGCGCCGCCGGCCCAGACGGTCCGCCCGTTGACCGAGTCCCAGTTCCCGTCGCGCCAGATGTGCGCCTTGGAGTAGCCGTTGTCCCAGTTGCCGTTGAACTGGAAGTTGTTCCCCAGCTGGTAGATGGGGATTCCGTTCCGCGACGAGGGATTGGTCTCGTAGACGTTTCCGCCCCGGAGCACGTTGCCCACGAAGGCGCTGTCGTGGGTCCAGGCATCGAGCCCCACCGCGCGGATGTTGCCGGTCGCGCTGCCCGACGAGTTCCTCGAGGTGGCGTAGTTCCGGAAGTGGACGTGCCATCCCGAGTTGCCGTGCGTCGTGTCCGAGCCGAGATTCGGCGTCCAGTTCCCCTCGATCAGATCGTGGTGGGTGAACGCCCCGTGCGAGTCGTCGATCGCGTTCTCCTGCCAGCCGGGGCTGTTCCAGAGCACCGCGTTGTCCACGTAGTTGTACGCGATGACGTTGCCTCCGCCGCTGGAGATGGAGACCAGCGGCTTGTTGTTGTTGATGCTGATGTTGTTCTCGATCAGGCTCGCGGAGCTCCCGGTTCCGATCACGATGCCGTAGGCCTGACCGCCGGGGTTCTCGTCCCGAGAGTCGTGCACGTACGAGTCACGGACGACGCAGCGGTAGCAACGCCCGAGGCCGATGTTGTACCCGTCCTTTCCGGGATGTGCTGCGTCGAACCGCGAGCCGTCCGCCTCCACGTTCTTCGCCCAGGCGTAGGACATGTAGCTGAAGGAGATGGTGCCGCCGGGAAATCCCCACTGGTTGTTGCCGCCCGCCACCGCGATGTTCTCGATGCCCGACCACCGGTTGCCGAGGAAGACGGACCGATTGTCCCTGGGGACCACCCGCCAGACCTGCGCCGAGCGCGAGATGAAGAAGTCCTTCACCAGTGTGTCCTTGAGGGTGAGGGTGTTGCCGCTGATCGCGATGATCTCGCTGGTCTGCATCACCGAGCGCCACCTCGGGACGACGGCCACCGCCGCGGCGTTCGCGCTGGCGACGTCGGAGACATTGATCGCTCCGGCGCCGGTGCTCGGCCCCAGCCATGAGAAGGTCGGCTGACGCTTGAAGAACTGCCCGTCGTAGAACCAGAGGAAGCCGCTGTTGAGCCGGACGTCCCCCACCGGCGCTGCCGCACCATCGAGCATGTCGATGGTGACGACGTCTCCCACCGCGAAGCGGCTCGCATCGGTGACGGCGACGGTGCTGGTGCCCATCCAGGCGTTCGCGGTCACCGCGGTCACCCGGAAGTCGGCGTCGGAGAAGCCGCTGCGGTGGCCAAAGAGCACCACCGTCCCGTACTCGGGGATGGTTCCGTTGGCCACGAGGCGCGTGCGATCGGCTCCCTCGCCACGGATGGTCACGTTGTCTGCCGTGACGTAGAGCCCGACCCGTCCGCCCTTGTTCGGGAGGTTCTGCGGATTCACCCAGTAGGTTCCGGCCTTGACCCGGACGATCTTCCGGCTGCTCGGGGTCGCCGCCCCGCCGGCGGCGTTGATCGCCGCCTGCATGGCGCTGGTGAATGCCGCGGCGTTGCCCTGGCCGGCGAGGGCCGGATTCACCGAGTACCCGCCGTAGGGATTTCCCGCCGGCAGCCACACGGTGGCCGGACGGACCGGATCGTTGTCTGCGGGTACGCCGCCGGGAATGCCCGGAGCCCAGCGCACCTGGAACTGCTTCGGCAGGAACGAGGAGTCGATCGCCGCGCTGTCGTTTCCGATGTCGGAAGCGTCCGGGCCGTCGCCGGCGTCGGAGGGGCCGCAGCCGGGTGCCGCGGCAATGAGGAGCGAGAGAACGGCGGCAGTCGTCGTTGCGTTTCGTGTTGTCGTCATGCCTTCCCGCGTTCGGGCGCGCCTCGGAGACTCGCCCGGGTTCGTTGTGAAGCGCGGACCCTCACACGAGCTGCGCGATGCACGAAGGCTTGATCTCGATGTGGTCAGGTGTGGCTCGTGCCCCAGGCCCGAGGCCGACCGAGCACGCTCGCCGCCGAGAGCGAAAATCTCCAGCCTCTCGCGAGTGACAAGACGTTTACAATTGTCTCGGCTACCTCTTCAGGGGCAGCGATACGCGACGCCGGTCGCCGCCGCGGTGGTGCCGTAGGACACGGCGGCCGGGCCATACGGCGGCCGGGAGACGACGAGGTGGGTGGCCCCGCGTTGGGCCGCGCGCCCGCGCAGCTCGTTCAACGCCGACGCCAGGAGCGCGTCCTCGGACATCAGGAGCTCGGTGGACATCCGGACCGAGAGCCGACCGAGCTGCTCGCAGCCCTCGTCTGGGGCCTCGAACGCGACCGAGCTCGCCGGCGGAGCGCCGGCGCCCGAAGTCACGCAACCCGGCACGGCGACGATCGGGAGGAGCAGCAGAACGCCGGCTGCGAGACGCATGATGTGCGCAGGAGAGCGCGGACCCACGTGCAGATGCAACGAAAGCGGGGAAGAGACGTTCGCCTGCAGTCGGCCGGAGCGCATCGACGCTGCAGATGACTTCAGAGGGCTTCCGCTTCTCGCTTGGCGGCGCCACCGCTCTGCCGATGGGCCCGCGGCTTTACCCACGTGGCGATCCCGGCGTTGGATCCGTTCGACGGTCGGAAAGTGGGAAAGCAACCAACCGTCGCCGGCGGCTCGGCCGTGGGAGTCCCCCCCAACTCGCGACGAGCCGCCGTTTTTCTCTCACCGCACGCGGGCGGCTCCGGGCGGGGGCTGTGGGCTTGACGCGGGACTCGCTGCCCGGGAGAGGAGCCAGTCGCGGACCAGCCCGGCGTTGCGCCCGAGCGGCCGGCTCCGGCAGACGAGCCAGTACGCGTAGCCGATGGCGAGCGCGGGGCGCGTCGTTGCGACGATCAGCTGCCCCGAGTCGAGGAAGGGACGGACGAGGGCGAGCCGTCCGAGCGCCACCCCGTGTCCCGCGAGCGCCGACTGGATGGCCTGCTCGTACTGCGTGAAGCGGAGCACCCGGCCCGGTCGCGCGCGCCGCCCACCCGAGGCCCTTAGCCAGTGCGCCCAGTGCAGCAGCGGGTGCGCCGGATCGTCGTAGTCGAGGAGGACCGCCTTCCCGAGCTGCGGCGGGTCATCGAGGTCCACCTTCGTGCTGGAGACGGGGAGCAGCTCCTCGTCGAAGAGCCTGACCGCGCCCGAGGGTGCGTGCTCGGCGGGGCAGTAGCGCACGGCGAGGTCGATGGCCTCCCGCTCCAGATCGAGGATGCGGTTGCTGGCCACCACTCGGAGATCCACCTCCGGATGGCTGGACTGGAGCTCACCGAGTCGCGGCAGGAGCCACAGGGACGCGAAGCCGCTGGAGGTGGTGATGGCCACCGAGCTCGGGTCGGACGGGCGGAGCGCCTCGATTGCTTCCCCGAGCTGGTCCAGCCACGCGTCGGCGGTGCGGAAGAGCCGGGTGCCCTCGGGCGTGAGCTCGAGGCTGCGGTGCCGCCGGACGAAGAGCGCGCAGCCGAGCGCGTCCTCGAGGGCGTGGATCTGCCGGCTGAGCGCGGGCTGGGTGATGGCCAGCTCGCGGGCCGCCGCGGTGACGCTGAGGGACCTCGCCACGGCGACGAAGCCCCGGAACAGCTCGAGCGGGGGGAGGTTCAGGAGCCGGGGTGGCATTCCCGCTCCGCATGAATACCGGCCCGAGACGGCATTGGAGCGGCGCCTGCTGACTCCGTACGAAGAAGGCCCATGGACACCAGCATCGCCCAATTCACCAAGGGAGAGCGGCCGCGTCCGGGGTCGGTCATCGCCCCGCTCCTCTATCTCGGCCGCTGTCCCGATGTCCCGTACAGCTACGTGGGTCGTCCGCCGCCCGGGGTACCCGCCGACGGCTGCGAGTTCGTCTCACGTCCGGTGGTCATCCACGACGCCCGCGACGCTGCCGGCTTTCTGGACCTGGACCGCAACGGGTTCGAGCTCTGGCATGCCCCGTCGTCGGTGCGTGACTTCCTCGACGAGGAGGAGGTGGAGTCCCGGTACGTGCCCGAGCTGGTGGAGCTGGTCCTCGGGGCCACCGGCGGGCGGAGCGCGCACGTGTTCGATACCCAGCTGCGCCGTCGCGAGTTCGGGCGGCCACCGATGACCCTCGGAGGCCGGAGCGGTCCCTTCGCCGGTCCCGCCGGTCGGGTCCACGTGGACTACACCGAGGCGTCCGGAGCGAGGCGTTACGGGAAGGTGCTCGACGGCCGCCCGCTGCCGCGACGCTTCGCCATCGTGAACGTGTGGCGCTCCATCGGAGCGGCGCCGGTGCTCGACACGCCGCTCGGGGTCTGCGACGCGCGGAGCGTCCTGCCCGAGGATCTGGTCGCGACCGAGCTGCGCTACCCCGACCGCACCGGGGAGATCTCCCTGGTCCGCCACCGGCCGGGACACCTCTGGTCGTACGTGTCCGAGATGCGGCGGGACGAGGTGCTCCTCTTCAAGCAGTACGACTCGGAACGCGGCGTCGCGCGTTTCGTCCCTCACGCGGCCTTCGATCATCCCGCGATGCCGCCGGACGCTCCGCCGCGCCAGAGCATCGAGGCGCGGGTGCTGGTGACGTTCTCGTGAGGCACACCGTGGACCTCTGGTTCGATCTGGCCAGCAACTACAGCTACCTCACGCTCATGCGCATCGACGCGCTCGCCGGGCGGACCGGGGTGAGCGTGCGGTGGGAACCCTTCCTGCTCGGGCCGGTGTTCGAGGCGTTCGGATGGGAGAGCTCGCCCTTCGTGCTGCAGAAGCAGAAGGGCGCCTACGTGTGGAAGGACATGGAGCGGCAGGCCGCGAAGTACGGGCTGCCCTGGAAGAAGCCGTCCCGGTTCCCGCAGAACACGGTGGTTCCGATCCGGGTCGCGCTCTCGGGGCGTGACGAGCCGTGGGTGCGCCCCTTCTGCCGTGCGCTGTCGCGGGCGAACTTCGCCGAGGACCGGGACATCTCGACCGTCGAGGCGGTGCGCGAGGTGCTCGCCTCGCTGGACCTTCCGGCGGACGAGATCCTCGCCCGGGCGCAATCGGCGGAGGAGAAGCCGCGGCTCCGGGCCCAGGTGCAGCGGGCACAGGCCGTGGGAATCTTCGGGGCGCCCACCTTCTTCGTCGACGGGGAGATGTACTGGGGGAATGACCGGCTGGAGGACGCGCTCGAGGCGGCGCGTGGCCAGGGGGTCGGGCGCTGAGCCGCGGATGCTGGATTCGCTCGGGCTCGGGTCCGGTATCGGTCGCCCCGAGGGGCGGGGTGAGCTGGGGAGCCCGGCGCGGTGACGTTCCGGCCGGCCTGCGCGGCTTCGAACGCTCCGGGGACGCGCAGCTGCCAACAGCGGGCTCGGCCTGGTGATGCGCTCGAGCGCTGGAGGCGCCTGCGAACAGGTGTTTCCCGAAACATCTTAAAACGCTCGTCCGCTCCCTCACCCGTCTGCGACCGAGCGAAACGTTCCAGCCGGATTCCCCATTCAGGCCGCCAGCGTCACCCTGCAGCGGACCGCCCGGGACCGAGCTCCGAAAGGCCCGAGGCGTTCCATCGCGTTTCCCATCGGCCGCTGGGGAGCCATCCGGGTCCGCTTGCCCCTCGAACGCTCGCGGCACGTCCGCATCCGGGGTGCTCGCCGGACGAGAAGCGCGAGTCTGCGTTCGCACAGGGGCGCCTTCCCGGACCTCCCGTCTGCGACCGGGTCGACGCGAGGAATCCGGTCCGCCGCGTCTCGACCAGTCTCGATCCCCCTCGGGGCTCAGCCCGTCGCGGCCTCTCCGGAGGGAATCTCCTCCGCCGCCCGGCGCTGCCGGAGCCGGAGCCACAGCAGCGCCGCAGGCAGCCACATCACCGCCGCCATCAGACACGCGGCCTCGCCGATGACCGCGGTCACTCCCAGGCTGCGCACCCCGTAGTTCAGCGATCGCGCGAGCGCGAGGTAGCCGAGCAGGGTGGTGAGGCTGCAGAGGATGACGGCTCCTCCGGTCCGACGGAGCACCTCCAGCGGATCCTCGAGCTCGAGATCTCGCTGCACGATGTTCACCGCGTAGTCCACCCCGATCCCGAACGTGACCGGAAGGGCGATGAAGTTCAGGAAGTTCAGCTTGAACTTGCAGAGCGCCAGCACCCCCACCGTCCAGAAGATGCCCACCATCAGCGAGACGATGACCCGGAGCATCGCCCGGCGCTCGCGGAAGCTGAGCGCGACGATGCACAGGGTCGCAAGTAGCGAGACCGCGACCGCCCGCGGGACGTCCTTGAGGATCGCGCTCCACATGTCGGCGTAGATGACCGCCCTCCCCGAGCCGCGGATCTCCGTTCCGTCGGCCAGCACCGTGCTGCGGAACCCATCCGCCCAGCGGAGCAGGTAGTGCGCGTCGGCCGTGTCGCTCCCGTCGGCAGGGCTGATGTAGACGATGCGCCCGCGCGTGCCGTCCTTCTCGGTGTAGGGCCGGGCGACGGCGTCGGGGAGCTGGTCGATGCCGAATGGCTCGAGGTTCTCGGGCGGGATGTACGGCTCGATCTTGTCCCAGTCGTGGACCAGGCCCATCCGGTGGGCCTTGAGGATGCGCCGCCGGAGCTGCATGAGGATGGGGATCTTCTCCTCCTGGTGCGTGGGCACGAAGTCCTGGAGCGTGTGCACGTCCTTGAACGGCTTCGCGTCCGCCGGCGCGGCGTCGCGGCGGGCCTCGAGCGCGTGCTTCAGCGGCGCCACCTGGTCGAGGCGGTCGGTCATCACCGCCATCCCGTCCACACCCACGAACCCGGTGAGCGCGGAGGCGACGTGGAAGAGGCGGTGCACCTCGGCGACGGCGTGACGGTCGCTCTGGATCTTGTTGGTGTCGTACTCCATCGGATCCGAGCGCACGTAGACGACCGTGAGCACCGACCCGACGAGGGCCAGGACCGCTCCCACCACGGTGATGGTGCGCGGCGCGGCGGCGACCACCCGGGCGAACGGCTCGCCGAACGGGAGGCCCTCTCCGTGCACGCGCAGCGCGCGCCTCCACCACGAGACGCGCTCGAGAGGAATCCAGCGCTCCATCAGCAGGAGCATCGGCGGAAGGGAGAGGAATGCCGCCACCCAGCAGACCAGCATCCCCATCCCGCCGATCCACCCGAACTCGCGGAAGCCCTTGAACTCGGTGACCGCCAGGGCCCCGTACGCCGCCGAGGCGGTCGCGGCGGCGGTGAGCGTCGGCCGCCAGGTCCGGCGCATCGCCTCCAGGAGGGCGGCCTCGGTGGGGATGCCGTGACGACGCTCCTCGAGATACCGTGCCATCAGCAGGATGGAGAAGTTGATCCCGTTGCCGGCGATGATCGTGAAGAGGAAGCCGGTGGCGAGGTTGAGCCTCCCGATGAGGAGCTCGGTGAGCGCGAATGTCCAGGCCACGCCGATGCCGATGCCCAGCCCCATCGAGACGACGGTCCGGAGGCGCAGGTAATAGAGGAAGACGATGCCGAGGATGAGGATCGTCCCGGCCAGCCCCACCTCGGTGAGGTCCCGGTTGATGAGCCGGTACTCGGCCAGCCCGATGAGCAGATCCCCGCTCAGGTCCCAGGTCATCGCGGGGTCGAACGACGCGGGGTCCACTCGCTTCACCACCTCGGAGACGCGGGCGACGGCCTCCTCCGCCTTCTGGAAGTCGGCGCCCACGACGCCGCTGCGGATGACCACCACCGCCTTCTTCCCGTCCGCGCTCTGGTAGCGGCCGTCGGCGGGGAAGCGGCGCTCGTCCTCGGCCTTCACCCCCAGCCGTGACTTCACCGTGTCCGGAGCGATGGGCGGCGGAGGTGCCTCCTCCAGACCGAGCTGCAGGCCCGTCTCCTTCCCGACCTCGTACGCGTACCGGGCCTCGACGTCGTCCCGCAGCTTCTCGAGTGTCGCGAGATCGGTGTACAGGCCGGTCCGTGGCCGCAGGAAGGCGAGCGCATCGTGCACGCCGTTCTCCACGCTGCCCACCCACGGAGGCCCCAGCTCCCGGAGCGCGGGGACCAGCGCGTCGGCGGCCCGGCGGATGCCGGCCGGGTCCTGTCCCTCCAGGACCACGAAGATGGTGGACTGGCTCGAGGTGCGGGCCGAGACACGGTGGAGCTCGATGATGCTCGGCCGCGACTGGGGCAGGAGGCTCTCGAACCCGGTCTCCACCCGGAGCCGCGTGGCGACCCCGATGGACACGGACGTGAGGACGGCGACGACGCAGAGCACCCGGGCCGGATGGCGAAGCTGCCAGCCGACGATCACCTCCAGCGCGCGGCGGAGCACCGTCATCTCTCGCCCACGGGGGAGCACGCCCAGAGATGGTAGCGCTGCATCAGCACGCCCTTCCGCTCGACGGGCAGGGTACGGATCGCGCGGCATGATCGGCCCGGCAGCACGGCCGGCGGTGGGTCGCGGTAGTGATCGTCATGGAGGTAGAGCACCGGTGCGGACCCCGGCGGATCGCGCCGGCCGGCGCCGAGGAAGTCGAACTGGGTCCGCCGCGGCCCCGGACAGTAGACCAGAGGCCGGTCGTCCAGGGCGGAGAGGACGTGCGCGCAGAGGGCGTACTGGGAGCCGGCGACCACCGTGGACGGGCCCAGCGCTGCGGCCTCCTGCGTGACCGCGGCCCGCACCTCGGGCCAGCCGGGGATCTCGTTGAAGAAGTCCCGGTCGGCGTCGTACGAGCCCGCCGGGAGGAACCGGCGGAGAGAAGGATCCTGGGCGTAGGCGAAGAACACGGCGATGCCGGCGAGGGTGATGGCGCAGCAGGCCGCGATGTAACACCGGAGCGCGGCGGAAATTCGCCCCCTGCGCTCGTCGAGGAGGCCGCCCGCGGCGATTGCCAGCGGGATGTACCCCACCATGGTCCAGTGCGACTCGGCATCGCGAACCCGCGCCATCACCATCCAGAAGAAGAGGAGCACCGGCCAGCTGGCCAGGGCGAGGAAGCGGTACCGGTCGTCCGCGCTGGACCGGCGGACGCAGACCGCCAGGACGACGAGGAGCCCGGGAAAAACGAGCGGGTGGAGCGGCCCGAGCTGCCCCACCAGCGCATGCCAGGCGTTGAGGCCCACCGTGGCCGGATCTCCGGCGGCACGTCGCTCCACGAGGTGCAGCATCAGTGACGGCCAGCCGCGTTCCTGGTTCCAGACCAGCACCGGGGAGGCCACGGCCAGCGCCACCAGGCTGCCGAGGTAGAGCGAGGGACGGCGTAGCCAGCGCCGCCCGCGCGGCGAGACGAGCACGTAGAGCAGGCCCACGCCGAGCAGGAGAACGCCCGAGTACTTCGCCAGGAAGGCCAGCCCGGCCACCGCGCCCGCGGCGAGTGGCCGCCACGGCTCGTCGTGCTCGCGCATCCCCTCCAGCAGGATGAGTCCCAGCACCCAGAGCGGCGCGAGCGGCGCCTCCGGGTTCAGCGCGTAGCTCGAGGCGAAGAAGACCGGGATGATGGTGATGGTGGCGACCGCCAGGAATCCGGCCCGCGGAGTGAACAGACGGCGCCCGAGGACGAAGACCCCGGCGCCGAACAGCACGGAGCACACCAGGGGGCCGGCGCGCACGGCGAGCGAGCCGTGCGAGACACGGGTGGTGAGCCACGCCATCCACGCCACCAGCGGCGGGTGGTCGTAGTAGCTGAGCGCGGGGAAGCGAGACCAGACGTAATAGTAGGCCTCGCCGTTGGCGATGTCGGTGGTGGAGACGAAGAGCAGGTGGAGCAGCGTGGCGCCGGCGATCAGCAGAGCGGTGCGCGCGGCCCACTCCCGCTCGCCCTGCCGGGCAGGCACCCCGACCATCGCGTCAGCCACGCGCACTGCTCACCATTCGACCACGAAATCCGCGTAGTCCGCCTCGGAGGGCGACTGCGAGTTGTCTCCGTCGGTCATGACCCCGATGGCGACGAAATCCGGGACGTCCTCCAGCTTGCCGCCGTAGTGCTTCACGAACTCGCGCCTCGGGTCCAGCGTGTACGAGATCCACACGTCGAGCGGGCCGCCCACCTGAAGGAGGGTGGTGTCGCGGTCGAAGAACCAGCCGCGGTTCGACTGACAGGACGTTCCCACTGTGCCCACCGTGCTCCAGACGTACTTGACGACCATCAGCTTCAGCCCGGCCTTGAATGCCAGGAACACCGACGCCGCCGAGTCCGAGGCGCCAGGTCCGCAGTCGTTCGCGTCCCTCGGAAGAGCGTGCGCTCGCCATCGCCAGCTCACGGAGCGCACTGCCTGGCGCGAGGCCTCGGGAGTGCGCGCCATGAGCACCACGTTCCCCAGGCCCGGCCGGTACATGCCGCGGAGGATGGGAGTTCCGGCATCCTCGCCCACCGAGTAGTAGTTCACCGGCCCGGAGTCCTCCTTGAAGACCGTGAAGGCGCTCGGGGGGATGGTCACCCGGTGCGCCGGCGCGACTCCGGACGCATTTCCGCCATCACTCGCGACGAATGCCGCGAGCAGGAGAGACGTCGAGATGGACATGATCTGCTCGTGCACTTGACGGCACTCGGTGTGCGCGTGTCAAAAGCGCGTCGTGGAAGCTCCGGTGAGCGACAACGTCACACCCCGGACCTCGGCCGGGGTTGACCGGGCGATGCTCGCCCTGGCCGAGGCCATTCTCCCCGGCACGGCCGTCATCCCTGCCGCCGACGACGGCACGGTGCGTGAGGTCGTCGCGCTGATCCAGCGCCTCTCGCCACGCCTGGGCGCGGCCTGGACCGCCGCCCATCGGGCCCTGGATGCCGCCGCGCGGCTACGGACCGGACGTCCGTTCCACGCGCTTCCGGTGTCACGGCAGCAGGCGCTGCTCCGCCGATGGGAGAGGGACCCACTGCTGCGCGCGCCGCTGTCGGTCCTCTCCGGCGTCTACAAGATCGTCCACTTCGACGCGCCGCACGTGCAGCGAGCGATGGGCGCGCGGGCCCGGCCGCCCATCCCGGTGACCGAGCCTCGGTGGGCCCAGCAGGTCCACGCGGCCGAGTCGTGGAGCGCCGGCGACGTCGAGTGCGACATCGTGGTGATCGGCACCGGGGCGGGCGGAGCGGTGGTCGGTCACGCGCTCGCCGCGCGAGGCCACGCGGTGGTGTTCGTCGAGGAGGGCCAGCTTTACCACCGCCACGCCTTCGACGGCAGCTCGGTGCGCGCCTACGAGCGCTTCTACCGGCCGGTGTTCTCCGTCGGGAATGCGAGCTTCCCCATCTTCATCGGCCGGATGGTCGGCGGGTCGACGGCGATCAACGGTGGGACGGCCTTCCGGACTCCGGACCGGGTGCTCGACCACTGGTGCGAGGAGACGGGCTCCGACGCCCTGTCCCCCGCGCGGATGGCGCCGTACTTCGAGCAGGTCGAGGCCCACCTCGGCGTGGGCCCGGCGTCGCGCCGCTGGGTGGGGCCGATCGCCGAGGTGATGCAGCGCGGCTGCGACGCGCTCGGGTGGAAGCACGGACTCCTGCTCCGCAACGCGCCGGGCTGCGAGGCCTCCGGGTTCTGCCATCTCGGTTGCCGCAGCGACGCGCGGAAGAGCACGAACCTCTCGTACCTGCCGCCCGCGCTCGAGCGGGGCGCGCTGCTCTTCACCGGGCTGAAGGCCGAGCGAGTGCTCCTCGAGAACGGCCGGGCCACCGGCGTCGAGGGCATCGCCGGGAACGGCAACCGGGTCCGCGTCCGGGCCCGCGCGGTGGTGCTCGCCGGCGGCAGCATCTCCACGCCGCTGTTCCTCCTCAAGCAGGGGCTGGCCAACTCCAGCGGACAGGTGGGCCGGAATCTCACGGTGCATCCCAGCGCCGTGGTGACGGGGCTCTTCGACGAGGAGATTCGCCCCTTCGACCACATTCCCCAGGGCTACGGCTCGGAGCAGTTCCTCGACGAGGGGCTGCTGATCCTCGCGGTGCAGGGCACCCACAACGTCATGCCCACCGTGTTCCCGATGGTGGGGCACCGGCTGATGGAGCCGCTCGCGCAGCTGCGCCACGTCGCCGGCGTGGGTCCTCTGGCGGCGGACGCCACCCGGAACGGGCGGGTGTGGAAGGAGATCCGCGGCGTGCCCATCGTCCGCTACACGGTGACACCGGAGGACGTGGCCCGGCTCAAGCGCGGGCTCGAGCTGTCGATGCAGATGCTGATCGCCGCCGGTGCTCGCCGGCTCTACCCCGGGGTGACGGGAGCCGGAAGCCTCGCGGCCCACGAGCTCGACGACTTCCGGCGCCGGGAGATCTCCGCCTCCGACATCCCCATGGTGAGCTACCACCCGCTGGGGAGCTGTCAGATGGGAACCGACCCCCGGAGCAGCGTCGTGGGGCTGGACCACCAGGCGCACGACGTGCCCGGCCTGTTCATCGTGGACGGCAGCGCGGTGCGCGGCCCTCTCGGGGTGAATCCGCAGCTGACCATCATGGCGGTGGCCACCCGCGCGGCGGATCAGATCTCACCGCAGATCGGGTGAGCGCCGCCGGCGGAAGAACTCGCGCAGCCTTCGCATCCGTCGCCGGATGAGCAGCGGAAGCTTCCAGGCCCGGCCGAGCCGGGTCGTCTGGAGATCGGCGAGCACCTCCCCGAGCTCCACCAGCGTCTCGTCGTACGGCATCCAGTAGAGCTCGGGGTCCTTGCTCCGGTCGACCACGAGGGTGCGGGGGCGAACGAAGGTGGAGAGCGACAGCGCGCTGTTGGCGACGCCGAAGCCGGTGGCCCGGGTGCCCGACCAGGGAAGGCTGGGCACCGCACCGGTGAAGGAGTGGTTGTTCACGCTCACCACCCCGTAGTCCAGCCGCTCCGCGAGGCGCTGACCGCGGGCGAGGTCGCGCGTCCAGATCGACGCGCCCAGTCCGTACCGGAGGCGGTTCGCAGCGCGGATCGCCTCCGCCGGCCCCTCCACGCGGCACACGGCGAGCACCGGACCGAACGTCTCCTCGCGGACCACCGCCATCGCATCGGTGCAGTGGTCGAGCACGGTGGGGGCGAACCACGCTCCGTCGCCGAGCGGGCCGCCGCCGCAGACCACGGTCGCCCCCTGCGCGCGTGCATCCGCGACGTGAAGGCTCACCACCTCGAGCTGTCGGGCATTGGCGAGCGGCGCGACGTCCGCGGTGGCGCCGTGACCCGCTCCAGCGCGGAGCTGCGTCCACACCTCGCGCAGCCGCTCCACCAGGCGGTCGGCGATGGCGCGCTCGGCGTAGACGACCTCGATCGCGCCGCAGGCCTGCCCCGCGTTGCACAGCGCCCAGTGGGTGATGCCGGCGACGGTGCGGTCGAGGTCGCAGTCCGCCAGGACGATGGCCGGATCCTTCCCTCCCATCTCCGCGCTGCACGGGATGCCCAGCTCGGCGCACCGGATCGCCACCCGGCGTCCGGTCCCCGTCGAGCCGGTGAAGACGCACGCGTCGGGCCGGGTCTCGAGCAGTGCCGCCCCCACCGTCCCGTCTCCGGGGGCGATCTGGACGACCCCGGCCGGCAGGTGTGCCGCGAGACGCTCGGCGAGCCAACCGCTCGAGCGTGGCGAGTGCTCGCTCGGCTTGAGAACGATGGCGTTGCCGGACAGGAGCGCCGGAAGGACGGAGCGGTACAGCCCGGCCACCGGGAAGTTCCACGGCGCGATGATCGCCACGACGCCTCGCGGCACGGAATCGACGAAGGCGCGCTTTCGCGGGAAGCCCAGCGGATTGAGCCGTACCCGGCGGCGTGAGAGAGCAGGGCGAAGCACCGCGGCCCAGCCCTTCACCGCGTCGAGGGGTCCGAGCGCCTCGTTGAAGAGCGCCTCGGCGTGGACCTTGCCGATCTCGTCCTCGACCAGCGCCATCACCTCGGCCCGGCGGCGCAGCATGTCCTTCGCAACCCGCAGCAGGCAGCGCACCCGCTCCTCGAACGGGACGTGGGCCCAGGACTCCTGCGCGTCGCGGGCGCGCGCCACCTTCGCGGCGAGCGGCTCCGGGGGCGATGGAGGAGCCGTCTCGCTCAGCGGTGGTTCGGACGGCGACATTGAAAACCGAGAAATAACACCCGTTGCCAGAGCAGTCTCCGGGTGTTACGCAGGCCCCCTCGCTCGATTCATGAAAGTACGTCGCGGCGGAGGCGTCATCGGCCCGCTGGCCTGGACGGCGGCTACGGCACGGGTCACGACCTGGAACCGTCTTGCCGCGGACCGGAACCGCCTCCGCGAAGCCCAGCTCGGAGCACTGCGGGGGAACTGCCGGAGGGCGGCCCGGACGGAGTTCGGCCGCGCGCACCGGCTCGGCGAGATCTCGAGCCACGAGGACTTCCGTTCGCGGGTCCCGCTGCGGACCTACGCCGACTTCGAGCCCTTCCTCGTGCGGATGCGGCGGGGCGAGCGAGATGTCCTGTGGCCGGGGTTGATCCGCTACTACGGACAGTCCTCGGGCAGCTCCCAGACCGCCGCCCAGCACAAATTTCTGCCCATCTCCGAGGAGCAGATCCGGTGGCAACAGAAGGCCGCCTTCGACGTCGTCGCCCGGTACGTCACCCACGTCGGCCACGCGCGCTTCCTCGGTGGCTTCACGCTGGGCCTGTTCCCGCCCTCGACCCTCAAGCCCGATGGCCCGGTCAGCAACACCAACAATCCCGGACTGATGCAACGAAACGTTCCCTGGCCCGTCCGGGAGGGCGTGCTGCCCAGACCTGATCTCCGTGACATTCCAGACTACGATGAAAAACTAGAAAGGATGGCTGCCGCCTACCTGGACCACGACGTCCGGGCCGTCTCCGGGACCACTTGCTGGTTCTCGGTGTTCTTCGACAAGCTGCTGCGTGCCGCGGCCGCGCGCGGACGTACGGTGAGCACCGTCTCGGAGCTGTGGCCGAACCTCCAGGTGCTCTTCGGCGGGGGAATCAACGCCGAGCCCTACCGGCCTGTCATTGAGAAGCGCGTGGGGCGCGCGATGATCCTCATGGACAACTACAACGCCACGGAGGGGGGCATCTTCGCGGTCACCGACCGGATCGGCGAGCCCGGGATGCTCGTGGTGCCGGACCGTGGCGTCTTCTTCGAGTTCGTCCCCGCGGCCGAGCACGGCAAGCCGGATGCCCGGCGGATCCCGCTCTGGGAAGTGGAACCCGGGGTGGACTACTCCATCGCCGTCAGCACCGCCTCGGGCCTCTTCGCGTACCTCATCGGAGACCTGGTGCAGTTCCAGAGCACCTTCCCTCACCGGATGGAGTTCGTGGGGCGCACCTCGGGCGTGCTCTCGCTCACCCAGGAGCTGACCTCGTTCGTGGAGATCGAGCGGGCCGTCGAGGCCGCAGTGCGCGCTGCGTCGTGCTCGGTGGTGGAGTTCTCCGCCGGGGCCGAGGTGGGCGTCGGGGGAACCGGCAAGGGCCGGTACCAGATCTTCGTCGAGTTCGATCAGCCGCCAGCGGATCCACGTCGATTCGCGAGCGCGTTCGACGAGAGCCTGTGCAGACAGAACCGTGTCTACCGGGAGCACCGCACGGCCAATGTCGCGATCCTGCCACCCGCCCTGTTCGCCCTCCCTCCCGGGGGCGCCCGGCGGTTCATGGAAGACATTGGCCGGAGGAGTCCGCAGCAGAAGTTCCCGCGGGTCGTGGAGAATTCTAAGCGGGACATCCTCGTAAAATATGCGACATTGATCCCCTGGGAGCGTGCATGAGCCGGTTGGGAGTCTGCTTCGTCGGCGCGGGTGGAGCCGTGGCCAGCACGGTGATCGCGGGCGTCGCCCTGATGAAGCGAGGGTTGGCTCCGCGCATCGGCATGGTGACGGAGACCGGAGGTCTGCCGCAGACCCTCGGATGCGCTCCCCTGGATGGTCTCGTCTTCGGCGGCTGGGACATCCGCGACGCGAACATCTTCGAGGCCGCTCTCCGTGAGCGCATCGTCCCCGAGAACCTCCTCCGGAAGGTCGAGCCGGAGCTGCGCGCCATCAAGCCGTGGCCTGGCGTGGTCTCCCCGAAGTTCCTCGGTACCGCGGACGCGAACAACGTCGTCACCGCCAAGGGGCACCGCGAGGAGCTGGAGCTCCTCACCCGGAACGTGAAGGAGTTCAAGGCCGCCAACAAGCTGGACCGGCTGATCATCGTGAACCTCGGCTCGACCGAGCGGCACGCCGAGGTCGCCGACGTCCATCGCACCGTCCCCGCGTTCGAGGCCGGTCTCACCCGGAACGACGAGCGGATCAGCCCGGCGATGAAGTACCTGTACCTCGCCTGCAAGCTCGGCACGGGGCACGTGAACTTCACCCCGAGCCTGACCAAGGTGCCCGCGCTCGAGGCGCTGGCCGAGACCTCGGGAATCCCCATCGCCGGCGAGGACGGGAAGACCGGCCAGACCCTGCTCAAGACGGCGCTCGCTCCTGCATTCCACGTGCGGCAGCTCAAGGTCGAGGGCTGGTTCTCCACCAACATCCTCGGCAACAACGACGGCCGGGTCCTGGACGATCCGGAGAGCAACAAGACGAAGGTCGCCAGCAAGCTCTCGGTGCTCGACGAGATCCTCGGCTACGAGGTGACCGACCACCAGGTGCACATCAACTACTACCGCCCGCGCGGGGACGAGAAGGAGGCCTGGGACAACATCGACGTCCTCGGGTTCCTCGGCGAGCGGATGCAGATCAAGATCAACTTCCTCTGCAAGGACTCGATCCTCGCCGCCCCGCTGGTGATCGACCTGGTGCGGCTGGTGGACGTCGCCCAGCGCTGCGGCGAGCGCGGCATCCAGCGCCAGTTCTCCCTGTTCTTCAAGGCGCCCTACCACCGGGACGACGAGCGCGCGGTGAACGACCTGTTCAAGCAATACGCGCTCCTCCAGGAGTGGGTGCAGAAGGTCGCGCGTTCCACCGTCCGCGCCGCGGTCTAGCGTGCAGCGGCTGGCGATCCAGGGTGGTGCCCCGGTCGTTCCGGCAGGGGCGCACGTGCGCTGGCCCGTGCTCGGAGAGGAGGAGCGGCGCGCGGTCCTCGGAGTGCTCGATCGCGGCGTGCTCTCCGGCCAGCTCGCTCCCGAGGTCAGGGCGCTGGAGCGCGAGTTCGGCGCCTTCGTCGGCTCGCGGTACTGCATCGCCACCAACAGCGGCACCTCCGCCTTGCACCTCGCGCTCATCGGCGCCGGCATCCAGGCCGGGGACGAGGTCATCGTTCCAGCCTTCACCTTCGTCGCCACCGCGATGGCGGTGCTCCACCAGGGCGCGGTGCCGGTCTTCGTGGACGTCGAGCCGCGGACGTTCGGCATGGACTTCTCCAGGGTCGAGGCCGCCATCGGTCCGCGGACCCGGGCCATCGTCCCGGTGCACCTGCACGGCGTCCCCTGCGAGCTGCAGCCCATCGCCGAGATCGCATCGCGGCGGGGGCTCGCGCTGATCGAGGACTCCGCCCAGGCGATCGGCGCCCGCTACCGGGGCCGCAACGCCGGCACCCTCGGTATGGCGGGCTGCTACAGCCTCCAGTCCAGCAAGAGCATGGCCGCGGGCGAGGGCGGGATGCTCGTCACCGACGACGAGGCCGTGTACCGGAAGGCGCACGCGGCGCGGATGTTCGGCGAGGACAGCCGGCCCGAGGACGAGGCCACCTACGACCTCGCCCACGCGCTGGATGGAAACCGCGCCTACGACTCCGCGGCGGTGGGCTGGAACTACCGCACCACCGAGCTGTCCGCGGCGGTGGCCAGGACACAGCTGCGCCGGCTCGAGCACTGGAACGCGCAGGCGCTCGCCAGCGCCGAGCTGCTGACCCGGGCGCTGCGGGAGCTTCCGGGGGTGACGCCGCCCGAGGTCCCCGAGGATCGCGTGCCGGCGTTCCACAAGTACCGGGTGCAGCTGGATGCGCGGAAGCTGGGAGTCGACGCGCCGCCGGCCGCAGTGCGCGACGCCGTGCTCCGGGCGCTCCGTGCCGAGGGCTGCGAGGTGGTGCTCTGGCAGACGCGAGCCGTGCCCGGGCAGACGCTGTTTCAGCGCATGCGATCGCCCGCGTACGACCTCGATCGGTATCCGGTGACCCGCGACATCCTCGATCGCTCGCTCGTGCTCTTCTCCCAGACGTACCCCCTCGCGCCGCAGCCGCGGCCGGTGGTGGAGGCCTACGCCGAGGCGTTCGCCCGGGTGTGGACGCGGCTGCCGGAGGTGCTCGCGCGGTGAGCCAGGGAGGGCCGGGGCTGCTCGCGCGACCGCTGGTGCGGATCGCGTGCGCGGTCCTCGGGACCGCGGTGCTGGTGCTCTCGGTGTGGTCGGCGGGCGCGCGCGCGGTGCTCGCCTCGCTGGGAGCCAGCGTGCACGCGCTGCCGCTGCTCGCGCTGCTCGAGGCGGTCATGGTGGGCTGCAGCACGCTCGCGCTCCGGGCGCTGTACGGCCGGGGGAAAG
>JADMIO012784872.1_pt1 | contig 29687 bp, 29 predicted proteins | sample 8958161 | NCBI WGS metagenome assembly JADMIO01 (sample SAMN16585339, study PRJNA669376) | soil metagenome | isolation source: Crop rotation soil | place: USA: Cullars Rotation, Alabama | collected 2011 | reverse complement strand
CTTTCCCGGGCGCGATAGTCGAGATGGTTGTCTGATAGGAAGCGCCCGCCTGGATCACTGGTGTGGTGAAGGGCATCGGATTCGTTGTACCCTGGAAGAAATAAATAGTCGCCGTTCCCGCCTGGCCGACCGTGCCCGTGTTATCCGAGCCGCTATTGGTAATGGCTAACCCGGTATCGAATCCGGCAGTGTTGGTTGCGTAAGGAAATAGTAGTCGCGTCGTATTGTCGGCCACCGGAGCGGGCGGCGTTACGAGAGCCTGGATTTGGTTGAGCTGCGCTCTGATCGCCGCGAGCTGGGTCAGGATTGCCGCGGTGCCCCCTCCGCCTCCTCCGTGCCGGGCCGGCGCCGGGCCGACGCTGCTGCTATTATTGTTAGACCGATCCTCGGATCGGACCAACGAAGTCGCGATAAACGAAAAACAGAAGAGTGCGATAATGATTTTTGATAGTTTTGAATCCATAGGGGTGATCCCTCCTTCGCGGCGGCGAGCATGACCACCCTAACCGGTCGGAGTCAACGGCAATCGCGCCCACTGTAGTGCTTCATCCTACTGGCCCGCAGCAGCCTCGCGCGTAGGCTTCAGCCCGTTTAAAGCTTAAAGCTTAAAGCTTAAAGCTGAGCCTGCCCCCCATTTTTGTCTTTTTCCTTTCGTGCGTCGCCGCCGTTGGATAGTCTCATCTCGCCATGAAAATTATGAAGCATCTATCGCTCGTTCTCATCGTTGCTATTTTTGCCACTGCTGGAGGAGTATCGGTCGTTAGGGCGGAGGACCCGTCGCCGTCTCCAGGCACATCGCCCGAGGCTTCCGCTTCCCCGGCCAAGAAAACCCGGTCGAAGAAGGCGAAGAAAGAGGAAGCCACGACAGCCGCGACCGCGGCCGAATCACCGGCGGCCGATGCCAGTGCGTCACCCGCAAAGAAAACGCGTTCGAAGAAAGAAAAGAAAGCCGACACAACCGCCGCCGCTTCCGCGTCGCCTGGAACAACATCGGAAATTGCCAGTCCGTCGCCGGCAAAGAAAACTCGTTCGAAGAAGGAGAAAAAAGCTGAGGCCACAACTGCAGCGTCACCCGCTGCTGCTGCGACAACCACGTCAGCGCCGAGCGTAACGCCTCCGCCCCCGATCGATACCGCCGCATCGACCGCCCGTCGCAAAACCAAAACACCTGTAGCCGCATCTCCAACCGCTTCGCCGTCGAAGGGTGTACTCGGTGGTCTCTTCGGATCGAAAGCGTCGCCGACGCCCGAAGCCGTTGCTCGCACCGCACCGGCGCCCGGTGGCGGAAACGGAATGGTCTGGGTGAACACCGACTCACACGTTTATCACAAGGAAGGCTCGCGTTATTACGGCAAGACGAAAAAGGGCAAATACATGACCGAAGCCGAAGCCGTGAAGGAAGGCGACAAACCGGCGAAGCGCGAGATCGGCGAAAAGAAGAAGACGAACTAACGGTTTCCGTTTTTGAAATTGTAAAGGCAGGTGTGTCCCTGCGGAGAGTTGTAGAGGCGTTCGCCGCGGCGAACGCCTTGCTCCCTAAATCCGCGCCTTGCTAAAGCACCGCTACAAACTGGCTAGCCGCGGCGTAGCCGATAACTTGTAGGGCGTCTGTGTCAGAGGCCGGTCCTCATCGCAGCGGCGGTCTTTGACCGCCGACGGTGGAACGTGCTCTCCGAGCGCGTTGGCAAAATTAGTCGGCGAAGCCGCCATTGTCATTAGCATCGCCCGCGGAGCGGCCGATCCACCTCATCGAACTATAGCGGCAGAGCCTGCCCTGAGCGAAGCCGAACGGGCGTGTCGCCTGCGAAATTTCTGTAGTGTCCGCTGTCTCAGCGGAAATTCGACCTGCGCAGCTAGCTCAGCTTGTCAGATTTTCGCCCGCTTATGACGAATAACCGCGCCTAAAACCATTCCCAGCGCAACCAACCCGCACGTTGCCGGCTCCGGCACGATCGTCGGCCCGTACGACGCCACCGACGCCACTGCGCCGTCGATGACCGAGTCGTTAACGTTATTGAAGAACTGCGCATTGGTGCGAATGATCAGCTGGGTCGACATTTGGCCCGGCAGGATCTGGAGCAAGCCGGCGTTGTTGAAGAACGTAAACCCGACCGTATCGCCGGCGAGACTGCGATCGATCAACGACGGTGCGAACGGACTGCCCGGCGCAAAGCCCGCATCGGTCAGGAACCCGGTGAAGTTTACCGCGGTGAACCGTTCCAGCGCGTCGAGGCTGGTTGGATCGTTGGCGACCACATACGAGAAGGTTAATCCGCCAAACGGATTGTTCGGGTCACCCGCGTAAACTTGGGAGAGCAGAGTTCCGGAGTAGAACGGGGTAGCGAACGGGATGAGCTCGCTGGCAATGAGCGCTCCGCCGGCCGGCGGGACTGCGGGCGCGGGGAAGAGCGTGCCGCCCGGCGGCAACGGAGCCGCGTTCGTTAGACCAACCGCCGCGAACAAGGCCGTGGCCAGAACCACCGCGACCAGATGAACATTTAACGAACGATGACGAAAGCGAAGGCCGAAAGCGTGAGAACGCATAGGCCGCGACTGTGTCGAGCTGCTCCGGCAAAGTAAAGAAAAATCGCCGGAATTGTTTGTTAGACTTGCTGCGTTGTAGTCCCATATCGGACAAACGGTTCGCAGGGCGAACTTTGCAGCGTTGGTTAGCAGCCAACTTTACGGCTGGACGGGGACCTTCTTGGGAGGGAGACCAGGCACCGTAATCGGGAATTTCGGCCGGAGATGCCGATTGCATCCGGTCAGCCCGGCTACGCGGTTCTGGAACCGCGGCTTACGCGATCTCGAGTCACAAGTCACTTGTCACTCCCTCCGCGCTGTGCGCAGAATTCGACATGAAAGTGTTAGCCCCCGCGCACAAACACTTCTTCCTTCCGCCTTTTGCCTTTTTACTTTTCTTCTGCTCGTCCGCCCTTGCCCAAAAAACCATCCATATCGACGTCGACAGTTACGCGGCGGTAGCCGTTTCCGAAAGCCTGGGGAAGTACGCTTACGCGTATAATTACCGGAGCCGGCGCGCGGCCGAGAAAGAAGCGTTGAAACAGTTAGGCGATGCGCCGGATGCGAAGATCGCCTGTTGGAACAACGGCGGTTTCATGGCGCTTGGGAAGAGCAACGAGAAATCGTGCTGGGGGATCGGCTGGGTATACGGCTCGCACACCAGGACCCGGGACGCCATTGATATGGCGCTGGAAAACGTGAAAAAGTTTTGCACCGACTCAACCGGCGCCTACATCGCCTTGGTGTTAAGCTCGGATGGGCAGTACCTTCTTGAAGCGCAGCCCGGCAAAAACAGTTTTGTCGATCAGGACGGCGAAGTTCATCAGGGCCAGATCGGGGTAGGGGGCGGCACAACAACCGTCGTCACCAAAGACGGCAAAGTTTTTAAGTACGACGCGAACGGCAAGTTGATAGAAGGACCCGACGGATCGTCCGGTTCGCCATCCAGGGAAACAACGAAACCATCCGCCTCCAGCTCCGGCGCAGCCTTCAACCCCGACGGAACCCGAAAAAAGAATTGATGTAGAGGCAGGCGTGTCGCCTGGGATTGTAGCGGCCGTCATTCTTATGTAACCACGGCCCTGCGAGCCGTTATCGCTGGTCAGTCACAGGAACTTCGACATTCGAAATTGCCATCACTGTTCGCTCTCGCAAAAACAGTCCCTTGTATAAAACCGATAGTGGTCTATCTTACCCAACTGCCGCATCCATTTACTACCAGGTTCGCCGAATCTCTTCGGTAGCACGAACCCGATGGCCTTTAGCTGCGATCTCTGCAGCAACTTCAGTTAAACTAGAAAATTCAGTCTTATGATTAAATCAATCGTTAGTATCGCATTCGCCACAGCTCTGTTCGGGTCAGTGGCCTTTGCCCAGACATCATCGTCAACCTCCACCACCTCCTCGACCACGAAGGCCAATGGAGCGACCGAAACCACTACGACCACCACCGAATCGAATGGCGTAGTCACGGAATTCACGCCCGGGAGCACCATCTTCCTGAAAACGGAAGCGGCCGAGCCGGTCCAATACAAATTCAGTAAGACCGTCACCTATGTGACTTCCGACGGCAAAGTGATCGAAGCTTCGAAGATCAAAAAAGATTCGAAAGTTCACGTTCACTACACCAAAGAAGGCAACGACATGCTGGTCGATAAAGTCATCGTGTCAGACCTGCGCGACTAAAAAGCGGATGATGAATCAGTCCGGTCATTGTTGACCGGGCCTTCGTAAATTTCAGCGCCTGGCGGATCGAGACAACAGTTCTCGCCGCCAGGCGTTTTTGTTTCCTTCGCACTTCGAGTGCTCCGTCTGTAGCGGCGGTCTATGACCGCCGAAGGTGGAACGCGCGCTGATTGATCACTCACGCTTCCCGCGTTCCGCGCCAGCAGGAGCTGCTCCGGTCCACCCGATCGCTGCCCTTTGCGATCGTGTTCGCGTTTCCCCAAATCGCTCGTAACACGTCACTGCCCAAAGGCCGCGGACTGATAACTGATAACTGATAACTGATAACCGATAACCGATAACCGATAACTGGTAACTGGTAACTGGTAACTGGTAACTGGTAACCGCGGACCGGCTACGCCGGCCGCGTCTAGTGAAAAAGCATTCGATAAATCAGGCTGCCTAACAACAGCACACTCGAAAAGATCAGGATGACCAGCTTCGAATCCAGCTTCGCGAACCACGGAACGGCGCGAACCAGAGGAAAACAGTGCCGGCAACGTTGATCCGCGATCCCGATCGCGTAGCCGCAAGTCTGGCAGGATTCCAATGCCATTTTAGTTACGCTCCCCGGTGCGATTCGGCGGCAGCGCTTCTCCGCACAAACCCGGCCGACGTCTCCCGGACGCAGATCCCGGCAAAGTTTCGGCCGCTTCGCGGATCAGCTGTGACTGGGTGGCAAGGTTCACCTTTCGTTGCAAGTCGTCCTCGGCGAGCGCGGCATTGCTCAAGGTTCGGTGGACATCAAAAAGTGTTTCACGTTGCTCCGGGTTAAGACCCGAACCCCAGGCCATCGCCTCTTCGGTGCTGATAAACACCGGCACGCCCAGTTTCTGGATCCGGTTCAACAGGGCGAGGCCAAAGTCTGAGATTGCCACGTTGCCCGCTGCGTCGATTAGCCATGTGCTGAGCTCGTCGTTGTTCCTGGAAATGGAATTGATAAACATAAAGGGGAGATCCTATTTTTGGTGTGATGTGGTGCAGAGGGAAGGGGCCGGCACCTGCGCGGTCGATTGACGCTGCGATTTGTTAGGGCGGCACCATACAGCCGCAATCGGTATTACCTAGCGATTTCTTACGCCGTCCTTGACGGCTGAAGTGAAAAGGAAAAAGGAAAAAGTAAAAAGGCAGAAGCAAAAAGGCAGAAGGCAAAAGGAAAAAGGCAAAAGGCAGAAGGGCGGCGCAGCGTTAGGGAGTTTCTTTAGCACGCTTCACGATGGTGACGAAGATCGCTATGTGTTCGCGGCATTCGCGTTGCACCGGGGCGAGCTTTTCCATCGGGACGATTTTCGCGTCGAGGAGCAACTCTAACCAGTAGGCTGTCTCTTCGATTTCGCGGAGGCTATCGCCACACTTCGCAATAAACTCGGCTTTGCTTCGGGCACGAACGGCCTCGCGATAATTTGCGCCCACGGAGGTTCCTGAGCGCAGAACTTGTTTACCGAGGACCTGCGCTTCTGTGGATTTGGGCAGTGCTGAAAACAAGCGGACGATCTGCAACGCGAATTGCTTGGTTCGTTCCTGAAGATCGCTGCCATCTTTTTCCATTTCACTTCGACTTTAGTCGCTCTCGACTAAAGACCGAAAGATCCAACTTCTGCCTTTTACCTTTTTACTTCTTACTTTTGCCTTCTGCCTTCTTAATTCTGCCTTGATCACTCGCGCTCCCGCGCTCGCGCCAGCCGGGCTGCTATGGTTCACCCGATGCGCTTCCCTCGCGATCGTGTTCTGCCTTTACCTTCTGCCTTTTACCTTTTTACTTCTTACTTCTGCCTTCTTACTTTCCCACCACTTTCCACAATTTATACGGCTCGGTCCGCGTGCTTTTCCCTCCGTTAAACCTTGTCATGTTTTGAATCTGCGACGCGGTAACGAACAATTCGCCGCCCGGTCCCCAGCTCATCGTGTCGGGCCAGCTCAACCGTTTGTCCTGGATCACCGGCTCCACTTTCTTCGTCACGGCGTTCCATTTCGTGATCGCGCTGCTCTCAAGATCGGTTAGGTAAACGCTGCCATCGCTTGCTTCGAGCATCCCATCCGGCGGCCCGGTCTGCGCCACCGTTTCCACCTTGCCTTCGAGATCGCTCTCGGAAAGTTTTTCGTTAACCAGGTCGGCGGTTTTGACCCGGTAAAGCGTGCGCCCGGTCAATGCATGATAATACAGGTAACCATTTTTCGCATCGAGCGCGATCCCGTCCGACGCAATCTGCGGCGGCGTTTTCTTGTCGTTATCCAGCAGGCCTTTGCCGTCCACGGTCAGTTTCACATCCTTTTCCGGCTGGGTCGATTTGTGGCCGTCGAGCAAACGCCGCGCTTTGCCGGTTGTGAGATCAACCACGATAATCGCGCCTTTGCCGGAATCGGTGAGGAACGCCTTGTTCGCCGCGGTATCGATCCGGACGTCGTTGAGGTAACTTTTTTTCGGCGCGATATCTTCGCCGAACGGAATGTTTTGGACGACGGCGTTGGTGCGGAGATCGATTTTCACCAGCTTCGGTCCGCCCTTGACGATCTCTTTCATTTTCGGCGCGGCCGGGTCGACTACCCAGAGATTATCCTGGTCGTCGACCACCACGCTTTGCACACAGATGAAATGCGAACCGGGCGGATCGGCCTTGGTGTTCCACTGCTCGTCGGGAAACGCTTTGGGTTGACCGTTCACGATCTCAGCCACGGAGAGCGAATGCGGATCTTCCCAGTCGGGAAAATTGACGAACACCCGCCGTGATTTCACCGAGACTCCGACTCCGGTGATCTGTTGAGTGGGAAAGCTCGCCACTTCCTGAAGCTCTGCCGCCGGCGCGGAAAAAATGGAAACGGCCAGAACAGCAACGATGGCGACAGCGAAGAGACGAACGTGTAGGCGCATACCAGTGATACGCGGCGGATCGAGCGGCGGGACTTCCTTTTTCCTTGTGCCTTTTTACTTCTTACTTCGGCCGCTGCGTCGCCCGTCCTTCGTCACTTGCCGAAGGCCGCGTGCGCGCCAGCGTTTACGCGGTCACTTGTCCCTGCTGTAATCCCCGCATGTCTTCATCCCGCCGGCGCCGCAGTTTTTTGTCGAGGCACGGACTTGGGATCGTCGCCCTTGTTCTGCTTGTCGTCTGGATCGTCGGGTATCGGATGCTCGATCCCAAAACGCATTTGGGAGCATTTTTCGGAAACGCCATTGCTGATTGGAGCGGCTCGGTCGTGATCATTTTCGGGACGAAATTTTTGTATGAAGTTGGCTCGGCGGAGAGTCGCCCGGTAAAAAAGAAAACCGATCCCGGATGGCTGAACATTTTTCGGCGCCATTCCCTTCTGCTTTTTATGGTCACGACCGGAATTGGCTGGGCGCTGTTGTTCGCGCGAATGAATCCTGAAAGCAAATGGGGCCAGGTGATCGGCAACATAGTTTCCGAGTGGGTCCAAATGGCAGGCCTCGTTTTCCTAACAAAACGTCTGGTTGAGGTCGGCTCCAAGGAATAAGGAGTGCGGGGACGTGCGTGAAAATCCGGCCTATATCTTTCCGCTTTCCGAAATCCGAAATCGGCAATGCTAGCCTTCTGCCTTTTTACTTCTTACTTCGGCCGCTGCGCTGGCAGCGTCGCTCGTCACTTGTCACTGCCGAACGCCGCGTGCGCGCCAGCGTTTACGCGGTCACTTGTCACTTCCTGTCCCTCGTCACTTACGTTAATCCCTTGCCCATTCCCGCCCAGTGTGAGGTACTGTATGGATGTCGTTCTCGCTGTTCCCATCCCGTCTCTCTTTCCTAGCCGCCCTGTTAGTCCCGTTCGCATCCGCCAATCTATATAGCGCCGGGTTCACCCAAACCGGCCCGAAGTTCGGCGGCTCGACCGCAACGCTCGGCTCCCAGCAGGGCAGCTCTGTTGCCATATCCGCGGACGGCAACACCGCCGTAGTCGGCGCGTTAGGCGACAACAGCAGCGCCGGCGCGATTTGGATCTTTACTCGCAACGGCATCAACTGGACGCAACAAGGCGGCAAACTCGTCGGCTCAAACGCGGTCGCGCCCAGCGCCCAAGGCGTGAGCGTCGCCATCTCCAACGACGGCAACACCGTGCTTGTCGGTGGTTATCGCGACAACGTCAACGTTGGTGCGACGTGGGTTTTCGTTCGCAGCGGCAGCACCTGGACCGAGCAGGCGCGGCTCATCGGCACCGGCGCCACCGGCAAGGCGCAACAAGGTTCCTCGGTCGCCCTTTCCGGCGACGGCAACACCGCGGTGATCGGCGGGCCTAACGACGCCAGCACCGCCGGCGCCATCTGGATATTCACCCGTGCCGGGACAACATGGAGCCAGGTCGGCAACAAACTCGTCGGCACCGGCGCGAGCGGCCTCGCGGGTCAAGGCCGCAGCGTCGCTATCTCCCAGGACGGCCTAACCGTACTTGCGGGCGGCGACCAGGACGCCAGCGGCACGGGCGCCCTGTGGGTTTGGAACAACAACGCCGGGACTTGGACGCAAGCAGTCAAGTTGGTTCCGAATCCGTTTGTCGCATCCTCCGGGTTCGGCAGCTCGTGCGCACTTTCCGCCAGCGGCAATGTCGCCGCGGTCGGCGGACCACAGAACGGCGGCGCCGTCTGGATCTACACGCGCACCGGCGGGGTTTGGGCTGCAGGCGGTACCAAACTTGTGGGTGTTCCGCTCAATCCACCGTCCGCCCAAGGTTCGTCGGTCGCACTTTCACTCGATGGCAACACGCTGCTCGCGGGCGGCTACAGCGACAACAGCAACGTCGGCGCAATGTGGGCCTGGACGCAAAGCGGCGGCACATGGACACAATTTGGCGGACGCGCCGTTGGCACCGGCAACGCCGGCGCATCGCTACAAGGCGTCAGCGTTGCCGTCTCCGGCGACGGCGTTACCGCCGCGTTGGTTGGCGGGTCCGGCGACAACACCACCACCGGCGCAGTCTGGCCGTTCAGCGCCGCCACGCCCGAGATCGCGGTCGAACAACCCGCCGGCACTGACATCCCCGATGGCGGCTCGGCAAACGTTGGCGCGGCGATCATCGGCAGCCCGTCCAGCATCGTCTTCACGATTCGGAACACCGGTAATAGCAACCTCACTGGCCTAACGACCACGATCGACGGCGCGAATGGTAATCAATTCAGCGTCACCGTCGCCCCAACCGCGCCAGTCACGCCCGGGAGCAGCACGACTTTTACTCTTCAGTTCGCGCCCACCAGCAGCGGCCATAAGACCGCAGCATTGCACATCGCCAGCAACGACGCCGATGAAAATCCGTTCGATATCAACCTGAGCGGCGACTCGCTTAGTTTTAGCGTCGATACCGATGGCGACGGGATGAGCGACGCGGCTGAATATCAGCTGAGCGCGCTCGGGTTCGACTGGCAGGTCGCGCAACCGAGCCTGGTGAACACACTCTACACCTACGCGAACGGCGCCAATCTTTACACGCCGTCGCAATTGCAGGCCATGCACATCAACCAGCCGTTCATCCAGCGCGACGCTTCCGGCAACATCAAGATCACGTTAAGCCTGCAAAAATCTGCGGACCTCATTAATTACGCGCACTTCAATTTCATTAGCGGCCAGACCATGGTCAACGCTAACGGCGACTTGGAGTTTACCTTCCCGGCACCGGGAAACAGCGCTTTCTTTATTCTCACCGCGCATTAGTGCGCACAGTTTTAATCCGTTAGCGGCCAGACCACTGTTCGGGGCCGAACTCTACGGCGGGAGGTGCTGAGCGAAGCGAACGCACCTAGGGAAATCCTGCCGCTCTGCGGCAAAACTAAAGGCAGGGAACAATCTTGATGCACTAGCGGGAGCGTAAGCCGGTGGCTCGGTTAGGGTAACCGAGGTCAACGCCAACGGCGACCTCGAGTTTACGTTTCCTGCCCCCGGCAACAGCGCGTTCCTTATACTAAATGCCCACTGATTAGCCGCGTGACGAAGTTTTACGCGGCGGTCTTTATCTTAACCAGCCATTAATTAAGCCGCGTAACGCAGTTTCGCGTTGTAGCTGCTGTCGCCTGCTGAGCCGTAGCGCGATGGCGAAGGCCAGTCGCCGCGATTTCTGTAGTCACGGCGTAGGACGCGGGTGTTTTGGGAATCAGGGTTGGGAGTTCGTAACTCTGTTGCCGTGTCCGTTTCAGTTCTTGGTCAACCCTCTGAGCACCGACCCAATCACCGCGCCCGCGCCCACATCCGCCGCCTCACCCGCCGTCGATGGCAAATACGGCGCCAGCGCGTGTGCCAGGTTCGAGATTGTCAATGTCTGCAGCCAGACCCGACCCGGCCCGGTCAACGCCGCCAGGAAAATCCCGTCGCCACCGAAAAGCATATTGCGAATACCGGTGATCCGCGTGATGCCGAAGTTCACTGTGCTCTCGAACATGCCCACGTGTCCCGGGTGAACGCGCAACGTTTCGCCCGGCGCCAGGTCGCGCGTCACAATCTCACCGCCCAGCTCGATAAACGCCTGACAATTCCCGGCCACCTTTTGCAGGAGAAATCCGTCACCACCGAAGATGCCCGCGCCTAACGATTGCTGAAACCCGACACTCAACTCCACGCCCGGGGTTGCGCAGACGAAGCCGTGTCGATGAATCATAAGAGTTTTTCCGGGAGTCACTTCCACCGGCACGATGTGACCCGGAAGTTTGGTCGCGAAAGCAACCTCGCCGGCTGCTCCGCGGGCGCGATACTCCGTCATAAAGATCGAGCCGCCGCCAGCTACGCGTTTCAACACGCCGAGAAACCCCGAACCGCCGCCCGTTTGGGTGGTCGTATTGAGCTCGATCGAGCTGGTCATCCAGGAAAGCTCACCCGAAACCGCGACGACGCTCTCTTCCGGCGCGAGCTGAATCTCCAGCACCGGCATTGTGCTCCCAATGATCTCATGTTTCATGCGCCGATATAAACCGTGTTCCCGTAGAGAGTGTCAAATTCGCGCCTTAACTCCTCCTCCTGCTCGTGCTCGATCCCTTGTTTCCGCTTTCAGCTGTCAGCTTTGGATCTGCCGCGTACCCCGACACTTCGGAATACGACGTGGGGACGCCGTTGGATGGACTGCATTGGTCTAATGGTGATTAGACCGAGCCTATCGGGAGATCGCGAGTCAAACGCGCTGCATCCCCAAAAATCCGATCCGGCATTAGCGCCGCGTCGCGCCGTTCGTTAACCATTGCTCGCGAAGAGCGGCGCGATCCTCTCTCGAATTTCCGCAGGCGTGTACCCGCGTTGTGCTGGAATTCGGACCATGGGCACGCCAGCAGCCCCTAACGCCTTGTCTTTCAGTTCGTCACCGCGCCTTTGTGATTCGCGTTTGTGACTCGAATCGTCGAGCTCGATGACTCCGATTACGTCGAGGGTGTGAGCGTTGCACAGCACAAAATCGACATGCTTGTTCCAGATGCGGTTGCGCGCAGCGGAGTATCTTTCCCCCGAGAGTCCACGCTCGGGTTCGATGATGTCGAATAGACGAACCTTGCCAAATATCCGCTGATCGTTCCCGCAAATCTGCTCGAGCACACCGAGAAATGATCGCTCCGCAGGGCTGAACAGTTTCTCAACGCGCACATATGGAAAGGCCGAGCGTGGTCGCAGTAGTCGCACGAGCCATCCGAGAACTGCAAAAACGAAGGCGATAACGATAAAGAGAAAAATGAGGCTACTGATGCGATGATCCATATGAGGAAGATTGCCCATCCATATCAGATTTGGCCCCCCAGGCTCACTTTCTAATTTTGACTTCTGCCTTCGGTTGCCCTTTTCCCCTCCACATCGGAAAAAACGTTGGATAGTTTATTGCTCGATGGCGAAAATCGAAGATCTCATCGCACAAATACCAGACGAGCGCCTAAAGAAAGCAATCGGTAACGAGGTACGCGAATTAAAAAAGAACAAGAAGTTCGGACTCGTCTTCGAGGACCATCTGCCCGAGACCGTTCGCCTACCGAAGCTGCCAGTGAAGGAAGGAGAGGTAGTCGCAAAGAAACGCGAGAGCGGAAATGAGCTCTGGCGCGTCAAATCGATCCGCAAGCATATCGCCACGCTTGAGAGAGCCGTCGAGGGCTATGCGTTGCCATCCGACAGTGGTGTGGAAGTGCCCATGTCAGAGTTGGTCGTGGTCCGCAGCTTTGGTGATCCAATTTATCCAGCACTCGTGCCGGTTGATCGCGTGGCGCGAGGCGGGTCCGACAAGCCTTGGCACATGCTCATCAACTCAGACAATTTCCACGCTCTCCAGCTCCTGCTTTACGCTTATGAAGGTAAGGTAGACGTGATCTACATCGACCCACCGTACAACACCGGTGCGCGCGACTGGAAATACAACAATGATTACGTTGATAAGACGGATTCGTTCCGACACTCGAAATGGCTGTCGATGATGAAGAAGCGGCTGCTATTAGCGAAGCGTCTGTTGAAAACGAGCGGCGTGCTGATTGTCACAATTGACGAACACGAAGTTCAGCATCTTGGAGTTTTGTTGGAACAAAATGACATGTTTTCGAACTATACGCGGCAAATGGTCACAATCGTAATCAACGAGAAAGGGGTTGCGCGGGGCAAACTTTCGCGTGTCGAGGAGTACGCTTTCTTCTGCTTCGGTCCAAAGGCTGAAATACCCCCGCAGAGTGACGATCTCCTTTCACCCGATCTACGCGACCCCCAAAAATTGCGCGTTCCACGATGGGAGCGTTTATTGCGGGGAGGTGCTGGGGCTCGTAGAAAAGACTCCGAAAAACTTTTCTATCCGATTCATGTCGACCCAAGGACGTCGACGATTACCAAGGTCGGTGAATTCCTTCCGCTAGGAGTTGATCCAAAAATTCCAGATGACAGAACTATCGCGTGGCCCATTAGAACTGATGGTTCTCCTGGGCGGTGGCGAGCTAGCCCTGCGACCTTGCGCCAATACATCAACAAAGGATACGCAAAGCTCGGCGGTTACGACGCTAGACGAAAGACCTGGACCGTTCTTTATCTCGGCAGGAAGGCTCAAAAACAAATCGAAAAGGGAGCTATTGAGATAGCAAGCCGCGACGGCAACACCAAGTCCGTAGTACTGAAACCAGTCGCTGGTGATCAGCGCCAAATCAAAACGGTATGGCATCGCGGCACGCATGATTCCGGAACCTATGGTTCAACAATTCTTCGTACTATTTTGGGCGAAGATGGGGATTTTGCTTACCCAAAATCGCTTTATGCGGTTCGCGATACCCTTCGGATTGTCACTAGCAACCGGCCCGATGCCATAATCCTCGACTTTTTCGGCGGGTCGGGGACAACTTTTCATGCGACTGCTCTTTTGAACAACGAACTTGGTGGAAGCCGCCAATCCATTCTGGTCACAAACAATGAAGTCGCTGACAAGGTGGAGGCAAAATTACTTGAACGGGATGTATTCCCCGGTGATCCAGAGTTTGAGAAACACGGAGTCGCTGAGTCGATCGCTTGGCCGAGGTGTCGATCCATTCTGACTGGTCACCGCATGGATGGGAGACTGCTCGAGGGCGACTACCTGCACGGTCGGGCCATGAGCGAAGGCTTCGACGAGAATCTGGAATACTTCCGTGTCGATTTTCTCGATCCTGACGAAGTGGCGCGCGGCGATGCTTTCAAGGCAATCGTGCCGATACTTTGGATGGTCGCCGGTTGCCGCGGCGAACGGGAAGACTCGAAAGGCTCAATGCCGTGGTTTATTCCAAAACATTCGCCATTTGCTGTGCTGATTGAGGAGAAGCAGTTTCGCGCCTTCCGCCTGAAGCTTACGGAACGCAAAGAAATCGAATGGGTCTTCCTGATCACCGACAGTGAGGAAAACTTCGGCGCAATGCGGCGGGTGCTGGGGCGCAAGTTTGAATGCGTTCAGCTCTACAAAAGCTATCTCGAAAACTTCCGCATTAATACGCAGGACGCGCTCTCAGGGTAACTAATGAAATTCGACCTCAAAGATTTCCAGACCGATTCGGCGCGAAGCATTCTCGACGAACTCGACGAGGCTCGGATGGCGGCAAGCAAAGGTAAGCCGCAAGCAGTGGTACTGAGCGCGCCAACGGGCTCTGGCAAAACGATTACGGTCGCGGCTGTAATCGACTGGACTTTTGGTGGGGCGGACGGAATCGCTGCACGCCCCAACACGACATTCCTCTGGCTGTCCGATTCGCCGGAATTGAATCGTCAAAGTGAGGCGAAACTATTGGCCGCGTGTGATAATGTTCCTCACTTTCGCCTAGTACCGGTGGAAAGCATCAGTTTTGACCAGGAACGACTTTCACCTGGCCACGTGTATTTCATCAACACGCAATTGCTCGGGAAGGACAAACTACTGACGAAGGGCGGGGACAAAAAGACATTCACCTTTTGGCAAACCATTGCCAATACGATCGCGGCGGCGCCAGAGGACTTCGTACTGATTATCGATGAGGCGCACCGGGGCGCTGGCGTCACTGAAAAGGCACGCAAGCCAATCATGCAGAAATTTATCACGGGTTCCGAAAGCGACGGAATGCCAGCGGTCCCACTGGTGTTAGGCATGAGCGCGACGCCGCAGCGGTTCACCGAACTCCTCGGGAATTCGGCGCGCACGCAGCGCCCAGTTCACATCACGCCTGAAATGGTGAGACTGAGCGGGCTGCTTAAGGATCTTATCGTCGTTTCGACCAACAGCGCAACGACGGTGAAAAGTGACCTCACTCATCTACAACATGCAGCCGCACGGTGGAAGGACTTTCGGAAAAGATGGGAGGCGTACTGCACAAAAGAGAAGGAAAAGGAGACCGTTAAGCCGGTTCTCGTAGTTCAGGTCCAAGACGGCAGTGCCGATACTTTAACTGCTACGCCGCTTAACGACGTGGTTAACGTCATCCAGCGAGAAATCGGCCCGTTGGCCATCAACGAGATTGTTCACTGCTTTCAGGATAGGGAGGAGATCGAATACGGAGGTTGCATCATCCGCCGAATGGACGCCTCGCGAATCCAGGATTCACCCGACGTGAAAGTGGTGCTCTTCAAAACTGCACTAACGACTGGCTGGGATTGTCCGCGTGCGGAAGTGATGATGAGCTTCCGTCGCTCCGTAGACGCAACCACTATCGCCCAATTGGTCGGAAGAATGATTCGCACGCCGCTAGCTCGACGCGTCGAGAGCGATGAAGCGCTGAACATCGTGGAATTGTTTCTCCCTCACTACGACACGGAGAACCTCGAGAGCGTTCTGAATGCGCTGCGCCATCCTGAAGCGCACGACGGCGTTCCTACGAATGTCACGACGAGAGCAGTGGAGTACCCGCGAAATCCGGAGTTTTCCGACGTATTTGAATATCTCGCGACCCTTAAAACATATAGCGTCGGGAGAGCGCCGAAAATGACCGACCTAAAGCGCGCGCTCCGTTTGGCCGGAATGCTCATGCAGGAAGGCATTGCGGAAAACGCAGACGAACAACTAAGACTGAAACTCACCGACAAACTTGCGACGCTGCGCGAGAACTACAGCAAGAAGGTGAAAGGTTGGGGCGATGTTGTCCGGGAAGGCGGGGAGATCGACGTGGATGTTACCTCTGTCGCGATAGGGCCCATGGACGTAACAGGTCGAAAGAAAACCCGGATGATCCTCTCCGAGGAAAACATAGAACACCTTTTTGAAGCAGCCGGGCGGATGCTCTCAGCAGGCGAAGGTCTTCATCGAAGCTACTGGAAACGTTTTCAGAACAAGGAGAAGCCGCGCGAATCGAAGCTTGAGTTGTTTGCACTCGTGCGCCAAGGGGAGACTTTGCCGGCCCTCGAGAAATTGGCCGGGGAGGAATTCAAAAACCTCTGGGATGTTTACAAAAGCCAAGTCAATAAATTACCTGCTTCAGAGAAGGCGCGATTCCAACAACTTGTACTCGCAAGCGGCAAAGCGGTGGAGCACGAATGGGAATTACCGGAGCGAATCGTTGAGAAGCCCGGCACTTTTGTGTGGGAAAACCATCTTTTTGCGGAAGCCAACGGTGAATTTGCTGCGAACCTCAATGGCTGGGAAGTGGCTTTTTTGAAATGGACGCAAAAGCAAAAAGATTTTGTCTGCTGGCTTCGAAACTTCCCGCGACGCGATTGGGCTTTCTGCGTTCCTTACGAGAAAGGCGGCGAAAAGCCTTTTTATCCGGACCTGATCATCATTCGGAAAAAGGGTGATGGCTTTGTTGTCGATATCCTAGAACCACATGATGACAGTAGACTGGATACTTGGGCGAAAGTGAAGGGAATGGCAAAGTTTGCTGACGACCACGAAATAGCCTTTGGTCGGCTCATGGTTGGCCGAAAGATTGGCGACCAACTTCAAGTCGTAGACGTCGCTGACCACAAAATCCGAGAGAAGGCCCGCAAAATGGGGGCACCGGCGGACCTTGAAGCGCTCTTTGAAAAGCTTGGATAACATTCTCTTTTGCTACAATTAGGATGAACGTATCAAAGAAGGTTCCCAAGGTTATTCGATGTGGTCACTTCTTTGATTTTCTCAAGAAGACCGAGGAGATGCGCAGGTGGGCATGGGTCTTTCGCGGCCACGGCAATCACGGCCAGCGGTGGACGATTGAATCCAGTTTGCATCGTTTTCTTAGAGATAGATCGAACATCATCAGCCCAAAGTGGTGGGCCGCGAGAGAAAGAGCAGCACTTCGCCGATTTAAACAAGGCGCGCATCTTCACCTCCTGCACCTTCCTGAAAAGACAAAGACCGAGAATCTGTCGTGGTTAGCTTTGATGCAGCATTACGGAGCTCCGACAAGACTGATTGATTTTAGTTTAAGTCCAGCAGTGGCGTTTTTCTTCGCAACGCATGCTGCGACACCCGGTGATGCTTACAGCGTTCACGCAATACATGTGAACACCGTTCGCGCCGCTTGCTTCCAGGCGGTCCGCCCCAAGAAAGGTAAGGCTGGCCCGGGAGACTACTATACCCCTGTTGACGCGGATTACGCTATCGGCCAGAAACAAACGCAGAACTTCGTCGGGATTTTTGACAGCCGGCTCAATAGTCCACGTCAGCAGGCTCAAGAAGGATTATTTTTGGTTCCTAGTTCGATCGATCTGGATGTAGAGGGATGGCTTGCAACAGCTGAGCCCGACGCTATCGAGGATCATTGGCGCGAATTTCGATTCGCAGGTAGCGAGGAAAATTACGAACGCGACGTTAGGCAATTTCTTGGAATTGCCTTGTCGCCAGCTGGAATGTTTCCGGGTCTCGAAGGTTTAGCTCAATCGGCACGGTACTCCTGGTTCGATTTGTCTCGGAACTATCATCCTAACGAAGTGTAAATGGCACCGGTATGATCCGGCAAAGATGTCTCCGCAATTGTGGTTGCGCCCCAATGTGGTAACAATAGGGAATGTCTGACAAGAGAATATACGTCGAACGTACGGACGAAGGCGATTACGCCGTTAGACGCGCAGGAGCCGATCGAGCTAGCGACGTTTTACCCACGCAAAAAAAGGCAATCGAGCTCCAACCGGGCATTAATCCACATGTCGAACGCGTTCGCAATACCGATGTAGGGCACCGCGACAAGTGGCGTCGACCGTAATGTCGGTGAGACACTGACTCACCCCCTCACTAACACAGGTATGATCCTCGGAGAGCCGGAATGATGGAATTCATAGGCGATGCCACTTGCCGATCTACCATTTCTTCAATACGTCGATGAACGGGACATCGATTTCATTCTGCTGGAAGAATTCCATTCGGAGCCTCGTTTTGTCAGTTGGTTTGTCCGTCAGTTCGTTCAGGGAAAGGGCCCTTTCGCCTTTATTGGAGCGTGGCATTCAGTCAGTGATCCAACGTTAGGCGAATCCGACCTAACTGTCGTCGCTGACGTGAACGGTGAACGAGTCGGGATTCTGATCGAGAACAAGATCGATGCCCCGGCCCAACCGGACCAAGCGAGACGATATATATCGCGCGGCCTGGTGGGCTCGCTAGCGGGTGAATGGATCCGATACATTAGCTGCATCGTTGCGCCCAACAAATATCTCCAAGGTGACCCGGAGGCGGAACACTACCACCACAGGGTTTCCTACGAAGAAATTCGAGACTGGTTGCGCGACAACACTCCTGACACAAGCCGTCGAGCGTTTCGTCTCGATGTCTTGAACACAGCAATCAATCAGAATCGGCGCGGGCGGATAAAACATCGTGACGAGCGCGTTTCTCAGTTTTTCCGCGACTACTACGACTTTGCAGGAAAGCATTTTCCTAACACTCGCATGCGTGAGTATCAGGATGTCGGCGCAAATAACACGTGGCCCGAGTTTCGACCAGATGGCTTAAGGGATAACTACGCGCGCGCATTTATTCTACACAAGACTGACCTCGAATGCGTAGATCTACAACTTGAAGGGCTGGGCAGCGAAGTTGCCCGGTTGCGCGAGTTGAATCAGTCGCTGCTCGATTCTGAAGTACGGCTGGTCGCAAAAGGCAAGAGCGCCGTGTTCTCTATCCGCGTACCGCGGATGGATACGAAAATGTCACTGGCGGGACAGGAACCGCAGGCCCAAACAGCGCTTAGGGCCGTCGAGCGGCTCACGCTTATTGCGCGATCACTCAAATTAAGCGTTTAGCCAGTTATAAAAACCATCCGTTCCCACTAAGCCCCAAGGGCAAAACTAGCGGACACAATCATGGGCGACAGTCGCCAAGCTATCTCAGCAGCGACGGATTTGTCACAATTACACGATCGCCTTTGTCGGCTTGCGGTTTCTTGCGGCGGCCTGATCCCGACAGCTGCAACTTAATATTCGGCGAAAGTTCAATAACCCACTGCTGCAAATCTTGTGGCGTTACCTGAGCGAATGCCATCGCTTCTTGGAATAACAAGTCGTAGTCGACGGCTGCACCTTTGTTAGCACCCGAGAGAATTTTGAGCACCTTTGAGCGGGCTAGCGAACAAAGTTGTGCCCGCTTTTGATCGGCTATCGGCGATTTCGGCATTTTTTGATCAAACATCAGCTCTTCCTGTCCGCCGGACTTGCGCACTCTGGCTCGATAGCGGACCTCGTCTTGCGTCCTAGCCGCCGCCATCTCCGCGCTTTTGAATACCTCGATTCCTCGCGGGTGGTTTGTGGCGAAGATAAGGTAATACCGAACCTTTTCCTTCTCAGGATCGAAAATCACCGCCTCGGCAACGTATTTAAATCCACAGATCTCCCGCAAACTTTTGCAGTATTCTTTCACGGCAGCTTCTTCCCGCTCACCGGTTCCTTTTGGCAGAGATCGAATCCGGTCAAGAACTCCCTTTCGGCCAAACAATTCGTTATAGCTCTCTGCTCTCGTTTCGGTGTCCACAAATCTGGTTAGGAAGGAAGTCATCAGGTTGAACAAAATCTCGCAGCTACGCTCGGCAACGAACGGCTTTAGTTCTTTAATCGGCGCCGCGGCCCAACCCTTTTGATCGAGAAAAACGAACTTGAACGGAGTCTTTCCAGCGGCCTCGGTCAGTTTCTGAACCTCTCGCAACTTTTGAATAAATCGTCCATGCAACGCGACTGCATCAACCGTCGCGTCTGATGCTGCTTCGGTGAAGGCTTCTAGTTTGTTGAACGCGCTGGGTTTCTTTTCAACGAAGATGCAGCGCCCCTTTACTTTTTTCCCGAACTTGTCCCTCAGCCCAACAACCGCTTCTCTTACCACCCGCAGCGCGACGCCAAACGACGAATCGGCGTATGTTTCATCCTTTGCGCCCCATGGTCCTGCAAAACCATCGACGTATACAATCGCGTCCCAGACTTGGCACACGCGATAGATCAGTTGCGCAAGATAGTTCTCCAACAAGCAGTGTTTTACATAGGCTTGCTCTCGGCCGCCCTCGTAGTTTGAGAACTCAATCTTAGGCATATGCGGCCGTGGGCCGAGGCAGCCCGTTCCACGTGCTTCCTTCGAGAATTCGGCCAGCCGCTTTCTTGCCTAATGGAACCATTTGCACGGGACGTTCCTCCGCGAGAATCAAGGTTCGCGCAGGTGCATTTTCTGCCACGGCCTCAGTAGGCGCCCAGTGTCCCCATTGTTTGAAGTGAAATGGAACTTTGGCCTTTTGACACTGGTGCAAAAGGTTCGTCGCCCAATCGGGGTGCATCGGACGGGATCTTGGTCCGCTTTCGCCCCCTGCGATCACCCAATCAATAGAATGCAATTCCTTCTTATGAAACCACGCACTGAGATCAAGCGGCCCTAACAACGGTTCACATGAAAGAAAGCGGACTGCCGCATCGTTCTGCAACAAAAACGGAAGCCGTTTCTCAGCATATAGCTGGCTCTCCACAGTCGTTCCTAGCCAAACGTTGGCGGGCCATTTCTTCTCCCAGGGTACCATCTGGCGAACATTTTGAGGCCGCTTTGTTAGGAGCAACCAATCCAACCACGGCGTTGTCTCGATCAGCTCCCAAAGCCGTGCCCTTTGGGGAGTCAATTCGCTGCGACGTTCGAACACGTCTGCCATGCTTGCGCAAAAGACTCTTCTTCTCTTCCGACTAATGCGCGCGTCGTCGTTCCAAGCCAAAGGTTCGTTCCAATGCGAATCTGAAAAGAACCGACGATCCGCACTGCTACCCCACACCTTATGCCCCATTCTCTTTGCCCAAAGTTCGGCGTAGCAGTTGTCACAAGCCGGGGACACCTTGGAACAACCCCACCACGGATTGAAGGTATGGTCGGTCCATTCGATTGAGGAGTTCTGGGCCATCTAATGAAAAGCTGTGAAAAAGCTGTGCATAACTAAAGCACAAAACATAAAAAAAGAAGCCGCACCGGGCGCGGCTCCCTTCGATTAGGTTATTTGCCTAACTCTTTTTTTATGTCTTTCACCATCGGGCCGACCTTTTTCTCGACCTGTTTTAGGCGATCAGGCGTGACGCCCAATTCCTTCGACCACGAGTCGAGCTCCCATTTTTCGTGAACGTTGACGCGATCACGATCCGGCTTTCCCCGATCTTGCAGATTATCTGGCATAGCTTTGGTGGCTCCTTTCTTGGCTCAACTGTTCACTTGAACATAATCAATTGCAAATATTAATTATCGTCGCGGTTTCTTGCAGAGACGCAATCTCAGCCTCACCAGATACTAGTTTTAGTTCGACGTGCCGTGTTCTCGACTTGGCCAGGCCCGGTCTCATCTTGGCCGGACTCAGTCTCAGTTCCGTCAGATGCGGTCTAAGCTCGCCCAGATCGGAGTTCGGGACCGCCAGGTTGGGTCTCGGGTTGGCCAGGTTGGGTCTCGGGTTGGCCAGGTTGGGTCTCGGGTTGGCCAGGTTGGATCTCCGCTTGGTCAGGTGCGTTCTCGGTTTGTCCAGGAACGATCTCGGTGTGGCCAGATGCATTCTCCGCTCACTCAGGTGCGATCTCCGCCTCGCCAAGCGCGAACTCGGCTCGGCCAGGAACGGTCTCCGGGCGGTCAGCTACGGTCTCCGGTCGGCTAGGAGCGTTCTCAGGGTGGTCAGATGGGGACTGCGGCCGAGTCGGGGCGAACGCTCTATATATAGATGCGATCTCAGGTCAGCCCTGCGGCAACTCAATGGCGTCTGGCACAGACGCCCTACAACGGGGTGAAAAATTATCCCGGCGAAATGGCAACGCGGTTAGGCCGGATATCGACCCGTTTTCTTTGTATGGAAAATCCGGCAGTTACGAAGAATACTTTGCGTGATGGAATGTTGAGTTTGTTAGGCGGGATTCGGGCGAATTTGGCCTAACTGTCTTGTTAGGCGACTTAAGTAACAACTTGGTTGTAAGGCATCGTATGCAGGATGGCATCTGGCTTGCTAGTTAGGCTGGCCGTTAGCCAAACGAAACCAAATAGTAACAAACAATAAGAAGAAAGTAATCGAATGACTCAAGACCAGGAAAACGTAACGTCCATGTTCGAGGCCACTGTAAAGTTCCTCGACCAACACAATAACATTTGGAGCGGGCGCCCCGCTTTTGCCGACGCAGTGAACGAAGCGCGCACCAATACCCGCGCTATTCGCAACGCCGCGACGACCCAGGAAGCCGGTACCGTCGGTGTGACCGACGAAAAAACGCAGGTCCGCAACGACCTCGAAGCGCAGACGCTCGACTTCGCTCATCTGCTCGGCGCGATGGCGGCGAAGAAGGGCGACGCCAATCTTTCGGCGAAATTGCACCTGACCAAGTCGTCGTTAGACACGATGCAGGATAACGACCTCATCCAGACCGCGCAGCAGGTTCAGGAGTTCGCTTCCGCGCACGCGGCCGAACTTCAGCCATACGGTATCACCAGCGACCAGATCGCCGCGTTCAAGACGATCACCACGAAGTTTGAAGATACCAAGAATGCGAGCCGCAGCGCGTTCGCCGGACGTTCCGGCGCGACGGGATCGGTCAGCGAACTGATCAAGACCACGCGAAGCTTGTTCCGTAACCAGATCGACAAGATGGCGACACCGTTTCGGTTCACCGCGCCGGAATTTTATCGCGGCTATTTCGCCGCGCGGGTGATCATCGATCGCACCGCGACTCACAGCACAACCGCGAAAGCGCCGGCCGCTCCGATCCAAGGCACGATGCCGAAGGTGACCACCCCTGTCGGCGCGACAACTTTGTAGTCCGAACGCTGCAAAAACGCTGGCTGGGTAGGTTTGACCCAGCTGGTCTTCGGTAAACATCGATCGCCCGCCGGATTGTCTGCCGGCGGGTGATTCGTTTTTCTCTCCTTTCGACTGGGGAGCACAGGCTGCCAGCCTGTTGTGTCCGGCAGCTTGCCGGACATTTCGCTCGTGGTGGATCGAGCGCTCCGCCGCTCGATGTCAGAAAAAATTGCGGCTTTGCCGCCTGAATTTAGCATCGCCCGCAGAGCGGCCGATCCACCTTATGCGTCCCTAACGAGTAGGGCATTCGGCGGTCATAGACCGCCGCTACAGTCGGGAAGATTGGCATCGGTGATGCTTAAACCCAGCTCATCTTCAGTTAGTTTGGTCATACAAACGGGCGGGCTGAGAAATCGGTCCGCCCGTTCTGTTTTCGTTAGGGTCGCGCGCTGCGCCGACCGCAGGCGACACGCCTGCCGCTACAGGGTTTATGATTACGAGCACGAGCGCGCTCCCCGAATCAGCCCGGCGCCATTGTGCGGGAAGGCATTGACCACTTTGAATTGCACCGATTTTGGGGCAAAGTTCAGATCGATGGCAGGGAACGCGGTTCATTTCCTCGTTTATATCAGCGTGGCTTCCCACCCGTTCAGCGAGCCCGAACTGGTCGAGCTGCTGCGGACCAGCCGTTCGCTGAATGAGCAGAGCGATATCACTGGAATGCTCCTCTACAACGACGAGCGATTCATGCAGGTGCTCGAAGGCGGAGAAGAGGAGGTGAAAGCAACCTTCGCGCGGATCTCGAATGACTCGCGCCATCAAAATGTCATTACGCTGCTGGAAGGTGAACAGCCGGAACGGGATTTTCCCCAATGGTGGATGGGTTTCAAAGTGATCGATGCCGAGACGGTCAAAGCCCTTCCCGGTTTTCACACGTTTCTCACCCAGAAATGGTCGGCCCTGCAATTTGCGGATGATCCCAGTCGCGCGCATCAGCTGCTCCGGGTGTTCCGTCGAATGTGAGGAAGCAGTCTAATCGTTGAGGGATTAGGGATTCCATTCGACTAACTAATCTGACAAAGCGGGCCGAGTGAATTCTAGCTAGGCCCGGCTCACCAATTTTTGATGGCCAATCCAATTGCCGAAATTCCGTACGCTGCCGGGAATACGATTTCAATAATAATGCGCGCGCGCGTTACCCGCGGGACCTTCGCTTTGCTTTGGCGGATAAAGCCCATGTCCTGCATCCTCTCAACCATTTCGTGCAGAGTGTTTTGCTTGTGGAGAATATCGATCTGCTGACTGATCGCGCCGGATCTCTCACGGAACGAACGATTCAATTCGTCCAGGCGCGCCTGCATTGTAACACGCTCCTGCGACGGGAGGTGATAGCGTTCCGCCTCGGCGAGGTCGTCGATTTCTTTCGCCAGCGGAATCGTTACGGCAAAATGCTTGTCCGAAAGATCAGAGAGCTCCGTGGAGAGGTCCCACATTTTTGACGCGAGTGTTACCGCCGCAGCTTGTCGCTCTTTTTCATCCGAGCTCATGGCTGCTTCCAATCTTTTTAAGAGATCTTCGGCCGATCGCTTCCTAACTAATGCGACCGACCAGTCGGCCCAGGCGGCGAGCAAATAGATGATCAGCAGGTAAAGAGTGACTGCGAAAAAGACCTGATTGGCAGAACGTGGGGAGATGAATGCGAATTTTGCCGCTTCGGTTCCGAACTCGCTGAACCTGGCCAGGCCGGTAGAGAGAAGGAGGGAGATGCTTGCGCATACGAGCAGCGCTTTTTGTCGCTCCCGGGCGACCTCGGAGAAGGGATCGGACAATAGATCGACGAGGGGCTTGAATCTTTCGCCCGACATCGAGGTGGACGTTTTCTCACTCATTGCCTGACTCGATAGGCGTTTTATCCGGGTAATGGAAAGGATGCAAGCATTGGTGCGAGTTTTGCCAAGCGAAACCATCTCGGTTTGCCTTGTCGTTAACGGCGGGAAGCGATAGTCTCGGCGCATGATCGCGCTTCCGCTGTTGATCGAGATTCGGGTGGACCAGGCAAGGCCACGAACGGCGGATTTCGGTATCGACCTTTCGGTGATGTCAGAACTGTCCGTTATAGAAGTGGAAGCACCGGAACGCCTCTCCCGGGAAGGTAATCGAGAGCTTACAGTGAGAATGAAGGGCGGACAGGCTCGGGCCGTAAGCACTCCAACCGAAGTCTCAACTGGTCCAGAGCGGCGCTGGCGGCTCGACCATGATCTCAGCCGACTCTATTCAGAGGTGGCAGTGGCGACCCGTTTTCTACGTCACGCATCCGCCATCGCGCATTTCTGGCTGGAAGCCGGACGAGATAAATGTTCGAACAGCTTTGTCGACTACCGAGCCGGTAAACTCATATTGCGTTCGGAGGTCATAGAATCTCTTTTCAGCGGTCAGCAGGCGGAGTTCTTTTCGCCTACATTTACCGAGATACAGCCTCTCGCCTTCGACGTTGTGGAGTTGTCGTTCGAAAGCCCATTCTTTGGAAAGCTAAAGCCGTATCTCGAATGGGACAGCAAGATCGGGATAAGCGGTGTAGCCGGTGTAATGGGGTTCCTGTTGGCATTAGGTAGCTGTCACCCGGCGCCCAAAAATCCTGACATTACGATCAAGATCAAAGTGATACAGAAAGCGGCGGCGCCCGCACCTGCCAAAGGTGACATCAAGTCCGGCGCCAAGGTTTACACCCAAGCATTGCAGTTAGGCGGAATTGCGGAGATTCAACACGCCCTTTTTCTCGCAGGACTCGATCCTGGTCCCGCCGATGGGAAGGACGGCCCTCAGACCCGGAAAGCGGCCCAAAAATTCTGCGACAAAGCCGGAATCAAGTTCGCAGGATACAATGACCCCAAGTTTGTTAACGCCCTGGCGACTCGCCTCGGCAATAGCTATCATTATTTCGCCGGTCAACCGTGATCGACGTCAAGTCGCGCTCGTTAACGGGTGAGGGCGGCGGATGGTTTGAATGTTGGACGCGGCACGCGTGAGGCCGGTTAACTCATTTTCAGCGGGTGTCGTTTTATTTGCAGCCGCGCCAAAACTTCGTCCGGAAAGTTCCGGAGTATTTTATGGGATCACTGACACGGCGACCATAAACTGGAATGAGACACACTATGAATCCTAACCACCATCATATGCCGGAAACCTTTGATGAGGTGATTAAGCGCGGTTTTCCGCTTGGTACAGGACTTCCATTGCACCGGGACGCGTTGGCTCAGCCGGCAAAGGAAGCTGAGATGGCGGCCAGACAGGCCGGAATGAGATTGCCAGCACTGGCAGCAGGTGCCCCGGTGACGGTTCGCAAGAACCAGGCGGAGCTATCCGATGTAGAAAGGAGGGCGTTCCGCGATGCCATTACGCAGCTGGTTAACGATGGTACTTATCTCACCCTGACTCGCCTGCACATGGATATGTCGCACAATATGCACGGAAGTATGGGCGAAACGGGGTTGTATCGTTTTCTCGCCTGGCACCGTCGATATGTCGTGGCGTTCGAACGCGAACTCCAGCGGGCCGATCGCATTCAACGTCCGACCGCTACTCAACTACTGGGTGTTCCGTACTGGCGTTGGCAGGACGATTTCCCGGACTGGTTGCAGGGATTTTTGCCTGCAAATGATCCGGACAACGGAAAACCACCGCCTGCCCGCAAAGAAGCTCCCGCGAATATCAAGCCTGGCAGTATTGATATCGACGCTATTCTGAACCATTTCGATATTCAGATTACCGGCATTCAAGGTGAGAACGATTATACGAAGTTTACTTATGGCATCGAAGGCTGGGGCAAGCGTCCAGACGGCTCTCACCTGAACGCACATAACCAGGGCCACGCATGGATCGGCGGAATAATGAATAACACCAGCACTTCTCCGACCGATCCAATGTTTTGGTTGCACCACGGAGAGATTGACCGGCTTTGGCAGAACTGGCGACAAACACATCCCAACCCGGCTCCGCCGCTCGCAGGTTCGGACAGAATCATGGATCCTTGGACGGAGTCGTACGATGAAGTTCTCGATATCGGATCGTTAGGCTACAGCTACGATTCCTTATCCCCCTGATGCAATGGGTGAGCGGCAGTCGACAAGGCGGGTCTTATGGGATGTTTGGATATACTGATCGGTCCGTCCGTTTTTGTTTGTGGAGTTGTTGTAGCGGTGCTTGTGACAAGCGCGATCTACTTGAACAGGCGTTCGCCGCGACGCACGCTTCTACATCTGAGGATTCGACTAACTAGTTTCCAAACAAGGCGGGCGGACCGAAGTATCTTCACGTCCGCTTGGTTTGCTTTATTGCCGGCCTTTCGAGTTGACGCCTAGCGAGTCGACGCTCAGGGCAGGCCCGGCAGTAGAACCCCGAACGCTTTCGGGGTGGCTACATATGATTGACACGTTTGCGCTTGGGCTAACAACGCGCCCGGAGACCTCGACGCTCAACTCAACACATGTCCAAGTGCGATGAGGACAGCGCATGCTACAGCCGCGAAGCCGTCCGTTTGAATCCGAGTTTAGCTCCGCGTTAACGAGCGGCGAACAGTTGCCACTCGCCGGGTACGCCCTTCAGGGTTTGGCGATCACGTTCGACCAACTCAATTCCAGAGCCGGCGACGAGGTCGCGGACTGTATGGGAGACGAGCACTTCGCCCGGGCCGGCGACCGCGCCTACGCGCGCGCCGATGTGCACCGCCAGACCCGCGATGTCGTCGCCGGCAATTTCGATTTCGCCAGTGTGGAGGCCGGCGCGAATCTCCAACCCGAGCGGGCGAACGCGATCGCGGATGCTGCAGGCGCAGGAGATAGCGCGCGCCGGTCCGTCGAACGTCGCGATGAAGCCGTCGCCGAGTGTCTTCACTTCGCGGCCGCGGAAGCGCAACAGCTCCGCGCGGACGATAGCATGATGTTTCGCCAGTAAATCGAGCCAGCCGCGGTCGCCGTAGCGCACCACGCCTTCGGTGGAACCGACGATGTCAGTAAAGAGTAACGTGGCCAGGACGCGATTCGTTAGCGGCTGGGGACGGGTGCCGGTTAGGAACTCCTCGATCTCATCGACCACACGATCGGCGTTCGACGTCCACCAGGCGTGATCGGCGCCGGGCAATTCCACGAAGCGCGCACCGGGAATGTGAGACGCGAGATAGCGGCCTTCCTCCACCCGCACATCGGAGTCGTCACGCTCGTGCATAACGAGCGTCGGCACGCGAATCGCCGGCAACACGCTTCGGGTATCGATTTGCGTGTTCATCTTCATCAAGGCGATCGCCGCGCCGGGACTGCTGCTGCGCCGGTAATACGCCACAAGCTGCGCGAAACGTTCCGGATCGAGACTCGGCGCGATGGCGGTGAAGCCGTTGGCGAAGTCGCGCTCGATCGCCTTGTAAGTGGCATCGCGTTGCTCTGGCGTCGGAGCCCACGGATAATCCGGGCTCCAGATGCGTTTCGAGAAACAACCGAAGGTGCAGAGCGCGACCGTCCGCTCGGGATAAGTCGCGGCGAAAAGGATGCTCATGTTCCCGCCTTCGGATGCGCCGAAGATGGCCGCGCGCTCCGAGCCGACTGCGTCCATGACTGCGCGCACATCGTCCATGCGCCGCTCCAGCGTCGGCAACTGGTCGTTAGGCACAGTGTCCGACATGCCGGTGCCGCGTTTGTCGAAGACGATGAGACGCGAGAAAGAAGCCAGCCGGCGCAAACCGTGGGCGAGATCGGGCAGCTCCCAGGCGAGCTCGACGTGCGAGAGCCAGCCGGGGACGTAAACCAAATCGAGCGGCCCTTCGCCCACGACCTGGTAGGCGATGTGCACGCCATCGACGGAGACATATTGAGTACGCGGTGGCATGGCTGTTCCTGTATCAACTTATTCGCGCGTCGGTGGTCGCCAACGCGTTTCTGGCCGCGGTTAGCCGGATTGCATTTTTTTTTGGCGACCTATCCCGATCGCCGGCGGGGTTGATAGATGTCCCGCGGCGATTTCCCTTTTTCTGTGGTCGCCTCACTGACTCGCAATGCTTTGCATCGCCCGATGCTCACCCTTCGGGCTTCGGCCATGTCGCACCACACCCTTTAGGCTTCATTCTCCCGATCTGCTCGGTCGCGACGTCACGATTCCCGATCGCGGGGCCAGCCCGCCTCCCAACCAGTCCCCCGTCCAGCCGTAAAGTTGGCGCCCCCGCGTTCTCGCGCACAGGGTCGAAAGAAGAGTTGAGTATTGAGAGCTGACGGCCGAAGGGATCGAGATGACTGATTTGACGCGTTCACAGCAGATCACGGGGCTAGTTGTTTCGTTAGTCGTGGCGTTTGCCGCGGCGGCGATCGGCGGAGTGGCATCGGCGCGCGCGGGCGATTTTTACCGGCAGCTGATCCGGCCGGCGTGGGCGCCGCCCGGAAAAGTTTTCGGACCGGTCTGGACTGTTCTCTATTTTCTGATGGGAATTGCGGCATGGTTAGTCTGGCGTGAACCACACGCGCCGTTCCAGAAAGCTGCGCTTACGGTTTACATTGTTCAGCTCGGGGCGAACGCGCTCTGGACCTGGTTGTTTTTTGTTTGGCGCAAAGGCCGGTTCGCCTTCTACGAGATCGTTCTTCTCTGGGCGCTGATCCTCACGACGATGATTTTGTTCTGGCAGGTGCGTCCGTTAGCCGCGCTGCTACTCCTGCCGTATCTCGCGTGGGTTTCGTTCGCCTCGTTCCTGGCATTCTCGATCTGGAAGTTAAATCCGCGAGTGTTGGGGAGTGACGCAGAGGTCCGAAGGACGAATGTAGACTAACGAAGTTGAAAGATGGATCGGTATCTCCGACTTTCCAGCACAGTGGGATCCGAAGCTTGGAATTCACGTGACTTGAAGTCGCGGC
>JADMIO011583422.1_pt1 | contig 29689 bp, 25 predicted proteins | sample 8958161 | NCBI WGS metagenome assembly JADMIO01 (sample SAMN16585339, study PRJNA669376) | soil metagenome | isolation source: Crop rotation soil | place: USA: Cullars Rotation, Alabama | collected 2011 | reverse complement strand
CGACAACTTGTCCACGTGGAATTCTAAGCTTAGGATCCCAATGTGCTGGAAAGTGCCGGCCTGCAACACCTGGCCGAGAATCACCTGATCGACCACCGATTTGCAGCGGCTCGGGACGACGGCTTCGGCCACCACCAGCGCGAGGTCGGTCACGGGGAGCGATCGGAAGCCACCACCGAAGCGGCCGATTGCCGAACGGCGCGCGTCTACGAGATAGATAGGGCGGGCAAATTTCATGTCAGGATGGATCGAAGCAAAGCGCAGGCATCGACCGAAACTCATCGGCAATCGGCGCAAATTCCATCAGCGGAAAAATCTGCCGCGCGGGATCGATGCCGGGAGCCACTTCGCGCAAGCGCAGACCGGCCGGCGTGAGCTCGAAGACCGCGCGTTCGGTCACGTAGAGCACTTCCTGTCCGCGCTCGACCGCGGATGGTCCATGAAAGCAGACGTGCTGAATGCGCTTCACAAATTTCGCGTGCTGCCCCTCGCGCACAATCTGCAGTGCGTCGTCCTTTACAGCCACGGCGAGGTCGCCCGCGCGGAAGGTGCAGCAGAAGATCATCCGCTTCGCGTTTTGCGCGATATTCATGAAGCCGCCGACACCCGCGAAACGGCCGGCAAACGTGCTCACATTCACGCTTCCCTCCGCATCGATCTCCACCGCCCCGAGCACACCGACATCGAGGCCACCACCTTCGTAAAAGTCGAACTGCGACGGCTGATCGATCACCGCTTCGGGATAGTGGCTGCAGCCGAAGCTGAGGCCCGAAGCCGGTACGCCACCGATCGGGCCACTCTCGACGGTGAGGGTGAATTCGTGGAACCGGCCGGTCTCCGCGGCCACGGCAGCGACCGCCTCCGGCAAACCGATGCCGAGGTTCACGATATCGCCGCGGTGAATCTCCAGGAGCGCACGACGGCCCACGATTTTCCGCTCGGAAAAAGGCAGCGGCTCGAGCGGACAGGCGCCCCGCGCACTGGTCACGAAGGTTTCGTTGAACTGCTCGCCAAACGTCTGCGCGTGATGCGCGGGCTCGGCCACGACCACGAAATCGACGAGTGCACCGGGCACCCGCACCGCCTTCGGATCGGGGATGCGATCGACGAGCCGCTCCACCTGCGCGATCACGATCCCGCCATGGTTTTTCGCCGCCTGGGCGATCGGCAGCACTTCACCGATGAGGCCCTCGCGTTCCATGCTGAGGTTGCCGCGACGATCCGCGCTGGTTGCGCGAATAAAGCCGACATGAATCGGGAAGGAACGGTAGCGCAGCCACGGCTCGCCATCGAGGGTCATCCGGTCGATCAGCGGCTCCGTCGTCCGCGCGTTGAGCCGGCCGCCGCCATGTTGCGGGTCGATGAAAGTATTCAGCCCGACCTTCGTCAGCACGCCGGGGCGCTTCGCCGCGATCTCGCGCAGGAGTACGCAGACGACGCCTTGGGGAAAATTGTAGGCCTCGATCTGGTTGTCGAGCGCGAGCCGTCCGAGCTTCGGCGCCAGATTCCAGTGGCCGCCGACGACGCGCTTGATGAGGCCGACATGAGCGAGATGATTCAGCCCCCGCTCGCGGCGATCCCCCTGCCCTGCCGCGTAGAGCAGCGTGAGATTGCGCGGCGCTGCCGTGTCCAGAAAACGCTGTTCGAGTGCGGTCGTGAGCGCCTCGGGATGGCCCGCTCCGACGAAGCCGCCCACCGCCAGGGTCGCGCCATCCGGGATCGCCGCCACCGCTTCGGCAGCCGTCACTACCCGGGCCGCACCTCTCATCCGCGCCAGCCTCCGTTCACTTCGATCGTCTGTCCGGTCACGTAAGACGCCAGCGGCGAGCAGAGGAAAAGTGCCACGCTGGCCACCTCGCTCGTTCGGCCGAATCGCGCGAGCGGGACATTCTTGAGCATCTCGGTACGAACATTTTCCGGAATCGTTGCGGCCATGGCCGTGTCGATTACCCCGGGTGCGATGGCGTTTGCGCGAATGCCTCGTCGCGCTCCTTCGCGACTGACCACGCGCATCATCGCCTGCACGCCGGCTTTCGCGGCAGCATAGTTGGCCTGACCGTAGAAGCCCTGGATGGCAGCGATGCTGCCGAGACTGACGATCGCGCCGCGCTCGTGCATGATTTCCAGCGCGTATTTGCAGCAGTGGAAAACCCCGGAGAGATTCACATCGATCACCGCCTGCCATTCTTCGAGCGACATCTTGGCCACCGTGCGGTCGCGGATGATCGCGGCATTGTTGACCAAAAAGTCGAGCCCACCCCAGCGCTCCCGAAGCTTGTGCATCATCTGCTGGACTGTATCGGCCTTCGCCACGTCGGCCTGAGCGACGCACGCGCTTTCCGCGCGAAGCGCATTCAATTCCGCCGCGATCTTTTCCGCATCGGCCGCCGTGCTGCCGAGCCCGGGATGATTCAGGACGACTCTGGCTCCGGCGCGGTGGAAAGTGCGCGCGATCTCCGCGCCGATGCCTTGAGAGGCGCCGGTGATCAGCGCAACTTTTTCGGAAAGATCGATAGCGATGCTCATGGGGCGAACGGACGCCGTTGTTTCAACTCGGGCGCGCCTTCGACAAGCACTATTCCGCTACTTCGCCGGTACCGCCGCGGCGGAATCGTCGCGTTGTGCGGTCACGTGATACGTCTTTCCGTCCGAGACGACCTGCACGTTTCCGTTCAGGCCGGTGATATACGTCTTCGCGCCGACCGCTTTCAGCAGCGGGGTCGATTTCAGTCCGCGCGCGTAGCGGGGAAAGACGCTCGCGATGGAGACGGCGGGCCGGGTCGCCTCGGCAAAGGCTTTCGTGCAGTGAATGCCATGGCCCGGCGCGATCAGCACGTCGCACTTCAGCTTCGCGGGATCGAGCGAAGGCAGCAGGCTCTGATCGATATCTTCCGACTGAATGTCGCCGGGGAGATAGAAAACGACGCTCCCGTGTTTGATCCGCACCGCGAGCGAATTCGAATTCACGAGGTAATGCGCCGGCGGATCGGTCTTCGGCCGCGTCTCTGGATGCGGCTCGCTGAAGAAGCCGGCCGGCGGCGCGAGCACTTCGACTTCGAGAGCCGGGTCAAGCGCGAGCTTCTCTGCGGTGTGCGCTGCCTGGTATTTGCCGGGTTGCGCCTGGAACTTCGCCCGCTCCTTGTCGTAGTCGCCGAGTTCCACGCTGTACTGGATCGACGCATCGCCGCCGAAGTGATAGCCGGAATCGACAAGCTTCTTGATCGGGAAGTGATCGGCGAGCCACATCAGGCCACCGAAATGATCGTAGTGCGCATGGCTGATCATCACGCCATCGAGTTCCGTCACGCCGACCTGCTTGAGGAAAGGAACGATGAGATCGCGACCGGCGTTGAAATTGCCATCCCACTCCGCGCGGTTCTCGAGGCTGGGGTAAGCGCTGCCGGTATCGTACAGCCACGTCTGCCCATTGGGAGTCTGCAGGATGATCGCCAACCCCGCGCCGCGCTGGATATCGGGGATCTCCAATACCGTCAGGGTGAAGTTGCCTTTCGATTCTGGCGGTCCGAGAAGGGAGTTGGCGACTGGGCCAATGAGCGCCACGGCAGCGAGGAGGAAGCGGGAGAACGGTGTCATTCGTCGGCTTCACGTAATCAAGGATGGCTGGCCAACGTTAGTCCCAAGTTCCCGTGGGTGACTGTTTGCGCCAGTTCGGCAACGACCGCCCCGCGTCAGCGCTCCCTCTCCTCTTCCTCATTTTCGTCATCCTCATCCTCATCCCCTCCTCGCTCGGCCTTGGCCGTTCGACGTTCGACGTTCAGCCCCGCGCAGTTGGCCGTCCGCCAACAGGGCGAACGGAGGATGAGGATGAGGAAAACGACGAGGAGGAAAAGGCGTCCCGTGCATCACGCTGTCCCCAGCGTGAGGTGTGAGCCCCGCGGCATGCTCCCCCTCCTCGTCACCCTCATCTTCATCCTCCTCGCGTCGCGTTGTGTCCCCGTGCATCACGCTGTCCCCAGCGTGATTCGCCAAAGAGCGCGAAGCGCCCAATCCTCCCCTTTTGAGGGCGCCGATGACGATGAGGAAAACGACGAAGAGATGCCCCGACCTCCGGCCGCCGATCCGGCTTTCCAGCCCTCCAGTTTCGCCCGTCCCGGCCGTGTTCCACAGGCCCGTTTCCCCGCTTTCCGACGTCCGCCGGACAATCCAAAACACGACTTCCACACTTTCCATCGTGTTTTGGGAAAGCCGAAACAGGACTTCCAGTGTGGAAGTCGTGTTTTGGGAAAGCCGGAGGACGACTTCCAGTCCGGAAGTCGTCTTTTGGGAAAGCTGAAGGAGGACTTCCGGTCCGGAAGTCGTCTTTTGGGAAAGCCGAAAGAGGACTTCCAGTCCGGAAGTCGTGTTTTGGATAAGCCGAAGGAGGACTTCCAGTCCGGAAGTCGTGTTTTGGATAAGCCGAAAGAGGACTTCCAGTCCGGAAGTCGTGTTTTGGATAAGCCGAAACAGGCCTTCCAGTCCGGAAGTCGTGTTTTGGATCGTCCGAGAGAGGCCATCCACGACGGAATGGGCTGCGAAAACTCCCGCCGGACAGCAAGTTACGCTTTGTACCCTCCGAAGGTCTCCGCTGCGATGGCGGTTCAACCGAAGCTGGCGTTTCCGATTGATCGGGAAATGTTCCACAAGCATGGGAGGCCCGCACGCGCAGCCCTATGCAACCCTGCGCGGCGCACCGGTACCCGGGGCAGACCCGCACGGCGCCGAGCAGGAGCACGAGCAGGAGCACGAGCACGAAAATGGGTCAAAGCCACCGCCCCCGACCCGTCATTCCCTTTTACCCGCCTCAAAGCGCCGAAGCATCGCCGCGATCGTCTGCGCATACTGCAGCGGCCCATGTCCCTCCAGCTTTCCGGCAGCCTCCTCCGCGGCGGCCTCGCCAAGCCATCGCAAGTGCAGGATCAATTCATGGATCTGCACCGCCCGCATCGTCAGCGGTTGGTCGGCCGATTCATTGTACCGCGCCAAAAGCCGTTCCCGGCCGCCCACCTCTTTCTGCGGCTGCAAATCGCCGTACAGCACGAGCCAAGCTCGCCGCTGTCGAAGGCATCAACGGTGGGCACCGCCCGATTGATCGAACGTTGGGCCCGTGCCCTACGAACGGCGAAAGTCGTCTGGACTCGACCAGCGAGCCACCGTGATCGCCGCCGGTTTGCCGCCGCAGCGACCGATGTCGGTGCTGACCAACGAGGCCGCCTGTTTTGGCGGGCGTTTCGGCTCGCCGACCTTCCCGCCGCGGACCGGGGTCAGCATGCGTACAATGCAGCGCTGCCGCGCTACCCAAGCTTCGCCGTTGGTGCCGGCACAGACGCGAGCAGGCGAGTTAGAGCGGCGACGAGCACATTCGGGCTCAGCGGTTTGGCAAGATAGCGCACTCCGCCGCGCATCACCTCGTGCTGACCCGCTTCGGCTTGGGAAAGCAGGCCGGTGAAGAACATCATGGGGATGTGGCGGAGCAAGGGATCCGCGCGGACCTCGGCGGCAACGTCACCGCCATCTTTTCCAGGCATTTCGATATCGACCAGGATGGCGTCTGGACGAAAACTCCGTGCTACAGGAAGCGCGACCGCCGAGTCGTTGACGACCTGGACCTGATAGTGCGCGATTTTTTCGAGGAAGAGCTTGGCCATCCGGGAAATAGTGCGGTCGTCATCGACAATGAGGATTTTAGTTGGATTCATAGTGAAGCTGGGTGGGTGGTTGATAAGGAGAAGCTGCCGTGTGGTAACGTGAGCGTTTCTTCAAGGGCGGTGAGGAGGGAGCCGGCAGTGAACGGTTTGCCGAGCACGCGGCCGATGTTGAGCGAGCGAAGTTCCTGCAAGCGGTTTTCCTCGCCGCAACCGGTGGCGGCGATGATCCGCACTTCGGGATCCATCACCCGCAAGGCCCGGCAAAGGGCCACGCCATCGACCAGTGGCATCATCACATCAGTGACCACCGCCGCCACGTGCTCCGTCTGGTTGGCGAAAAGGGTAAGGGCTTCCGCGCCGTCGGAGGCGACCAGAGTCCGATAGCCGTTTTGGGCGAGCATGGATTGAGTCACCTTGCGGATGACACTCTCGTCGTCCACGATGAGGATCAATTCGCCGTGCCCGATTGGGCTCGCCTTTTCTTGCTGATGCGCGACGGCCGGCGCGCCGGCGAGGGCGGTGGGCAGGAAGATCTCGAAGGTCGTGCCATTGCCCGGCTGACTCTGCACGTCGAGGAAACCTTGGTGACTCTTCACGATGCCGATGACGGTCGAAAGGCCAAGGCCGGTCCCTTTGCCCAGGGGTTTCGTGGTGAAAAATGGATCGAAGATTTTCTCGAGGAGATGTTTCGGGATCCCGCTGCCGGTGTCCGAGACGCGCAACCGCACATAACGCCCCACTCGTGCGCCTGGCGTCGTGCTGGCGTACTGCTCGTCCACGTCGAAATCATCGGCCTCGATCCGCAAGATGCCACCGTCGGGCATGGCATCGCGGGCATTCACGCAGAGATTCAGCAGGACCTGGTGCAACTGCGTCGAGTCACCCTCGATCAGCGAAAGGTCGCTGGCGATATTGCGCTGGACCTGAATCGCTCGCGGAAAGGTTTCAGCGACGATCTTCTCGATCTCCCGGATCAAATGCTTCGGGGCCAGTGGCAGGCGCTCCCCTTGGGCTCCACGGGCAAAGGTCAGCACCTGCTTCACCACCTCGGCGGCGCGCTCGGCTGAAGTCTCGATCATGGAGGCCAGTTCCTGGGCATCTTCCGCCAAGATCGCGCGGAGCACTCCCACAGACATAAGGATGGGCGAGAGCATGTTGTTGAGATCATGCGCGATGCCACTGGCGAGCGTGCCGATGCTCTCGAGCCGCTGGGCACGGAGGAGATGCGCCTCGGCCTCCTGGCGCTGCACCATCTCGGCGCGCAGTTCGCGCGTTCGCTCCTCGACGACCCGCTCCGTCTCGGCCAGGCGATCGTTCGCCTCCTGGGTCAGCTTCCACTTTTCGCAAAGCGCACAAGCAAGCTGCAGCGCTTCGACCGAGGCGAAGGGTTTCTTCAAGATCAGCAGTTGATCGCGCTGCCCGAGACGGTCGATCATCTCCTGCCAGGAGTAATCGGAATAGGCGGTGCAAATGACCACCTGCAGCTCGGGGCAAAGCTGCCACAGCTGCTCGACGGTCTGAATTCCATCGATGCCGGGAGGCATTCGCACATCGACAAAGGCCACGGCATACGGCCGGCCCTCATCGAGAGCGCTGCTCAGCATGGCAACGCCTTCTTCACCTTGAAAGGCCGAGTCGATCGCGAAGTCCGGCTGCGTCGAGACGGGAGCGGGGCCACCAAAGAACTCCGCCGATGCTTCGTCCATCGGTTCCGGTGCGGGGCAGAGAATTTTGCGGAAATCCTCGTGGATCGCCCGGGTATCGTCGATGACGAGGAGGCGGTGATTGGTGTGAACGCTCATGGTTCGATGGAACGGGTTGTTGGTTTGAACGAGGTATGAATCAGCCGTGTCCGTGCCGCAGGGCACTTGCGGAAACCCGTATTCAGGCTCGGGCTTTTCCAGCGCGATGGGCGAAGCGGTAGAGAATGAGCGGCTCATGGGTGCGTGGGATCGATCGGCAGTTCGATGGTGAAAGTCGCGCCGTGGCCGGAACCGGCGCTGTGAACGTGAAGCGAGCCGCCCATTTCGGACGCCGCGAGCGCACTGCTGTGGAGTCCGAAGCCGTGACCCTTCTTGCGGGTGGTGAAGCCGTGCTCGAAAATGCGGGTGAGATTCTCCGGCGGGATGCCGACACCATTGTCGTTAACGAAGATTTTAACGGTGCCTTCCCCGTCGAGGCGAGCGCCAACGACGATCCTCTTCTCCGCTGCCCCACCGTCATCGCACGCATGTTTCGCATTGCGGACGAGGTTCACGAGAATCAGGAGCAGTTTATTGCGATCGACGGGGATCGGCGGCAGCGCCGGGTCGACTTCGCGCACGATTTGTGTGGCGTCGCGCTCAAAAGATGCCGCGTTCATCCGCAGCGCGTCCTCGATCACCTCGGCCAGCGAAAGCATCTCCACTACTCCACCCGCGCCCGCGTAGCTCTGCTGCATGGCGACGATTTCGTTGATATGTTCCAGATTGCCGCTAAGCGCGGCGAGTTCGCTGAGCGCCGCCTGCTGCCCGGCGGCGAAGTGATCTGCGAGCTGGCGCAGGAATTTCGGCAGCCGAACGCCCTGCGGATGTTCCGCGAAAAACGCGGGCAGATTGTCCGCGTGGTCATTCACCAACGCGGCGACGCGGGCCAGGTCCTGGGCCTTGAATTGCGCCACCTTCTCCCGCGCCACGCCGATCGAAGTATTCACGCTATTGAGCACATTGCCGACATTGTGCAGCACGCTTGTGGCGACTTCCGCCATGCCGGCACGCGCGAGGCGTCGCGCAGCTCTTTCTCGACCTTATCGAGTGCCGCTTCCGCGTGCTTGCGCGCGGTAATGTCCTCCTTCACCGCCACGAAATTCGTGGTTTGGCCCTCCGTGTTGCGAATCGGCGAGATCGTCGCGAATTCCCAGAAGAGTTCGCCATCCTTGCGCCGGTTCAGGAATTCACCCTGCCATTCCTCTCCCGCGGTGATCGCAGCCCACAGCTCGGTAAAGACCTTCCTCGGGGTGCGCCCGCTATTGAGCAGACGTGGATTCTTCCCCAGCACTTCTGCTGCGCTGTAGCCCGTTACCTCGACGAATTTCCCATTCACATACTCGATGGCGCCCGCGTTGTCGGTGATGATGATGGAGACCGGGCTTTGCTCGACCGCCCGGGACAGCTTGCGCAGTTCGACCTCAGCGCTCCGGCGTTCGGTGATGTCTTCACAGATCCCGCAGGCCCTCACGACGATTCCGGCCGCATCGCGCACGGGGAAACCGCGAACCCGCAGCCAGCGGATCGAGGCATCGGGTCGGCTGAGCCGAAAATCGAGCTCGAAACAAACTCCGTTGCCGACTTCCCCGAGGCCACGTATCACGCGTGAACGATCTTCCTCCACGATCGGCTCGATCCAGTGCGCGGGCTTTGCGTAGAGGCTGGCGCAACTGCGCCCGCAGATTTGTTCGTAAGCCGGGCTGACGTAAAGCATCCGGCTGCCATCGGGCTCCGCCATCCAGAAGATTTCGTGGATGTTCTCGGCTATTTGCCGGAAACGCAGATCACTTTCGCGCAGTGCCAGTTCGGAGTTTCTGCGCTCGGCGATCTCGCACTCCAGCTCAGCCGTTCGCGCGGCCACGACCTGCTCGATCTCTTCGTTGACTGCTTCCAGCCGCGCCTGCCGTTCGGCCAGGCCCAGCATTTCCTCGGTCTTTTGGCGGATCGAGATCATCAGAAAGATATCCTCGAATATCACCCACCCGGCGTGTTCGAATGTCCGCCAGAGATTCACCGTCGTGACGCCATAGATCGACTGCGGCCAGTAAAGCCCTTGCAGCAAATGATCCCCCGCGACAACCACCGAAGCAGTGACCAGCACCCCCCAGTCACAATAAAAAGCGAGAAAGGCGAGCGAACCGAAAATGTGAAAGTGCGTCTCGATCCGCCCGCCGGAAATGTGGATCAGCATCGACGAAGTGAGCATTTGGCACACAGCGATCGTCTGCCGGGTAAAGGCGCGGCCTGGCCGCAAAATGGCGAGTCCCACGGGCAGGCTCGTAATTGCGCCGCCAAAGCATAGCGCCAGCCAGACGTGCGGATGAAGGACGCTGCTCTCGCCCACCCAAGTGCGCGGGGTAACGCTGAAGGTAAAAATCAACGCCGCGACCCACTGGAAGACCATGAGCGTTGCGAAATTTCGATCGGTATACCTTTGGAGACTCGTCAGTCTTTCGTCAAAAAGCTCGCGAGTCCGTTTCCCGAGATCGTCGGAGAGGACGCGGGATGGACTTAGCGCTGACATGAGATGGCGTCGGTGGTGGTGCGGTGCGGCAGGATCGAGCAGCCGAAGACGGGAGTCTGCGCACGGGCGTCGGACTGGCTGGTCAGCAGTGCGATCAAGGCAGTTGCCCCGGCATTTTCTCCCGCGTGGCCACGCGAGCCAGTGATGCCCCCGTCGAAGAGCAGTTCGCCATCGGCTCGATAAAGCAGCGTGCGACCCGAAGTCGTCGCGTGGAAGAGCCGTGCCTCCCGGCCATCTTCGTCGGCGACGACGGTCACCCCGGGAATGCTGGCGGCCTGTCGCAGCGCCGGGGCTTGTCTCCATTCCGGGCCTGCGCCGGCTGGCGTGAAGTAAAGGACGCTGGCCTTTGACCCTGGGCCAGCCGCCGCCATCACTTCAGCCAATTCGTCGAGGGTCGCCCCCGTGCAGGGACAGCGTGGGTGGGCAAAGACAACGAGCGTCGGCCGTCCGGCCACGCCCGGAATTCCGCTGGCAGCAGGCCACTGTGCCGGTGCGTTCGGGTCGCCGCCGGGTGAGAACTCATACCGCAGCATCGCCACGACCCCACTCAATACCGCCGCCAGCCAGAACCCGCCAATCAGCGTCAGGCGCAGCCACGCGGCCCCCCTGCTACTGCACGCGATCGGGGACCTGAGTGTTATCGTTGTTTGCACATGACAAGATTGAGCCGCACCCGCGCCAGGAGCTACTCAGGCAAAACGGTATTCGGCTCAGGGGTTTTCCCTGATTGATCGCGAAGCCCGAAACACCATGCCGCCGCGATTGCGTGTCGCCAGGTGAGAGCGGATCGGCCCTAGCTAGGCCACGTCCGGGCAGCAAGCTCCCATGGCACTTTCCGTCGTCAATCCGTGAAGGACTGCGCCGACCAAAATCGCCCTGAGGCACCGGCTTTGCTTCCCAGCCGGGCGCAAATCGCTGACCTCACCCGCCGCTCAGCCTTGGACGATTTGATTGCGCACAGCGTAACGCACCAGTTGGCTGAAGGAGCCGAAACTGAGCTTGCGCATGATCGCCGCCCTCTGTGTCTCGACCGTCTTCACGCTGGTGCCCAGTTTGGTGGCCACTTCCTTATTGCTGTAGCCCTCCGCGAGGAGTTGCACGATTTCGCGCTCACGCGCGCTGAGGCCACCGGGTGCAGTTTGCTCCGTTTCGAGGCCGCCTTTGAGATAGCTGGCAAAGACGATCCGCGAGGCGCGGGAGTCGAGATAGGGCTGATGCGCGATGAGCGCCTTGATCGCCGGGATGAGATGCTCGGAAGCTTCGCTCTTGAGCACGCAGCCACGAGCACCGGCGGCGAAGAGTTGATGGACCACGTCCTCGCTGTCAGTGCCGGTGAAGGCCAGCACTTCGGTTTCCGGCAGCGCGCGCTTGATCTGGCGCGTGGCATCCACGCCGTTGAGCTCCGGCATGCCCACATCGAGCACTACCACGTCGGGCTTGAGTTTTTCGGCGAGCGCAAGGGTTTCCCGTCCCTCGGCGGCTTCGCCGCACACTTCCCAGCCCCATTCTCCCTCGATCAGTGGCCTCAGGCCACGGCGGACGATGTCGTGGTCGTCCGCGATCAGAATGCGAATCTTCTTTTTCATGAGTCCGTGGAGCTGCGGGCGGGATGCAGGAGATCGTGGATGGTGCGCAGAAGCACGTCGCCACCATACGGTTTGGGCAGGACGCTCTTGACGCCCATCGCTTTCAGTTCGGCGAACTGCGTTTTGTCCCCCAGTCCGGTGGAGGCGATGATCGGCAGGCTCGGTGCCATGGCGCGCAGGGCGCGAATCAAGGTCACGCCGTCCATGTGTGGCATCATCAGGTCGGTCAACATAACAGCGATGCTCCCTGAATTTCGCACAAATAAGGCCAGTGCCTCGGTGCCGTCGGCGGCGACGAGCACCCGGTAGCCGGTGGCTTCGAGGGCGAGGCGTGCAGAATGGCGCACGTTCGCTTCGTCATCGACTACGAGCACGAGCTCGCCGTCCCCGCCGGGAACCTCGGCGCGAGTATCGTCGGGGAGCGCAGCCTCGTGAGTGGGCGAGGCCGGCAGATAGATTTGAAAGGTGGTCCCTTTGCCGAGCTGGGTGTTCACCTTGAGGAAACCGCCGTGGCTCTGGACGATGCCGTGGACGGTCGAAAGCCCGAGGCCGGTGCCTTTGCCAATGCCCTTCGTGGTAAAGAACGGATCGAAAATGCGCTCGACGATTTCCGGTGCAATGCCGCTGCCATTGTCACTGACTTCGAGCAGGACGTGAGGCCCGGGGACGGCCCCAGGCGCCATACTGGCGAAGTTGGAGTCGACTTCGAGATTGGCGGCTCGCAGTTGCAGGCTTCCTCCTTTCGGCATGGCGTCGCGCGCGTTAACGCAGAGATTCAACAGCACCTGGTGAAGCTGCGTGGCATCCCCGATCACCGGCCAAAGGCCGGAGCCGATGGAACTCTCGACGGTCACGTTCTTTGGAAATGTCCCGCGCATGATCTTCATGATCTCTGTGATCAAGGAAGCGAGCGACAGCGCGCGCTTTTCACCCTCGAGTCCGCGGCCAAAGGTGAGCACCTGCCGGACGACTTCCGCGCCCCGGGCGGCACTCATCTCGATGGTGGAGACGATGCCCTCGAGTTGCTTCGCGGTCAGTTTGCGGCGGAGCATTGGCACGGACATCATGATCGGGGAGAGAATATTGTTCAAGTCGTGCGCCACGCCGCTCGCGAGGGTGCCGATACTCTCCATCCGCTGAGCCCGGAGGAATTGCTGCTCAAGCTTTTTCCGCTCGGTTATGTCGGTGAACATCGAGATGATCACCGGATCGCGCTCGCGGGCGAATTCGATCGGCTCCATGGAAATCAAGGCATCGATTACCTCGCCGTTCCTGCGCCGAAAGCGGGCTTCAAAGTCGCGAACGACGCGATGGGTCTGCAGCCGTTCCACGGCGCAATCGCGCTCCGTCGGATCGGCCCACAGTGCCATGTCCAGGGAGGTTCGTCCGATGAGCGCTTCGCGCGAAAAATCGAAGAGTGCGGCGTAGCGTTCGTTGATTTCGATGAACCGCCCATCCGCAACTGTGGTGATGCACATCGCCGCCGGGTTCGAGTAAAATGCCTTTGCAAATCGCGCCTCGCTTTCGCGCAAGGCGGCCTCGCTCTGCTTCCGTTCGCGTCGCAGCCTTGCTTCCTCAACGGCGTGATGGATCGCAGGCCCCAAGCGTGCCAGTCGGTCTTTGAGCAAATAATCCGCGGCGCCTTGCCTCATCGCGGCGACCGCCGTTTCTTCGCCGATCGTGCCGGAGACGATGATGAATGGAATCTCCAGACCGCGCTGTTTCACCAACTCAAGAGCGCGTAGTCCGGAGAATTGCGGCATCTCGTAGTCGGATAGAATCACGTCGAGCGGCGCGTCGAGGCTCGCGAGAAACTCGGGTTCCGTATCGACGCGTTTCCAATCCGGAGCGAAATCGGCGCGCCGCAATTGGCGCACGAGCAACTCGGCATCGGCCGGATTGTCCTCGACGATCAGCATGCGCAATGGCTGGGGCATTCTTATTTCTCGAGTTTTGGCGGTTGATTGAGGAGCAGCCAATACATCCCGAGTTGCTGCACCGCTGCCACGAAGCTCTCGAAGTTGACCGGCTTGACGATATAGCTGTTCACTCCGAGCTGGTAGCTCTCGACGACATCGTTTTGTTCCTTGGACGAAGTGAGCACCACCACCGGAATCGTCTTGGTCCGTGGATCGCTCTTGATGCGCTTGAGCACTTCGAGCCCGTCCACCTTGGGAAGCTTGAGGTCGAGCAGGACCACCTTGGGTCCATTCTCGATATTTCGCGTCGCGTAAGGTCCTTCGCAAAAAACGAACTCAAGTGCTTCGGCGCCATCGCGAGCGACGTGGATGAGATTGGCGAGATTTGCCTTGCGCAGTGCTCGCTGCGCGAGTTCCAAGTCCTGCGGGTTGTCTTCGACGAGCAGAATTTCGACGTGTGAGGATTCGTTCATGGGTTGGGTTTCGATTCGAGGCTGAAGGAAAACGTCGCGCCTCGATCGACGGCGGCATCGGCCCAGATGCGTCCTCCGTGGCGGTGAATGATTCGCTGCACAATGGCAAGCCCCACCCCGGTGCCCTGGTATTCTTCCGCACGGTGCAAGCGCTGGAAAACGCCAAAAAGCTTGCTTGAGTAGCGCATGTCAAAACCCGCTCCGTTATCGCGCACGAAATAGACATCGCCTTCCGGCGTTGACTCACAACCGATCTCCACCACCGCCCCTTCGCGCCGTTGCGTGTATTTGAAAGCGTTCGAAAGCAGGTTGATCCATACCTGCTTGAGCAACGTTGAGTCTCCGTTGCACACGGGCAATTCTCCGATACGCACATCGATCTGCCGTCCTGCGCACTGGGAGCTTAGATCGTCAAGGGCAGTGCGCACGAGTCTGGCAGTGTTCACTAGCTGTTTACTCAGCGGCGCGCGGCTCAGCCGCGAGAAGGTCAGCAAATCATCGATTAGCATGCCCATCTTCTGCGCTCCTTCGCGGATCGTCTGCAGATAGCGCTGGCCTTCCACGGGCAACGCCGCTCCATAGTCCTCCAGGACCGCTTGTGAAAAACCATCGATGGCGCGCAGCGGTGCGCGCAGGTCGTGCGAGACGGAGTAACTGAATGCTTCAAGTTCCTTGTTCGCGGCCTCCAATTGGCCCGTGCGCTGATTCACTCGTTCTTCGAGTTCCGAGTTCAATTTGTGGACCGCGTCTTCCGCTCGCTTTCGCTCGGTAATGTCGGCGCGGACGGCTACATATTGGCGCGGTTTGCCCTGCTCGTTGAGGAAGGGCACGATAGTTGTGTCCACCCAATAGAACGAGCCGTCCTTCGCGCGGTTCTTGATTTCGCCGTGCCACACGCGCCCGTGCGTGATCGTCGTCCACAACTGGCGAATGAACTCCGTCGGGTGATAGCCCGAGTTGATGATGCGGTGATCCTGCCCGAGCAATTCCTCACGCGAGTATTTGGAGATCGCGCAGAACTTGTCGTTGACGTACGTGATGCGGCCTTGCGGGTCCGTGATGGCCACGATGGCGTGCTCGTCGAGTGCAGCCTTCAAATCGATTACCTCGCGCAACGAGGTTCGCAGCTGTTCTTCGATTTCCTTTCGCTCGGTAATGTCGGCGCGAATGGCGACATACTGGCGCGGTTTGCCCCGCTCGTTGAGGAAGGGAACGATGGTCGTGTCCACCCAATAGAATGATCCATCTTTCGCGCGGTTCCTGATCTCACCGTGCCACACCTTGCCCCGCGCAATCGTGGTCCATAGATCACGGATGAATTCCATCGGATGGTAACCCGAGTTGATGATGCGGTGATCCTGCCCCAGCAGTTCCTCACGCGAATATTTCGAAATCGCACAGAACTTTTCGTTCACGTAGGTAATGCGGCCCTGCGGATCAGTGATGGCCACGATGGCGTGCTCGTCGAGCGCGGTCTCGAGGTCGCCCACCTGCTTGAGCGACGCCCGGAGTTGCTCCTCGATGTTCTTGCGCTCGGTAATGTCGGCGCGAATGGCCACATATTGGCGCGGTTTGCCCTGTTCGTTGAGGAAGGGCACGATCGTCGTGTCCACCCAGTAGAAAGTGCCGTCCTTCGCGCGGTTCTTGATCTCGCCGTGCCATACATGGCCGTGCGTGATCGTCGTCCACAGATCGCGTATGAACTCGGTCGGATGGCAGCCCGAGTTGATGATGCGGTGATCCTGCCCGAGCAACTCTTCACGGGAGTATTTGGAGATCGCGCAGAACTTGTCGTTTACGAAGGTAATCCTGCCCTGCGGATCCGTGATGGCCACGATGGCGTGCTCGTCGAGCGCCGCCTTCAAATCGCACACTTCCTTCAGCGATGCTCGCAATTGATCGTCTGTATGCTTGCGCTCGGTGATGTCGATTATCGCGCTGAGAATAAGCGAACCTTGGGGAGTCTCGATCGGATTAAGCCCGATCTCGACCGGCACCTCCCTGCCATCTTTCCGCAGCGCGAATAAGTCGCGGCCCTGGCCCATCGGACGAGCCTCGGCGTGGCCCGCATACGAACTGCGGTAACCTGGATGTGCCGCCCGAAACCTCTCCGGCAGCAACATCTCGACGGGCTGGCCGATCATCTCCTCGCGGCCGTAAGCAAAGAGCCGCTCCGCCCCTGCATTCACTAGAAGGATTCGTCCGCGCCCGTCGGCCAGCACGATCGCGTTCGGCGTCGCCTCCACAACGACCCGGAAGATTTCATCGGCATGCCGTCCCTCTGCAATTACGCGCCGCGCCGCTTGATCCACAATGTCTGCATCCGAGGGAAGTTTACCAGTTTTTGCATTCATCCGAGGTCCTCCAACTCCGCCGCCCTGCCTTCGGCTCCGCCGACGACCATTCACACTGAAAGTGCAGCGTGACCGCGCAAATCCTCTGAGAGGCGGCCGGCTTCGCGACGTAGTGCTCCACACCGAGTGTGCGACACTCCGCGACGGCACCATCATGGGGATCTTTTGCGTGCGCCCCTCCGCCTTCGCTCGCCGCAGCATTTCCAGTCCGATTTTCGGTAATTGGGTTCTTGCAGCGTTCGCGCTGATCTGTCGCGAAAAGGAACTCGAGCCCCTTATCACCGCCGCGGGCGATGTGAACCACGCTACTCATTCTCGCCTTGCGAAAAACGAGCAACGTCGGTTTCGAGACGGGCAGGCTACGCGGGTCGCTTTTGCCAACGATGTCTGCGGGAGCCTGACCGTAGAACCGGCGTACGCCTTCCTTCCAAAGGAGGATTTTTCCGTCGAGATCTTTGCCGATGATCGAATAGTCGGTAGACGAGGCTAGGATGTTTTCCAGGAAGCCCTCCACCTCGCCCGGCGGGTCGCACTGCGTACCGGAGCTTCGCGATGGTTTTGTTTTCATATCAGTCCTCTTTGCGGTGTGGTGCGTTTTGGATTCCGAAATACAGAGCGGCTCGCGAGGCCTTTTGCCACCCGCTCCGAGGCGCGTCGTTCGAGCGCCGACTCTCCCATTTAACATCCTTCAGCAGAACTGTCGCAAACACCCCAGGCGACGGCGTTGCGACTCGTGCCGCGCTCGTGGTAGAACTTGCCGTCAGCGGTGAAACCGTTTCGAGAGATTGGGAGGCATTCGGCGTCGGACCGGGTAACCGTAGGCGATCGCACTTATCAGATGAATTACTGAAGCTCCAATCCACGATCCCGGTTTATGGGTAAATCCTCCAGCCTGCAAAGCATTATTTTCGACCTGGTGATCGTCCGCGGAACCACGTCTCTGTTCAGCCTTCTTCGATTGAAACAGCCGACTCCTTGAGCGCTCGCGCTACAGTTCGCAGCAGCGCCTTGGCCCGCATCGGTTTCGCGAGAAACTGCATTCCACCCCAGACTCCCTGGTGGCGGCTAACTTCCGCCTCCGGGATTTCCCCCGTAAAAAAGATGATCGGAACCCGTGCCAGCAGCGGGTCCAGTGCGAATTGCTGAGCGACCTGGCCACCATCGACCCAAGGCATTTTCAAATCGAGCAGGATGACATCTGGACGGAAGTTCTGGGCGGTGTCCAAGGCTTCCAAAGATTCGTTTTCCTCGCAAACCTCGAAGTTGCCGAGCTTTTCGAGAAAAAGCTTCGTCGTCCGTGTGACGCTGGCCTCATCGTCAATAATTAGGAGCCTTGGTTTCTTCATGCCTACTGAGACGAGCAGTTCGGGTGCGATCGGGGACCAGGGAGCCTGTGTATTTTCGACACGGAAAGTCCCTGATGCAGCTACCCCAACGCTCACGCGACCACGCTCCCCAGTTAGCCTTCATCATGCAGCGATAAATGCAAAACGGGCGCAAAATGCGGTCTCCTGGGCATCCCCGCCCCCGTGTGCTATGCACGTTGCCGACCACTGATGCAAGTTCGCTCGGTTCCGAGCGAAAATGCATAGCATAGACCGTAGGCGGCAAGGTGGGCGGAGTCTCGCAGTCGCGGGACTATGCGGCGTTGAACAAGCCCCCGAATAAGGTGGGGCTTTAACTGGAGGGATTTAGCTTTTGGCGGGATTTCGGCCGGCGTGAGTCGCCCAGAGCAGGGGAACGCTCAGGCATAGGTCAATGGTGCCCAAGCGCGTCCGAAGTGAGCGATGGCGCGCATGGCGCACTGACTCGCCTACTCGCCGGCTTTCTTGGCGCCCTTTTTGCCGCCGCCGCTCGGTCGAAACTCGTTGGCCCAATTCTTCTGCACGAGCGCTTTCAACTCGGTGACGAGCGTCGCATGGCTGGAGTCCTCGGCGAGGTTTTGTTTCTCCTGCGGGTCGGTGTCGTAGTCGTAAAGCTGGACTCCCTGTTTGCCACCGTCCCACTCGGTGTAGCGGTAACGCTCCGTGCGCACGCTGTGGCCGGAGAATCCGCCGCGCCAGACCTGGGTGAAGGCGGGCTTGTCCCACTTCGCCTGCGGGTCGGCGAGGAGTGGCTTCAGGCTTCGGCCGGCGAGATTTGCGGGCGGAGTCAGGCCGGTCAGGTCAGCGAGCGTCCGGTAAAGATCGACGAACTCCACGGTGCGGGGACTCGGCTTGCCGTTCCCTTTCGCGCCCGGTGCAATGATGACCATCGGGACGTGCGCGGAATTTTCGAAGAGGCTCTGTTTCATCCACAGTCCGTGCTCGCCGAGGTGATAGCCGTGATCGCTCCAAAAAACGACGACGGTATTGTCCCATAGCTTGAGGCGATCGACGGCCGCGAGGACCCGGCCGATTTGCGCGTCGACGAAAGAGATCGCCGCGTAATAGCCCTGCTTCACTTCGCGCGCCTGCGGCTGGGTGACGCCAAACCATGGCCAGGGCTGCGTGGACATGAGCGCGGCCTTCGGGACGCCCGGCTCGGCGATGGCGTCCCGCACCTGGATCTTATCCATCGGATACAGGTCGAAATATTTAGCGGGTGAGACGTACGGCGTGTGCGGCTTGTAAAAACCGCACGCGAGGAAGAACGGCCCGTCCTTGTGCTCCTCGAGCAGCTTGATCGTCTCGGTCGCGACTTTGCCGTCGGTGTGTTCTTCGTCTTTGCCCTGTTTGTCCGCCAGGTAGCACATGGCACTGCCGAGCCCGCGCTTCGGGGTGTAGTTGATAATGTCGGGCTCGAGCGTGGTCTTGTCGCGGCCGGCGGGATTCACCGTGTGATTCCACGAGGCCGGGTCATCGAGGCCGGGGGTGCCGATGTCGCCGGGATTGCCGTAATGGTAAATCTTGCCGACCCGCGCCGCGAAATAACCGCCTTTCATGAACATCTGCGGGATCGTGACGACATCGGGCATCACTTCGCGGAAATGCTTCTTCAGATCGTACACCTGCGTGGTGTCCGGACGCAGGCCAGTCATGAGTGAAGTGCGGCTCGGCGAGCAGAGCGGGTATTGGCAATAGGCGCGCTCGAAACGCACTCCCATCTTTCCCAGGCGATCGATATTCGGCGACTGCACGACCGGGCTCCCATAGGAGGCGAGGTCGCAATTCATGTCGTCCACGGCGATGAAAAGGACGTTCAACTTTTGCTCCGCCTGCGTGGGCAAAGTGAGCGCGAGGGCGAGCGCCGCAAGAGCGCCGCCGAGTTTCAGGAGGGAATGGTTGGGGGGCATGAAGCGGGAGGAAATTTAGACGCGGAGGAAGATCTTCTTGCGATGGAGAAACCAGCAGAGCAGCACGGCCAGACTCAGGCTGACCAAGGCAACAACGAGGCTGCCGAAGCCTTGGGCGACATGGCTATCGAGAAACGCTTTCACATCGCCACCGACAAAGCGTTCCGCGATCTTCGGGAAGCCGAGGAGATTGGCGCCGACGTAAACCGTGATCGAATTCATGCCGACCCAGACGAACGGCTGGCACCAGCGCCGGAAGCGCCACACGTCGACGATGAGGTAAAAGACGGCGAGCAACATGGCGGCATAACCACTGGCCGCGAGGCAGAAGGAGGAGGTCCAAATGCGCTTGATGAACGGGAACGGGATGCTCCAAGCGAACGCAACCGCCACGCCCACCGCGCCGGCGGCGAAGAGCCACTGGACCTTCCGCATCGGGTCGATGCGCTCGCTTTTCAGCAGGCGTCCCGCGAATGCGCCGAACAGGCAAATAGCGATCGAGGGCAGCGTGCTGAGCAGGCCTTCATTGATATAATAGGTCTGCGCCTTCTTTCCGGGCATGTAGAGAAAGTCGACGTAGTTCGTGAGGTTGCGCTCTTCCTCGAGCGTGCCGCTGATCCGGCCCGGTACCGCGGCCGCAATCGCCGCGGGCGAATCCGAGCCGATCTTCTTCGCGATCTGCGTGACGACTTCCTTTTTCAGCGGCAGATCGGGAAACGGCACCCAACTCACGAGTGCCCAATAACCGAGCAGCAACGTGGCGGTGATGACGCCCATCACTTTCAACCGCGTGGCGCAGAAGCAGTAGATCGATGCGGCGAAAAGATAGCAGAGCGCAATGCGCGGGAGGACGCCTCCGACTTGAACGTCCGGCCATTTGTTCGTGAGACCGCCATAATAAAAGACGCCCAGCAGAAAGAGCAGCACGCTGCGGCGGGCGATCCGCTTGAGCATCGCGGTCCGGCCACCTTGCGCGAGCGCCTTGTCCAGGGAGAAGACCAGCGAAACGCCGATCAGGAAAAGGAAGAGCGGAAAGATGAGATCGTAAAAGCGGAACCCTTCCCACGGGGAATGCTGGAACTGGCTCGAGAGAAAGCGCGTCACCGCATTGTCGCTCATCTTGCCGAGGGCGGTAACGACCGTGCCCGCGCCGATAATCCAAAGCATATCGAAGCCGCGCAGGGCATCGACCGAGAGGAGACGCGCAGACGCAACGGGCGGTGGTGGTGCAATCGAGCCGGCTGTATCGATGACAGGCACCCCGGCTTCTTCGGAAACGTAATGCATCGGGAGGAAGAACCCGATTATTGCTGCATTCCTAGGCAGGCGCAGAACTTTCTGCCGCCACCATCGGGCAGGTGAGCGGAGGCCTCGGCGAACGCCTCTATGGTGCGGCGAAGTCGAGGCAGACGAGCCGGTTTTCGCCGCGAAGATAAAGGCGTTTGTCGCTCAAAACGGGCGCCGCCCACGTCGGGTAGGTCAGCCCGGGCACTTGCCAGCGAGCGAGTTCTTCGCAGCGTTCGACGTTCGGTTTGAATAATCCGAGGAGGCCGGCCTCTCCGAGGGCGATCAGCTTTCCGTCCGCGAGGATGGCGCTGCCCCGCGCAAAGACATTCGGCTCGGTTCCGGGAGAGATCGGGCCGTGGCCCCCCTTCGACCAGTGCTCGTCGCGGTCCCACTTGATGGCACCGGTGAGAAACTCGACGCAGCGGAAATGGCCGTCCGGCTCATTCCTTCCGCTGAAGGCGAAGAGATGGCCGGCGGTCAGCACCGGCGTGCTCCAGTGGATTTCGAGCTGCAGCCCCTTCCAGACTTCGGAGACCGATTTGCTGTCCGGCGCGACGCGCAGCAGCACCGAGCCGCCCCGATAATAGGCGGTCGAGATGAAAATGAGATCGTCCTGCACGACCGGCGTCATCGCATTGACCGACTCGTTTTGCCGCACGCGAAACCAGTAGGAGAAATTCGCCGCGCCGGTGTCCGGATCGAGCGAGACGAGTCCCTGGCGCGTGACGACGAGGATCTGACGTTTGCCGTGAATGGTTGCCGCGACCGGAACGCAGTAGCTCGCCTGCTTTTCATAGGTCGGGTCGGAGCGGTTCCACTGCACGAGACGCTCGCCCGGCCATCCCGTCATCGGAACGCCGTTCCACGTCTTCTCGCCGCCGTTTTCCCAAAGGGTCTTGCCGGTGAGTGCGTCGAAGGCGACGACCGCCGAGTTCGGCTGCCCCCCAATCTGCACGATGAGTTTTCCATTCTCGAGAATCGGCGAACTGCCGACGCCGAAGAATGCGGGCGGGATATCGAACTCCTTTGGTGTGTCGCGCTGCCAGACGGGTTTGCCGGTCTCGAGGTTCAGGCACAGCAGCATGCCATCCGCGCCAAAGGTGTAGCAAAGTTCCTTGAAGTCGCCGACCGACGCGAGCAGTGGGCTGCACCGTGGGCCGTTATTGAATCCAAAAGGATCTTCAAACCGGCTCGGGTAGGCATAACGCCCGTGCGACTCGCCTGTTTTGGGATCCATCAGTTCGACGATTTCGTTTCCCGCGATGCGGTGATGCAGGATGAGCCTGCCATGGCGAATGCTCGGTGCGGAGTAGCCAGTGCCGACTTCCCGGGACCAGACGATCGGAGCCGGCAGGGTGTCGCGGAGGCCGGTCTCGGGCGAGGTCTGATTGCGCGCGGGCCCCATGAATTCAGGCCAATCGACGGCGAAGGCAGTGGCAGTGAGCCACGCGAGAAGGAGGGTGCGAAGCAGCATCACCTGTCGCCCATACGCACGGCGCAGCGGCTCGCCAACGACCAACTTCGCGCGAACGATCCGACGGAAGTTGGCATTGAGCTTCAGCCGGAGCGCGTCATCCTCCGCAGCACATGTCCTCCGAGACCGTCATTTGGAAAGGCTCCTCGTCGCAGCTCAAGAACCTCTGGTGGTTCGTCGCCTGTATCCTCGTCGTCCCCATTCCGTGGGCGATCTGGCACTGGCTGAAAGTGAAATGCCGCGTCTACACGATCACGTCCGAGCGCTTGCTGATCGACGACGGCGTCTTCAACAAAACTCAGGATACGCTGGAGCTTTATCGCGTGCGCGACCTGCAGATTACCGAGCCGTTCGCGCTCCGCCTCTTCGGGCTGCAAAACGTCCACCTGCTCGCGACTGATCTCACGACGGAAAACCTGATGATCGATTACGTCCCGTCGAATCTGAACCTCCGGGATAAGCTCCGCGAGCAGATCGAGGAGTGCCGGAAGCGCAAAGGGGTGCGCGAGGTCGGGGTCGACTTCGAGCCGGGCGCCGGCGCGGGGCCGGTGCAGTAGCCGGCACGGCCAGATTATTTCGCGCGCCGTTTCACCACGTAGCCGTACGGCTTCGGCCAGGCGGGCTCCTGCCCGAGCGTCTGCTGCGCTTTCAGCGCCCAGTACGGTTCGCGCAGAAGTTCACGAGCGAGGAAGACGAGATTGGCGTCGCCGCCGGTGATGATTTCGTCCGCGTGCTGGGCCTCGGTGATCATGCCGACCGCGCCGGTGCGAATGCCGGCTTCATCGCGGATGCGGCGGGCGAACGGCACCTGAAAGCCCTTCGCCACGGGAATGCGCGCGTGGGGCACCATGCCCCCGGAGGAGACATCGATGAGATCCACGCAGAGATCGCGCAGCCGCTTCGAGAGTTCGATCGACTGTTCGATGTCCCAGCCGCCTTCCGTCCAATCCGTCGCCGAGATGCGCACGAAGAGCGGCAGCTCCTCGGGCATGGCGCCCCGCAACCGTTCGGCAACCCGCAGCAGGAGCCGCATCCGGTTCTCAAGCGAGCCGCTATATTCGTCCGTGCGGCGGTTGCTAATCGGCGAAAGGAATTCGTGGAGGAGATAGCCATGCGCGGCGTGAATCTCGATGACCTTGAAGCCGGCTTCGAGCGCTCGGGCGGCCGCGGCATCGAACGCCGCGACGACCGCATCAATGCCCGCAATATCGAGTTCAGCCGGCACGGGGTGTCCTTCATCGAACGCGATCGCACTCGGAGCGACCACGGGCCAGCCGCCTTGCTCGAGCGAGAGCGGCGCACCGCCCTGCCACGCCCGATCGCAGCTCGCCTTCCGGCCCGCGTGCGCGAGCTGAATGCCAGCGACGGCGCCCTGGCTGTGCACAAAGCGAGCGATGCGCGCCAGCGGTTCGGTGTGCGCGTCGCTCCAGATGCCGAGGTCGCCCGGCGAGATGCGACCCTGCGGCGTCACGCCAGTTGCCTCGACGATGACAAGTCCGACGCCCCCGACCGCGCGGCTGCCCAGATGAACCAGATGCCAGTCGTCCGCGAGCCCGTCCTGCGCGTTGTACTGGCACATGGGTGCCATGACGATGCGGTTGCGAAGCGTGACGCCTCGGATGGTTAAAGGGCTGAGCAAATCGATCTCCGGGACTTCGCGATCGTGATCACTGCCGGCGCGGCAGCCGTGGAGATTGGAAACGGTCATCGACTGTGCGGCTGGCGTGGTCGGTATTTGCATCGCTCCCTATCGCACGCGCAAGTCTTCCTGGCTGCAATTCGAGCGCCAATAAACCGCTGGAACCCCGCTTCCGGCTAAGCTTCGTTGCCGGTTCTATGCAGCCCTTCCGCGAGAAAGACGACGCCATCAAAGCCGCCACCGCCATTCCGACGCGCGATCAGGTCAAGATCGAGGACACGTGGGACCTCACGCCGATTTTTGCGACTCCCGAGGATTGGGCCGCCGGACTGGCGAGGCTCGCGGCAGAATACGAAAAGATCGCCCAATGGAAGGGCCGCGTGGGGGAATCGGCCGCGACGTTGCGCGAGGTGCTGGAGTTTGAAAAATCGATCGATCTCCTCTGCGAGAACCTGCGCGTTTACACCTCGCTCAAATGTTCCGAAGACGCTTCGGACGCAGCGAACCTCGCCAGGGAATCGCAGCTTCAGGGATTGATGACTCGCGTTCAGGAAGCCTGTTCTTTCCTCAGCCCCGAAGTGCAGGCGATCGACGACGAGACTTTCGCGCGATTCCTCGCCGACCCGGTCCTGAGCGAGTGGAACATCCCGTTGAAGCGGTTGCGCCGGCTGAAAGCGCACACGCTGAGCCAGGCCGAGGAACGGATCATGGCCCTGGCCGGCGCAGTGCTGCACGGCTTCGACGATGCCTCCGGTCAGCTCATGGATGTGGACATGAAGTTCGGCACGATCGTCGACGATCGCGGGCAGACGATCGAACTGAGCCAGAGTTCCTGGATGTCGCTCCTCATGCGGCCAGATGCCGATCTGCGCCGGCGCGTTTTCAAACAGTTCTACGCCGAGTTCGACGATCACAAGTTCACACTCGCCTCGACCCTCTCGCACTCGATCAAAGGCGACGTCTTCCGCGCGCGGGCGCGAAACTACGCCAGCGCCCGCGAAGCCGCGCTCTTCTACGACGATGTACCGGTCACCGTTTACGACAATCTGATCGCCAGCGTCCGCGCGAACTTCGCGCCGCTCTTCCGCTACTACGACCTGCGCAAGCGCGTGCTGAAGCTGGACGAGTTGCATCAGTGCGATCTCTATATCCCGCTCGTCCCAAACTTTCAAAAAACCACGAGTTTCGACGAAGCGATCGACCTCGTGCTGACGTCGCTCGCGCCACTCGGCGAAGAGTATGTGAAGGCACTAGGCGAAGGATTGCGCAGCGGTCGATGGTGCGATCGTTATGAAAACAAAGGCAAACGCAGCGGCGCGTTTTCCAGCGGCACCTATCAGAACCCGCCGTATCTGCTGATGAATTACAAGACGGATGTCTTCGGCGATGTCTACACGCTCGCTCACGAAGTCGGCCACTCGATGCACTCGTGGCACTCGGCGCGTCATCAGCCATTCCAGACCTACGATTACCCGATCTTCACCGCCGAGGTCGCGAGCACTTTCAACGAATGCCTGCTCACGGATCATCTGCTGAAGACGACCGACGATCCGAAATTCCGCGCTTACATTCTCTCGCGGGAAATCGACGATCTGCGCTCGACGATCTACCGGCAGACGATGTTCGCCGAGTTCGAGAAGATCACGCACGACCTCGAGGAAAGGGGCGAGCCGGTGACGCTCGATGTCTTCCGCCAGGTCTATCGCGCTCTGCTGGAGGCCTATTTCGGATCGGGCTTCACCATTGATTCAGAGCTCGAGCTCGAGTGCCTGCGCATCCCGCACTTCTACTACTCCTTCTACGTCTACAAATACGCCACCGGGCTGAGCGCCGCCGTCGCGCTCGCGGATCAGGTGCTCTCCACCGGCGACGCGACGAAGTATCTCGGCTTCCTCAAATCCGGCGGCAGCGAATTCCCCATTCCCACGCTGCAACGCGCCGGGGTGGATATGTCGACCTCTGCACCAATCGACAGCGCCCTGCGCCACTTTGCGAAGCGCGTGGACGAGTTGGAGCAATTGCTCGCCTAGCTGAGTCGCTTCCCCTTTTCATCTCCGGGGCTCCCACGGAGCCCAAACGGCTTCCATTTTCACCCGCGGGGCTCCCATAGAGCCCAAACGGCTTCCGTTTTCACCTGCGGGGCTCCCATGGAGCCCAAACGGCTTCCATTTTCACCTGCGGGGCTCCCATGGAGCCCAAACGGCTTCCGTTTTCACCTGCGGGGCTCCCATGAAGCCCAAACGGCTTCCATTTTCATCCGCGGGGCTCCCATGGAGCCCAAATGGCTTCCATTCTCACCTGCGGGGCTCCCATGGAGTCCAAACGGCTTCCATTCTCACCTGCGGGGCTCCCATGGAGCTCAAACGGCTTCCATTTTCACCTGCGGGGCTCCCATGGAACCCAAACGGCTTCCATTTTTCGCCTCCGGGGCTCCCATGAAGCCCAAACGACTTCCATTTTCGCCTCCGGGGCAGATTTCGGGCGACGTGGTTTTCCGCGTCTTCTTCAGCCTCTCTGAACCGGCTTAGCCGCAGCCCAGCGCCAGATCCAGATACACGGCGTTTGCGGCGGCGCCGTCGATGAGTGTGAGAGCAGCTTCATTGCGCCCGTCGAGCAGTGCGGCTGCAGGCACCACCCACGCGCGCAGTTCTTCGGGCTTTCCGAGCATGCCGGGATAGGGATTGGGGAAAGGCTCGGAAACATCCGGTGTGGCCGTTAGTTCGGTGCCGTTGAGTACTGCGCGCCATTGGCTTTCGCCGAGCGAACGTTCGGCCTGAAGCCGCAGTCGGCCACCGGCCTTCCAGCCTCCCTCTGGAGCGGCGAGGTCGAGCACGAACTTCGCCACGACCCCCGGCGCGATCTGGCGCGGAACCGGCGTGGGCTTCGTTCCCGGCGCGCGCCAGCCGGGAGCGAGGAACCAATGCTGCGGTTGTCGCGCCAGCCAGGCCGGATCGCGCACGCCTTTGAAGATCTCAAAAGGCGGCTCGTGAAACGGGCCGCGACCGGCGCCACCGAACTCGCGATAATACGCGAAGTTGAAAGCGCTGACCCCATCGGCCCCGCGGGCGTACGCCTGGTGTGCCGTCGTGTAATACTGCTCGCGCGTCGTGCGACGGAACGGCGAGACATCGTAGCCTTCCTCGAGTTTCGGGCCGTTCCACGTGGAGTGGCACATCTCAAGATACAGCGCGGCCTCCGGCACCTGCCGGCGGATGGCGGCGAGGTCATGATGCTGCGTGGTGAAGTAGTGCGCCGAGGCGTTCACAACATCGAGACCGGCGGCAACCATCGCGCGCAAGTCGATTCCCAGCAGATCGAGCGTCGGGAGATAACATGGCACCCGCGCGCTGAGCCATCGATGTCGCCCGCCACGCGTCCCACGATCGAGAACGTCGCGCACCTGCCGAATGAACTCCGTGATGATGCCGCAACGTCCAGCGCGGCTCGTCTTGTCGGGCTGAAACAAGCTGTAGAAGCGGAGGAAATCGAGCTCCAGCCCATCGAAGTCGTAGTTCGCGCAGAGCTCACCGATGAGTGCGAGCTTGTTGGCGCGCACCTCTGGAATCGCCCAATTCATGACGACCTGGCTCGCCGATTTCGACTCGGACCCGATCCGGTACTCGGGATGTTCGGAGTAAAACTTCGAGAGTCCCATCGCCGCGCTCCCCGGGATCTTGTCGCCCTTTTTGGCGTCGGCGAATTCTTTGTGATGGGCATCATTCAACCGAAACGAGAGGAAAGGCGCCTGGCCGCGCTGACGGCAGCGGTCGATGAAAACCTGGACCACGTCTCCACCGTCGCGCACGAATTGCGCGAATGGGTCGAGCTTGAGGCCATACCGCTCCCGCAGCCAGATTTCGTGCTCTGCGACGGGATAAACTTTGCTCGGCCAGAGCGGCACCGAACCCAGACCCGGCTGGAGCAGATGCACATCGACGCCTCTGCCCGATACTTCGTCCACCGTGGCCTCGAGCATCTCTTTTCGGAATGGCTCGCGCGCTTGGTGGAAGGGGCTGATGCACGAAAGAATGTTCGTGAGGTCGTTGCTATAGAGCACGCGAAACGGGGGCTTCTCTCGCGGAGCAGGGGCAGCGCGAATCGGCGCAGCGCTGGCGCCGAGCAGCGCGCCCCCCGCTTGCGCGAGAAAGCCGCGCCGGGAGATCTCGTGCCCGTCAGACATGTCGGCGCATGCGCGTCACCAGGGGATTTCAGCGCGATCGCGCAGGAATTTTCCGGTGAGATCGTGCGGCGCTTCGGTCGCCAGCCACACGATGGTGTCCGCTCCTTCGCCGACCGAACGCGGAGCGCTCGATCCCCCCATGTCCGTCCGCACCCAGCCGGGACAGACCGCATTGACCGCGACGCGGGGAAGAGCCGTCGCAAGCTGCGAGGTGAGGCCGTTCAGCGCCGTCTTCGAGATGCAATAAGCGGGCGCCCAGCCATCGGCTCCGCCGGCCAGTTGTCCGCCGCCGCTGGAGACATTGATGATTCGTGCGGCGCTGCTTTTGGCCAAAAACGGTGCAAAGGCTCGCGCGACGCGCCACGGCCCCAGCGTGTTTGTTTCGAGGGTCTGGCGGAAGGTCTCTTCTTCGATGGTCAGCACGGCACTATCGCCATCGAGAAGGATGCCCGCGTTGTTCACGAGCACGTCGAGGTGGTCGACCATGGTGGCAAACTCGCTCGCCGCAGCCGCGACGCTCTCCGTCGCGGCAATATCGATCAACAAGAAGGTCGCTCGCCCGCCAGCCCTGGTCAAAGCGTCCGCGACCTTCCGCCCGGCCTCCGCATTGCGCGCGCCGATGAAAACGTGGAACCCGTCAGCCGCAAGCCGCCGCGCCACTTCGTGACCAATTCCTTTATTCGCGCCGGTGATCAGCGCCGTCCTGGAACTGGCGGCAACGGGTGAAGGCATACGGCAGGGAGCGGCTTTTACACTGCCGTCAGCAGATTGGCATCGCGATAAAGCACCCAGCGTCCATCCGCCTCCCGGCGAAAGACTGACAGAATGTTTCCTGCCTGACATTTCGCGGCGCCGCCGGCGAGCGGCGTCACGCGAATGGAAAGATAATTCCAGCAGTACGCGTAATTGCCCGCGATCTCGATCTCCTGAATCTCCGGAGTGCCCTCGATCCGGACCTGTCCGATCGCCGGCCGCGATGCTGCGGCATACGCCTCCCGCCCGCGCATCGGCGCCTGGCCGGGGCGAAGGAAAACGACGTCTTCCGCCATGAGGCTGAGCACCCGATCCAAGTCTCCCGCCGAGGTGGCCTCCAGCCACGTCGCGATGACGTCACGAATCTGCTGCTTGTCGTCCTCTTCGCTCATAACGGTTGGAGAGTTAGCGCCTCGCTCGGCAAATGTCAGCGTCCAGGGAAAGACGAATGGCCGCCCGCGAAGCCACGGCGTTACTTCGCTTCCGCCGCCTCAATTCGCGGAAAGAGCGGAGTCGGTTTGCCGAGCACGTGGCCGTCCGGCAGCCCGCCCCACGTAGCTGCTTCCATAGTCATCGGCCCGCTCCAGTTGAGCTGGGCGAAGATGCCGGCGGCGGCCTTGGGCAGGACCGGAGAGATGAGGATCGCGAGGATGCGCAAGGACTCGGCGAGCGTATAAAGGATCGCGTCGAGCTCCCCTGCTTTCGCTGGGTCTTTCGCCAACGCCCACGGTTTCCAAGCGTCAATCGCCTGGTTGCAATTGAGCGAGATTCCCCAGGCGGCTTCCATGGCATGATTCGTCTCAAACCGATCGAACGCCGTTTCGAAGGCAGTGACC
>JADMIO010955816.1_pt1 | contig 29697 bp, 34 predicted proteins | sample 8958161 | NCBI WGS metagenome assembly JADMIO01 (sample SAMN16585339, study PRJNA669376) | soil metagenome | isolation source: Crop rotation soil | place: USA: Cullars Rotation, Alabama | collected 2011 | reverse complement strand
AAGGATCGCTTGCCATGAATGCTTTTACCATAAAGGACCTGGAAAATCTTTCCGGCATCAGGGCACATACCATTCGTATCTGGGAGCAACGTTATACTTTTTTGAAACCACAACGTACTGAAACGAACATCCGGTATTATAACGGCGATGAACTGCGAATAATATTGAATGTAGCATTGCTGAATAAATACGGGTACAGAATATCGCATATCGACAGGATGAAAAGTGATGAGATAAGAGAAAAAATTCTTTCTCTTCCTCATTCAATTGCCATGCAGGACAGGATCGTGAATGAACTCATACAATTCATGGTACAAATTGATATGGAAAAATTTGAGAATGCGTTAAATGAATTCATCCTTTCCCGCGGCATCGAAAAAACTATCACGCAGATCATTTTTCCTTTTCTGGAAAAGATTGGAATTCTTTGGACAACCAATCATATCAATCCTGCACAGGAACATTTGGTCTCGAACATTGTCAGGCAAAAATTGATAGCGGGCATAGAAACAACAACATCTCATATACAGGTGAACAAAGAAGTACTGCTGTTTCTTCCTGAAGGGGAACATCATGAAATGGGATTGTTGTTTGTGTGTTATCTTTTTAAAAGCCGGGGAGCAAAACTTTGGTATCTCGGGGCTAATGTTCCTTTAAAAGATATTGACTATGTGATCAAAATAAAAAAGCCGGATATCATTTATACTCATCTTACTTCCATAGCCCAGAATTTTAATTTTGAAAAATTTCTCACCAACTTTTCGGAACGCATAGGAGATGCTTCATTGGTTGTTTCCGGGCAAATGGCAACACAGTACAAAAAGAAAATACCCTCCAATGTGATCTTTAAAAGATCGCTCGTAGAAGTGATGGAATTTGTAGCCGGTCTCTGATCTTACGGGTTGATCCCAAAGGTTTTGGATAAGAATTTTGCCAGGCCGGATTTATTTGCCTGTAAACTATTGAAAGACCGTGCGCAATACTGCAGACCTTTTGTTCGTTTTTTAATCAGAAAATTGCCCGGTTCTGAATTCGATTTGAGAGTTTTATAACTCCCGCCGGGTGAAGAGGATGATTTTGTTTTTATATCAAAATTTACAAATTGGGTTCCCTTTCTTTAGTTTCGTAGCATAATATTTGCAACGGTTTACACAAATTTAACCCTTACGGATGACGGAAGTAATTTTAGTGAATGAGAATGATGAGGTAATGGGCTCTATGGAGAAAATGGCTGCTCATCGCAAACCTACCCTGCACAGGGCTTTCAGCGTTTTCCTTTTTAACAATCACCATAAGATCCTTTTGCAACAACGGGCGCCTGGCAAGTATCATAGCGGGGGCCTTTGGACAAATACCTGCTGTAGTCATCCACACCCGGGAGAGGAAACAAAAGTTGCGGCCTCCAGGAGATTAAAGGAAGAAATGGGTATCGAAACGGATATCACGAAAGTTTTTGATTTTATTTACCAGGCAGATTTTGACAATGGTCTTACAGAATACGAGTACGACCATGTGTTTATTGGAACGTATAATGGTGCTATCATGCCTGATCATACCGAAGTATCAAGCTATTGTTTTAAATCAATTGAAGAAATAAAACAGGATCTTGAGTTGAAGCCTCACATGTATACAGCCTGGTTTAAGATTGCCTTGCCAAAACTTGAAGCGTACCTCCAGGAAAGGGAGGCAATGGTTGCATAAGTGTCAAGTCATTCATTTATACAAAATTTATAAAGTGTATCCTGCTGTTAAAGCAGGATTTTTTTATCCGCATGGCAGAATGTTGCCGCTAAGCATGATTGTGATTTCGGCTATTTTTGTGATATGTCATTCAATTTTAATGAACTGCTTACTATCACGTTTACGTTGTTTGCAGTAATTGATGTGGTCGGGTCTGTCCCGCTGCTTATCCCCCTGAAACAAAAGATGGGTGGTATAAATGAATTAAACGCCACGCTTATTTCAGGCGGTCTTATGATACTTTTTCTTTTTGTGGGGGAAAAGTTCCTTGGTGTTTTGGGTGTTGATGTGAAATCATTTGCCGTGGCAGGCTCAATAGTTATTTTTATTCTTGGTCTTGAGATGGTGCTTGGGGCTGAATTTTTTAAAAGCGACCAGGATGCAAAATCCGGAAGCATGGTACCGATCGCATTTCCACTGATTGCTGGAAGTGGAACACTTACAACAGTTATGTCATTAAGGGCTAACTATGCCGAGATACCTGTTTTGATTGGGATACTCATCAATCTTATAATTGTCTTTATAGTATTGAAATCACTCGGCGCTATTTCTCGCCTGTTGGGGCCTCCGGGAATACTGGCAGTACGAAAATTTTTTGGCGTAGTGCTGCTGGCAATTGCTGTAAAGATCTTTGCAGCCAATGCTCACGGAATTATAAAATAAAAACTCCGAAGCATAAGACTTCGGAGTGGTGGCCTCGCCTGTTACACAACCTATTTTACAGTATTTTATTTTATTTAATTTTATTTTACTCTGAAATGCAGTACAGATAGGCATTTCATTCGATAGGCAGTAAAGTTGTGCTATAGAATTTTAAAAAAAAGTGTACAGCATATTGACCAGCATAATAACTTTGGTACATAATCAAAAGCTATGCGAGTAAAATTTTATCTGTACCGACCTAAAGCAAAAGAGGCATCAGGAATATTTGCATCAGTTAGTTATAACAACAACCGGTTTAGGGTTCCAACTACCGAAAGGATTAACCCGAAGTACTGGAACAAGGCAAAGCATGAGGTCAGGGATACTCCATTTGTTCCGCAATGGAAGGAGATTAATACAAGGCTTAGAAATATCGCAAACAAAATAGATAAGGTCCGCCTGGATTACGCCAATGCAAATAATGATCAGGAGCCAGATGTTGAAACGTTTAAAGCATTGCTCGCTACTTACGATAAAGTAGATGCCCGCGTCACCTTCAGAAAGTATTTTGAGAATTTTATTTACCGGCAAAAAGAAGGATTGAGAATAGGGGCAAGGGGCAAGGTCATAAACCCTGAAGATGCAAAACATTATCAGCATACATTGAACACGTTAACCGCTTTCAACCCCAAATTGGATTTTAGAGATATTAATCTCGCTTTCTATAATGAGTTTATTGAATACCTGAATAAAGAAAAAGTATCGCTTAACACAGTGGGAAGCCATATCAAGAGGCTAAAAGCAGTATTAAACGAAGCAAAGGCGGGCGGACACCAGGTAAATCCCGACTTCCAAAGTAAGTATTTCGCAAAGCAGGGAGAAGAGGCTGAAAACATTGCCCTTACACTAGCTGAAATAGAAGCCTTGCAAGCCCTTGACCTTACCAACAACAAAAGGCTACAGGCTGTCCGCGACCTGTTTATTATAGGCTGCCATACCGGGTTAAGGTATAGCGACTTTTCAACCCTTAAACCTACCGACATTGCCAATGGGTTTATAAAGATCACTCAACAGAAAACAGGTGGAAAAGTAACAATACCTGTACATGATGTGGTGGCTGCTATTATTGAAAACTATGGCGGCAGCTTGCCAGGGAGTATAAGCAACCAAAAAACAAATGAGTATCTAAAAGAGATTTGTAAACAGATTAAGATACTGGAGGCTAAAGAATCAAAAACCACTACCATAGGCGGCAAAAAAGTTACTGTTATTAAACAGCGCTGGGAGTTGATAAGCACACATACAGCCCGGCGGACCTTTGCAACTATGCAATATAACGCCGGCGTTCCCTCCATCACCATTATGGCCATTACCGGGCATAAGACAGAGAAGGACTTTTTAAAATATATTAAGGTAACGCCGGACGAGCATGCCGTAAAAATGCAAGACATCTGGGCAGCCGAAACACGGAAGAAACTCAAAGCAGTTTAGTATCACTATTCATAAACAAAACACCCCGGCGGGAACCGGGGCATTAAAAAAACCAACATAACACAAATGACAAAAGTACAGCACTATGCAACAGAATGCAAAGAGTTATCTCTTGATGAGCTTTTGGCCGTCGCATTCGACGTAAGCACATCTGACAGGTATGCTAGCTACATTAACGGGATCCTAGCCCAGGTTAAGCTCATTGCCGAGGACATAGGGCGGGCAATGGAATCGTTTTATTATGTGCTTGATTTGAAGACAAGCAAGGTTACAGTTTGGGAAAACTATTATTCACAATTAAATTTAATCTAATGAAAAAGACAACACAGAAGCAACAAACAGCATTGGCACTTACCAGGCAGCAAGAGAAATATCCCGATGCAAGCAATAGAGAAGAGGATCAAAAGTTAATTGATGATTATATCTCATGCCGGCCCGAGCTGCACTATTTGCATCCTGGTAAATATCCGAATGCTAAAAACTCACCTTCGTACACCGAAGCTTTCAGAATGCAGGAAGCCGCAAAACAATTTCCATCAAAAGTTGTTAAAGCAGCGTTGCACCATTTAGATGGTACTACATCAGAAGTTAAAATGACTTATCCAAACTATTTTCCTGATATGCAACTATGCGAAATTGCTGCAATGGAATTGAAGGAAACAATTAATAGGTGGACAAGATTTTTTATAAAGATTAGCAGTTATCAAATTTCCATCGGGTCTATAGATGTCAATGGAAACGAACATTATTCTATCAGCTATAATTTAACGGAAATACCGGCTGACAGGATTTATTATAACGGCCGGTGGCGTACTTCCGAGTTCATGAAAAAGGTGTATCTCAAGCAAGATGCATATCGTGCAAAAAAGTGGAATTAATAATAAACCAGAAATAATGAAAACACCAACGTACACAAAAGAGCAGGCCGATAGAGTTGCCCACCTTTTTACCGATCCCGATATTTACACTCATACGGTTTTAGATATACGGACATTAATAAGTAAGGTACTGGAGCTTTGCCCCCCAAAAAAGCCTGAAATAAGATAAGAAATAAAGCCTATGGTAACTAGGCTAACCAATCTATTAGGAGCTTTAATGCCCAATGATGTAGATGCTTATCAAGAGTACAGGATCCTTCGTTACAATAAATCAGATGCGGGTCCTGATGATGCAAAAGATGTATACGGATCCTGATCATCTCGAAGTAGTTTTCCAAGCCACCTTAACGGGTGGCTTTTTATTTCTGCCTGCCACTGTACAGCATGTTGTGCAATGATGTATATTTTCAATCGTTAAACTGTGTCCCGTTGGCGAATAGAACCTAAAAAGCCCCGGTAGAAACCAAGGGCCGAAGCAATGAGAAGCAATAAGAATTTATACAGGCTGTAGCTTTTTTTGTTTTGCAGCCTTCAGCTCTTCGATCTCTGCTTTTATGTGTTCAGGTGTCATGATTTGAAGATTGATTTTAATTTGTTGTAAAAACTTGTTACGTCTTTTGCCGCGGCATTAATACACAATCAGCACCAGGACTAGATGTAATTATTTTTCCTATTTCTCTTGTTGCTTTATCGACTTGTTCTGGTGACATTTTATTAGCAAGATCTTTTGCTAACCATCTTTTTCCTTCAGCATCATTTTCGAATGCTTCAGAGTTCGCTAAAGCCTTTTGAATATTCACAAGGAAAAATCTTTGCCTTCTGGTTTTCTCCTCCGGTGACAATACCGGAGGAGGTGGATCTGTTAGCATCGGTTCAGCTTTTGCCTTGCCAGTAAAAAAACGCTTAATAGCATTCGGGCTAAATCGTTGCATTTGATTGGGTTTTGGGTTTTTTTAAATAGGAGATCAAATTTTCATTGTCAACATCTTTGTATTTGACCTCGCCGTTTTCGGTAACAGAGAATGTTTTGTTACCGATCTTCAAACGTGTTGTAGGAGTAGCTTTCAAATAGTACTCTGCAACACTATCTCTGTTAGAGGCAAGTACCCATCCGCCGGCAGCCAGTGCATTTGCCCGATCATCTTCTTTACCTTTCTTCATGGCTGCGGCGAAGCTGTCAACCCTCGCCTGCTTTTTGCGGGCAATTTCTCTGAAGCTTACGGCAGCAGGTTTAGGGGCTCTTAAAGATTCAGCTGCTGCTGAAAGAATATCAGCTAATTTTTCTTTTTGATCGGGAGTTTGATTACCCGATTTAAACGATGCAAGTAATTGCTCAATAGTCTGTGTCATAATTGTGGTTTGTTTTTAAATTATAAAAAATATAAATTGTTTTTAGCCCCCCAAACGTGCACTGCGGTTCAAACGAGTAGCACGTTCCTGACTGTTCTGTATATCTGAATCCAAAACGTACACCCTGCCACTTGTAGCATCGCCTATCCCACGTATTGAATTCTGATCGATGGTAGTGCCTAATTGTGTTGGCGCTATAGGAGCAGCGGGAATAGGAAGGCCAGTTGGCACCGAACCACCACCGCCACCGCCAGGCACCTGCACAGCAGTGATCTTCTTTACAGCAGCAATACCAGAAGCGACAGCAGCAGCCGCTGCAATCCCGCCAAGTATCGGCCCTACATAAGGGATATTAGCTAATGATTTATAAGATGCAATAGCTGACTGAAACGTGTCGATAGTTGTTTGTGCAATAGCAAGTGCCTTGCCTGCTGCTGTTTGTTTTCCTACAATATTTGCAAGATTGCCAAGTGCATTGCCTATTTCAGAGATTAATTGTTTCTTTCTGCCAGCTGCTGTTTTATCTATCTGCTCTTCTGCTGCATCATTCTCTTTTTTATGAGCTAAGTATTGATCTTCTGTTATTGTTTTTGCGTCATACGCTTCCTGGTTAAGTTTTACATCTTCGGCTAGAGCGGCTCGCTTTGTTTCAATATCAGAATCAGGATCATTTATAATATCTTTATTTTTTCCTATAGCATTATCAAATGCTTTTTTAGCATCTTCCAGTGCGTTCTTTTCTTCAATCTTTGTTTTTTGCTGCCTGAACTGTTCATCAATAGCGGCCTTTATTTCAAAAAGCTTTGCTGCATCATTTTTATAATCTTCTGCTGCTTTTGCCAGCTGTTGCTCTTGTGCAACCTCAAGTTCAGCAAGTTCTTTTTGCCGACTGTCAGTGATGGCATCCAATCTTATTTTTAATTGAATACTAGCCAGCTGTTTTTGAAAAGCATCTTCTTTCTTTGTAATCTCATCATTATGCTTATCGGTTACAGCTTGACGTTCAAGGTTAGCCTTCTCATCCAGCTCTGCCTGTATGGCATTGAACTGATCACGGGTGAGCTTTTTATCTTTAAAGGCTTTTTCATTTGCAGCCTTCTCATCTGCGATCTTAAACTCTAATGCTTGTTTCTCTTTTTCATATCCGTCCTTAATCTGTGCCAGCTCATTTTCTTGCCGCAACTTTCTTAAATTGGTTTCAAACTCAAAAAGTTTTTGAGCTGCTTCCTTTGCTTCGGCAATAGCTTTTTGACGCGCCTCTTTTGCTCTTTCGGCGGCCTCCTTTGCGGCAGCTTCTTTTTCCTGCTGCTCTTGCTTTTCTGCCTGTAATATTTGTTTATTAACCCTTCTTAGCTCGTTGGCGTTTTCAGTTTCAACCCTGATGGCTTTTATTTTTGCTTCGTTAATCTCATCCTGGTTCTTTAATGCTCCGTCCTTCTCTAAAGTTTTTTGAGCTATGAAATTATCAGCAGTTCTTTTTGCAAGATCAATATCATCTATAGCGTTTTTTTCTGTAGCCGCCTGCAGTTCTTTTAATAAAGCTTTTCTTTTAGCAATAGGGACACTTTCATCTGTTGCCTGTTCTCTTAATATTGCCAGTTTCTTTTCTCTTTCCGCAGCGTCCAGGTCATTTGCGAGCTGCTCTTTATGTAACTCCTGCGCCTCCTTTGTCAAATCAGCCATTTTATTATAAGCATCAGCTGCAGCTTCGCCTACTTCCTTCATATCCTCAATGGCACCGCTAAAATCAAAAGAGAATATCTTAACTATAGAACTGGCAATTTTACCCAGGCTATCAAGTAGAGCTTGCCCCGCGGCTTTGATGCCTGCAAAAACCTGCTCCATCTTTTGCCCGCCTTCAAACGTATTGGTGAAAGCTTTGTACAGCAATGCCAGTGCAGCAACAATAGCAAGTATGATCAACCCTACAGGATTAGCAAGTAATGATTTAAAGGCGGTGTTTAATTTGTTCACTCCTTCACCTGCCTGTCCTAATGGACCGGGAAGAGACGCCATTCCGTCCTTCAACTTACCGAAATTGCCGGTAGTGCTTTTGATGTCTTCACCTGTCTTTACGGCTGTAGTGCCGACATCTTTGAGGTTGGTTTTTAGCTCCGTCGTATTTTGATTCAGCTCTTTAACAACAGCATTGGAACTGCCTGCATCGACCTGGAGCGTGGCGCCTATTATTACATCACTCATATAACCGTAAGTATATTTTTTTCACTTTTGTTTTTGACTATTCATCAAGCTCATCAAAACCGAGGATGTCGGGGAATAATCCAGGGTCGACGCCTAGCAAGTTGGCTAGATGCCTCAATAAATCATCCCGTTCTTTTTGGATACGGGCAATGCCATTGCTATGTGCAAGTTTTGCATCAATCTTTTCTTTTAATGCTTCCATCCTGGTATGCATATCATCTTCAGTCTCGACGATATTTCCATTTTCATTTACGTGCAGCATAGCTTTTATATTGACTTGACAAACTCACTGTACACACTTCAACATAAACACCTGTATTTCAATTCTATCTGTGTCCCCAATTGGGACATAGTTTAAAAAAATGGCGGAGGTTTGGACGAAAGCAGTAGCACAGCATTAAACTACTCTTTCCCTCCGCCTTATGTTTATAAATGTGGTTTTTGCGTTTTTGTTTTCGGGTGTGATTAAATGAAAGGGCCGGGTTTGTATGATGCGATAGTGGAAGTTTGACACTAACCATCCCCGGTCCCTTTGGCATTAGTTATTTAGATTTAGTGTGATATAATACGCTTCTTGTCCTTTTGCATGTAATGCTTTAATTTCCTCTTGCAGTCTTTTATTTTCCGCTTCATCTGCATTCAGGGATAGTGTGATATTGAACACCGGATCATGATGGATAAGATCATCCACAGTTTTTGTTCCGTTTTGAATGCCGTGCAGTATCAGCAACTTTTCATTTCTGCTAAGCTTCTTTTTCATATTGATTTTTGTTTTGCTCACTTTTTAAAATAAGATCATCCACTATTTTTTCAAGTTCATCGGGTGGTAAGTTTGAATAACTGACATCGCTTTTATCAACTAAGCCGCAAAGGCGTTGTGTTATGCTGGGATTATAGATGCCGGCCATGCCTCCTTCAATTTGATCTTGCCTGATCACTCTCTTTATACGCGTACAGATAGTGGAATAAGCACTGTAGTTCCCGTTTTTATTAGAGAAGTAGTCTCCCAGGTCATTGATAATACCAGCGTCGGCACAGTAATTTTCAAAGCCCTCCATAGTTAAAGGCCTGGCCAGTGGCAGCGTTATTGTGCTGATATCTGCTACATTCCCACCAAAATCTTTTGGGATAATGACAGTTCCTTTTTTTTGTTCTATCCGCCGGATAGGGTTATCATGCAGCCAGGCACAATAGTCCTTGAATAGCTGCCACATCCGGGCGGGTGTTTTGATGTATTTATGTTTCATAATTACAGACTGATACTGACAGCATCCGGCGAAGCTGTTCTATTTGTTGCAGGTGAACTATACGAAAGATTTTGCTCGTTTGATATGTCGTTCCATATCTTTTCTAATGCCTCTGCTTCTGCTCTCCAATACTCACCCGCTTCTATTGAGCAAATTTTCTGGACATCAACTATGTAATTTTTTGCAATCGGGTAAGCGTATTTGGCAGCTGTATAATGTGCCCCACCGGGTGCGCTTTTAAAAGTTTGATAAGCTGCGTCGAATAGGGTCTGTGCTGATGCGATCTTTTTTAAGTAATCCATTTGTTTTTATTTTAATTGTTATGCATAATTGCTTTTAGTTATTATTTATCCTTTTTTGTCGCTTCCGTTATTGGGAGGCGTAAGCTTGTAACCTTTATTCATCAATAAATCAAACTGCTCTTTCTCTTCGGGCGTTAATTCCTGGCCTTCGTCAACAAGCCTTTGTAGCTCATTTAACTCTTTTTGAATTATAGCCTTGGCCATGTAATCATGAAGAGATCTCAATTCAACCAGCTCTTGCCTCCAATACGCATCTATAGGGCCTTGCAACGGACCTGCTTCAATAAGGCTTTTTATTATTTCGCCAGAAGCATTTAAAGCGACAGAGCATGCTTGAGATGGTGTCATCTCTTTTCCTTTTGGTCTTTCACCTTCTATAAGTGTTATAAAAAATGCATTAAACAGGTTTGCGGCCGTTAGGTCTTTTTTTAGCTTTTCCATTTTTGTTTTTTGTTTGCATGTCCCGATGCGGGACACATTTTTTATCGTAAATAATTGTTATGTTGTACACATTGTTGCACGATTGCTTTAGTTTAATGGTTTTTGCATTCCTTCTTTGAAGCAGTGTTCAGCACAGGCTAAATATTTCACCTCTTCGCCTGTAAATGATGAGTTAGAGTTAATACAGTCCTTAATTTGATAAAACAGGTCCGTCGAGCCTAAGCCTCCTAATGTATAAGCTACCTTTTGCACGGTTGCCCATCTGTTGCCGGGCATTACTTCACTCAATAGCTGTAGCTCTTTATTAACCAAGGCGCTATTACCAGAAGTGTTACTTTTCCAAGCACTGGTATTAAAATTTTTTTGAGGGGCTGGTTTGGGCTTAAAATGCGAAATACGAAGAGGTTCGATTTTCCCCCGAGTTACAGGCGATGCATCGTAAGAAATATAACGCAGGTCTGTCACGTTACGACCCTTGCCCGTGTCTGCTTGTAACCCGTAATCTTTTAGCACATCAAAAATGTGTAGTGCGTACTCAGCATGCCGGTCTGGTTCGGCAATGGCAGCAAGTGCAAAAAAGCCATAACCGCTACAGGATAAACTGCAATAAAAAACAAATGGCAAACCGATCAAGCATTGTTTGAGCTCTTCTATGTCATAGTCCTTGATGCTTTCATAATCAAAATCCAATTGCACTATACCTGTGCGCTCTAGTATAATCGTATTTCCTTTGGCCCTGCTTTCAATAGTGGCACCAGGAGACCATAATTGCAACCTCTTTTTTATTGCAATCTTTTTTATGTTGTAATCGGGATCGTTTGGGTCAAGCTTCCTAAGATCAAACACAGGCTGCAGATCAATCCCGCGAAGCCGGAGGTAAAGAATGTCGTCAAGCGTCGTGTGCGCGCCTGTCACCCGCCTCTGATCCGCAAAGAATGTTACTTGTTTTTTTATCCAATTCATTTTGGGTTAACTTGTATTATTAATAACCGGGTTCATTTTTTTGGGTCAGGTTAATTTCCCTATAAATAGGGGAAATACTAACCCACTTTTGACGGGTCAACTAACCTTCTTTTTGACCTTCATTGACCTTGACCTCTTTTGCCACAATTCTATATCTTCCATCGTCACCTTTATTTACTAACCGCCACCCCTGCAGGTCGCCTAAATATGTTTTTGCGGTGCTCTTTGATTTGCCGGCTTCGTTCATTATTCCATTGATTGCCTCTGCATGCGTAAGAGAGGCAAGCGGTTTAAAAACAGCTTCGGCTATTTCCTTTGCCCTTTCGATATTGCGCTTGGCTTTTCTTTCCGCAACTTCATCAACGGTCGTTTTCCAATCCTGGCAAATGCACGGTAGGGATCCTGCATCCCATCTTATTGCAAACGGCTCGAAAGGCAAACCGCGACTATTCAAGCAACTCACTATGCTTTGCGACCGGTCTTCATTATCAACTTCTGTAGATATTTCAAACTCGCATTTTTGAGATGCAATGGTCCCTATGTGAGCCCTAGCGTTTTTGTCTGCTTTATTTTGATGAAGCACGCCGGCAACGTGGATATTATGAGCACTGGCAAGTTTCAGAAGATGGATAACAATTCCATGCCCCTCAGCGGCATCCATAAAGTCATTCATCAAATCCACAAGGCCATCAATGATTACAAGCTTAACGTCGGGCGTGTTTTCAATAGCTGCCTGAATAATCCCTTGCCTTTCTGTTGGTGAATATTCTCTTAGGTCGCAATAAACAAGTTGCGGAGTATTGACAAGGTTTGCCAGCTTCAGTATAAGCTTCATTGTCCTGGCTGCATAACTTTCGCCTTGCTCATTGTCAAACCAAATAACGGAGCCCTCTATATTTCTAACAATTTGAATACCTTCTTTTGTTTCATCTTTCATCAAAAAAGCCGACACTGCAAGCGCAAGAGCTGTAGTCTTTTTTGATTTTTGTTTTCCCTGCCAAAGTGTAAATGATCTCAATGTCATTAAAGGGAATAGTTTGCCATCCACACTAACAGATAACACAGGTTCGGGTAGCGGGTAATCTTTTTGTTGATCGAGAATTGACTTTTTGAAGTTATCATAACTGATAACCTTTTCAGCTTGCTGCTGTAAATGATCTTTAGTGGATAGGCCAGCTTTCCCTTCAAAAACCTTTTGAGCCGTCGCAAAATTTGGGGCCTGCTTTTTTATTGCTACACCATTCAACTCCATCTTAATAAAGTTTTGTTTGATGGGTTACTGATGGAATTCTTTTGGGATTCGTAGTAAGATACCAGGCTTTGCACCCAGTTACCTGACAGTCAGCTTTGTATAGCTGTGCTAATTGGCCCGCCTCTTCCATATCCCTTTTGTAGCGACAGATATTTTTTTGGGGCACACCTGTCGAGGCAGAAACCATTGAAGCGGTTGCAATGTTTTTTTGCAAATACTTGAATATTGTTTTTCGTTGTGTCTCTGTAGTATTACCTTTGATCATCTTATTGATTTATTGGTTTTAAGTTATTGGCCCGGCTGGTTCCCGGGCTTTTTTTATTTTATCTTGACCTCCTGCATAGCCGCGTCGATATCTTCAGGTTTGTATAAGATTTTGCGGCCGATCCTTGAAGCTTTCACTTTCCCTTGGAACGTCCATGTATTAAGTGTTGGCAAAGACACTCGTAAGGCAGCAGCAGCCTCTTTGCGGGACATGTAGGTTTGCTGGCTCTTTGTTTGCTGAATAGGCTTAGCCGCTGCCATCTCGGCCTTAACCGCATCTCTGATCAGCCCGGCGAGCTCCTCGACAGTTACTTGCAGGATAATCATTATTGAGTTTGTTTTTTTGTTACCGCGGCAATCACGTCGGCAAGAATATATTTTGGGCGGCCATTTATAACAACCTCCGCTTTTAGCTTTTTTTGTTTTTCCCACCGTTTTACAGTTACATCGCAAACGCCAAAATGCTTTGCCACTTCTTTACGGCTTGTGAGTTGTTTATCCATTTTATTGAACAGCCTTTTTTAAATACTGCTGTATACCTTCATAAAGAGGCGATTTATAAAAAATGTTTCATTTGCCTTTGTGTATAAAAAGCCGTACAAGTCTGTACAGAGTTGCGTAATATTGTTATTAATAAATTTACTCAATGGGAAGGCCTAAGAAAGAAAATGCAGTTAAACCTGGGCAGTTACAGCCGGGTTATGCCGTGTATGGGTTTATAACAAAAAAGGAGTATTGCGGCAAAGAGGGGTTAATTAAGCAGGCTGCCCGGCAAGCAGGATTATCAGCAAAGGATTTTATGACTGGTTTAGTGGAGGATTATTTTTTAAAAAATAACATCGTCGCTGCGATCGACGCTAAGCAGCGGCATAGACGGCCAAACAAAAAAAACGAGGGCAAATTATTAGAATACCTTTCAAAGCAGCAAAATAAAAAAGCCGTACAGTCTACTGTACAGCGTTCATCATAACTAATTGACAATCAATAGTAAATGTGGCCTCGCCTGGAATCGAACCGGGATCTGGAGCTTCGGAGACTCTTATACTATCCATTGTACTACGAGGCCAATTAGGCCTGCAAATGTGCAACAAAATAGCTTAGTCGCCAAGTGGGCTGTGATACACAAAAGAAAGCTCACTGTGGTTGCTCTGTCAAATCATTTTCGGGTTAATATCAATTTTCTCAATTTCTCTATTTGCTTTTGCTGTTCTTCTGCTATTCGTTTTTGTGCTTCTATTTTTTGATTTTGCTCTTTTATTGTCTGTTGCTGTTCCTTCACGGCATTAATAAGCATGTACGTCATGGATGAATTGTCAACCTTCAAAAAACCCTTCTCGTCTTTAGCGACCATATAGGGGGCAATGGAATCCAGTTCCTGCGCAACAACGCCTATATATTCTTTACCGGTGTTATAACCGCTCAATGCATTGTACTGGAAAGACACAGGGTTTATTTTTAGCAGTTGCTGTAATCCATCGCTGTAGAGTTTTATATTTTGTTTTAGCCTGGCATCGCTGGGAACATCCCAGGTACCACCACCCGGTTTTGAGGCAGTGCCGCCAACAATCAATGCACCACCCTCATTTTGTAAATACAAAGTGGCATTTGCCCCGTTGTTTCTTGCAACAATTTCGTTATCATCAAAAACAAGATTAGTACTGCCAGTATTTCCTGTAACCATATAGCCTGAGGTTGCAACTAAACTGGCATCTGAGCCTCCGGTTACTTGTAATTTGGTAGCGGGTGTATTGATACCTACCCCAACATTACCATTTTTTAAAACCATCATGGCATTGTGGAGATTGTTTTCATCGCTTCCATTGCCAATATAAAATAAAGGATCTGTAGCAATCCAGGCAGTTTTGTTTGCGCCTGCAAGGGAATCATTATACTGGCCGATTGCCAAAGAGGCATAAGAACCTGCGTTGGTAAGAAATCCCATTGAAGTAGAAAAAGCTCCGGATGCTTTCGTTATATATCCCAGTGCGGTAGAAAAGATCCCGGATGCTTTCGTTGCATATCCCAGTGCGGTAGAAGCAACGCCAGACGCAATAGCATAACCTCCTATTGCCGTGGAATAGTTTTCGGATGCAATATTGTTAGCTCCCAATGCGGTGGAAAAGTATCCAATATTATCTTTATCCCATTGCGTGCCATCAACATAGCCAGCTCTGAAAGCTCCTTTATCGGCATACCACATCATTCTTCTGCCTTCACCGGATATAGACGGGTTGCCGGGGAACTCAGGTACAAAACCTACAGCTGTAAATACCACACTACTATCTGCCACATGCAGCCGGGCTATTGGGTTGGTGGTGCCAATACCTACATTTTGGGCGTTACTTATATGCATTTGAGCTAATAACAAAAACAGGAAGAATATTTTTTTCATATTGGTTGAATTAGGCGTTAATGAATAATAAGCCTTCCATTGAAATCCAGATTAATATTTAAGAAGTCAGGATGATATAAAGTTTTAAATTAAAATTTATTATAACCCGTATTGGGCAAGTATTAGACTCAGGGCTTAAAAATGTCTTTGCTATGGACAGAAAAATCTATAATTGTTATCTTCTCTTTATTAGTTTTTCTCTATTAGGTTCTCTACCAATTTTTTTAATTGATCAATTTGATTTTGTTGCTCTTTTATTGTTTGTTGCTGTTCTTTCACTGCGTTAATAAGCATATAGGTCATGGAGGAATTATCAACCTTTAAAAAACCTTTATCGTCCTTTGCAACCATATAGGGGGCAATGGGATCCAGCTCCTGGGCAACTACGCCTATATATTCTTTACCGGTATTATAACCACTCAATTGGTTGTACTGAAAGGATACAGGGCTTATTTTTAGCAATTGCTGCAGTCCATCGCTATAAGGTTTTATGTTTTGTTTTAGCCTCGCATCACTGGGAACATCCCATGTACCCCCACCCGGTTTTGAGGCAGTGCCGCCAACAATCAATGCACCACCCTCATTTTGTAAATACAAAGGACCATTTGCGCCATTGTTTCTTGCAATGATCTCGTTATCATCAAAAACAAGATTAGTACTGCCAGTATTTCCTGTGACCATATAGCCTGAGGTTGCAACTAAACTGGCATCTGTGCCTTCGGTTATATGTAATTTAGTTGCCGGTGCGCTGATACCGATTCCAATCTTACCATTTTTTAGAACAGTCATTGCATTGTGGCGAGTGTTAGCATCACTGCCATTACCAACATAAAACAAAGGATCGGTAGCAACCCATGCAGTTTTATTTGCACCTGTAATAGAATCGTTAAATTGGCCGATTGCCTGGGAAGCAAAAGAACCTGCAGTAGTGTTAATTCCGATTGCTGTAGAATAGTTTCCGGATGCATTGGTAAAACTTCCCATTGCGGTAGAATAGTTTCCAGATGCTTTAGTTCCAACTCCCATTGCAGTAGACACCTCTCCGGATGCGATGGAATTACCTCCCATTGCGGTAGAATAGCTTCCAGATGCTTTCGTTCCAGATCCCATTGCTGTAGAAGTCTCTCCAGATGCAGTAGTATTATACCCGAATGCGGTAGAATGGTTCCCAATATAATCCATATCCCACCATGTGTCATCAACATAACCGACCCTGAATGCTGCTTTATCGGCATACCACATCATTCTTCTGCCTGGGCCGGATATAGGAGGATTACCAGGAGCACCAGACACGTCGTCTAAAGCAGAAAATACTACACTGCTATCGGCCACATGTAACCTGGCAGCCGGTGCATTTACACCTATACCAACATTGCCATTTTTTAAAACCATTATTGCATTGTGCCGATTGTTATCATCATTGCCATTGCCAATATAAAGCAGGGGATCAGTAGCAACCCATCCAATCTTGCTTGCACTTGCAATAGAATCGTTATATCTGCCAATTGCAAAAGAGACAGCAGAGCAGGCAGTGACACCTTGTCCCATTGCTGTAGAAAGTTCTCCAGATGCTCTCGTTAGAAATCCCATTGCGGTAGAAGTGTATCCCGATGCAATGTTGTTAGATCCCATTGCTATGGAAGTTTCTCCATATGTACGATTGAAATACCCCATTGCGATAGAATAGTCTCCATGGGCTTCAGTAGAAGATCCAAAGGCAGCAGAACCGAGACCTGTTGCTTTTGAAAGAAATCCTGTTGCAAATGAATAGTTTCCAATATTTTCTTTATCCCATTCCGTTCCAAAAGCACAGCCTGCCCTGAATGCTGCTTTGTCGGCATACCACATCATTCTTCTGCCTGGGCCTGATACCGGTGGGTTGCCGGGGATCTCAGGCACATGATCTAAAGCGGTAAATACCACGCTGCTATCGGTTACATGCAGCCGGGCTAGCGGGTTGGTGGTGCCAATACCTACATTTTGAGCATGGCTTATATACCATTGGGATAATAACAAAAACAGGAAGAGTAGCTTTCTCATGTTGGTTGAATTAGGCGTGAATAAATAATCAATCTTCTATTGAAATACATTAATATTTACTTATAACCCGAATTGATAAACATTACTCGCAGTGTGTAAAAATGCTTCTGATGCAGGCAGAGAAACCTGTAATTGTTATCTTCCCTTTACCTGTTTTTCTCTATTAGATTCTCTACCAATTTTTTTAATTCATCAATTTGGGTTTGTTGTGTTGCCATTTTTTGATTTTGCTCTTTTATTGTCTGTTGCTGTTCCTTTACAGCATTAATAAGCATATAGGTCATCGATGAATTATCAACTTTTAAATAACCCTTATCGTCTTTTGTGACCATATAAGGGGCAATGGGATCTAGTTCCTGCGCAACTACGCCTATATATTCTTTACCGGTGTTATAACCGCTCAATGCATTGTACTGGAAAGACACAGGGTTTATTTTTAGCAGTTGCTGTAATCCATCGCTGTAGAGTTTTATATTTTGTTTTAGCCTGGCATCGCTGGGAACATCCCAGGTACCACCACCCGGTTTTGAGGCAGTGCCGCCAACAATCAATGCACCACCCTCATTTTGTAAATACAAAGTGGCATTTGCCCCGTTGTTTCTTGCAATGATCTCGTTATCATCAAAAACAAGGTTAGGGCTGGCAGTGTTTCCCAGGACCATATAGCCTGAGTTAGCAGTTAATTCGGCATCTGTGCCTTCATTTATCTGTAATTTAGTTAACGGTGCATTGATGCCTATCCCCACATTGCCATTTTTTAAAACCATCATTGCATTATGCCGATTATCTAAAGCACTGCCATTGCCCATATAAAACAAAGGGTCTGTAGCAACCCATAAAGTTTTGTTTGCACCTGCAACAGAATCATTATAGCGGCCGATTGCGAGGGAGTTAGAAGATCCTGCAGTGGTTGCCTCTCCCATTGCGGTGGAAAAGTTTCCAGATGCTGTAGTACCTGATCCCATTGCAGTAGAATATATTGCAACTGCTTTTGTTAAGTACCCGATTGCTGTAGAAACTTCTCCAGATGCAGCGCTATATGTTCCGATAGCGGTAGAATTGCCTCCAGATGCAATAGTTTGATATCCCAAGGCAATAGACATGTTTCCGGATGCTTTGGGACTTGATCCCATTGCGATAGAATAGTTTCCGATATTATCTTTATCCCACTGCGTGCCACCCACATAGCCGACCGTGAATGCTGCTTTATCGGCATACCACATCATCCTTCTACCTGCACCTGATACAGGAGAATTGCCGGGAGTAGATACCTGGCCTGAAGCTGTAAATACCACGCTGCTATCGGTTACATGCAGCCGGGCCATTGGGCTTGTGGTGCCAATGCCTACATTTTGGGCATCTACTTTTATTAAAAAGCTGCATAAACTAATGCTATAAAAAATTATCTTTTTCATGGGTTTATTTTTTTGATTCAAGTTTTTCAATACGATAAATAAGTGTTGCATTTTCTTTTTTAAGTTGTTCAATTGTTTGTTGCTGTTCTTTTACGGCATTAATAAGCATATAGGTCATCGATGAATTATCAACCTTTAAAAAACCTTTATCGTCCTTTGCGACCATATACGGAGCAATGGGGTCCAGCTCCTGGGCAACTACCCCTATATATTCTTTATCGGTTTTATAACCGCTTAATTGATTGTACTGGAAAAACACAGGGCTTATTTGCAGCAGTTGCTGCAATCCATCGCTATAAGGTTTTATGTTTTGTTTTAGCCTGGCATCACTGGGAACATCCCATGTACCCCCACCCGGTTTTGAAGCAGTGCCGCCTACAATCAATGCACCACCCTCATTTTGTAAATACAAAGGACCATTTGCGCCATTGTTTCTTGCAATGATCTCGTTATCATCAAAAACAAGATTAGTACTGCCAGTATTTCCTGTGACCATATAGCCTGAGGTTGCAACTAAACTGGCATCTGTGCCTTCGGTTATATGTAATTTAGTTGCCGGTGCACTGATGCCGATTCCCATCTTCCCATTTTTTAAAACCGTCATTGCATTGTGCCGATTGTTAGCATCGCTGCCATTGCCAATATAAAATAAAGGATCTGTAGCAATCCAGGCGGTCTTGTTTGCGCCTGCAATGGAATCATTATACCGACCGATTGCGAGGGAGTTAGAAGAACCTGCGGTGGTTGACTCTCCCATTGCGGTGGAACCAAATCCAGAAGCACTAGTTGCATATCCCATTGCAGTAGAAGAAGATCCAGAAGCAATAGTTTCACTTCCCATTGCGGTGGAACCAGATCCGGATGCAGTGGTTATATATCCCATTGCGGTGGAATAGGGTTGAGATGCAGTAGTAACAACCCCTATTGCCGTAGAATAATTTCCAGATGCAGTATTTTTGAACCCCATTGCTATAGAATAGTTTCCGATATTATCTCTATCCCATTGTGAACCATCAACATGACCGGCCCTGAACGCTGCTTTATCAGCATACCACATCATCCTTCTGCCCGCACCTGATACCGGAGGGTTGCCGGGAACATCAGGTATTAAATCTGAAGCTGTAAATACGACGCTGCTATCTGCCACATGTAACCTGGCAGCCGGTGCATTTAGGCCTATTCCAACATTGCCATTTTTTAAAACCATCATTGCATTGTGCCGATTGCCATCATCACTGCCATTGCCAACATAAAGCAGAGGATCAGTAGCAACCCATCCAATCTTGCTTGCACTTGCAATAGAATCATTATACCTGCCAATTGCCAAAGAGAGAGCAGAGCGAGCAGTGACACCTTGTCCCATTGCTATAGAAAGTTCTCCAGATGCTCTCGTTAGAAATCCTATTGCGGTAGAAATGTATCCCGATGCAACGTTGTTAGATCCCATTGCTATGGAACTTTCTCCATATGTACGATTGAAATATCCTATTGCAGTAGAATAGTCTCCATGTGCTTCAGTATAAGATCCAAAGGCAGCGGAACCGGCACCTGGTGCTTTTGAAAGAAGTCCCGTTGCAAATGAATAGTTTCCAATATTATCTTTATTCCAGTCTGTGCTACCGGCATAACCTGCCCTGAATGCTGCTTTGTCGGCATACCACATCATCCTTCTGCCCGGGCCGGATACGGGTGGGTTGCCTGGGACATCAGGCACAAGATCTAAAGCTGTAAATACCACGCTGCTATCGGTTACATGCAGCCGGGCTAGCGGGTTGGTGGTGCCAATGCCTACATTTTGGGCATGGCTAATATTCATTTGTGATGAAAGCGAAAACAGAAGCAACAGCTTTTTCATGTTGGTTGAATTAGGCGTGAATAATTAATAGATTCTTCAACCAAAATCTAAGCTGATACTTAGGGAAGACAGGATGTATTGGAACTTAAAATTATAGTTTATTTTAATGAATACTCCAATAAAAAATTAACCCCCTATATCCCGAAGTTCAGGCATTGTACTGCAAGGCCAGCCAGCACTGTAAGTATGCAACAGTCGCTCAGAAAGCAGTCAGGCAAAACTTTGAAACTGCATGCGTGAATATTTTACTTTTAAACCTTAATACAAGCAGTTATGGAATTAAAGATAAAAGACCAGTTTTTCATTGTTGGTGGCGCTACATCAGGCTTTGGCAAAGCGATAGCCGAAGCTTTATTAAATGAAGGTGCCAGTATAATTGCAGTGGCAAGAGGTGAAGAAAAATTGTTGCAATTGAAAGACACATACCCAAATACGGGGCTACTTGCAGGAGATATAACACAGTCATCAACGATTGCAGAACTAAAAGAAAGAGTTGGCAAGAGGCAATTGCACGGTATGGTTATAAACGCCGGCGGCCCACCAGCAAAACAAACACTTGAAACTACACTCGAAGATTGGGACAATGCTTACCGCAACTTGCTTCGTTGGAAAGTAGAAATTACACAGGCCTTTGTTCCACAGATGATAAAAAATGGTTATGGAAGAATGCTTTACGTAGAGAGTTCGTCGGTAAAACAGCCACTCGAAAACCTGGTGCTCAGCAACTCTTTGCGGGTAGCAGTTGTAAACATGATGAAGACACTGAGCCAGGAAATTGCAGCAAGTGGTGTTACGCTGAATGTAATGGCACCCGGCAGTCATGATACACCTGCTATAGAACGCATTTACAAAAAGAAGAGTGAGCAAACCGGGCTGAATACAGATGTAGTGAGACAACAAGCAGTCAAAGCCATACCCGTTGGGTCATTGGGCTCACCGGAGGATTTCGCTTCACTGGCACTATGGCTGCTCAGCCCGTTGAGCCGCTACATTACCGGGCAAACGATCAGTGTTGATGGCGGAATGGTAAAGGCGATATTCGGATAAAACTTTTTTGTATCATACAGGATGTATTGCTTCCAATTTGTAGCTTAAGCCAAATGAAGTAACCTGCCCCGCTCCCAGTATGGAGAGTCCCATCTGATTGTTGAATGCATCGGGCGCTGCACTCAAATTTTCTATTGCAATACTCTTTCTGTCGGCTGGGGTAAAGAGTTGAAGATAGGGATATGTTTTGCCTGCATCCACAACAAGTTGAAAGTTATCTTCCTCATTAATGAGCCTGCAGGCAGCACCATGCAATGGATTGCGCAGTACAAAACAGGTATCAAATTTTTCATCATTTATCAAATCAGGAACCTGGAAGGAATGATAGTTGGTTAAGTTGCCTGTGGGTATTAGCCTGTCATCAAATTCAACAAGTTTATCCGAATTAATGATCAACTTCAGTTCATCCACTTTCTTCCCTAATGAAAAATAAGGATGCCAACCATCGGCGATGGGCATTGACTCAGAACTTTTGTTCGTGATGGTTGTCGTAATATCAAGTTGATTATCCGGGTGAAGTACGTAGGTGACATGAATGCTATAATTGAATGGATAGCCAGTATCAACTGATTCATATATATGGTTCATTGAAACAGTTGCAAAATATTCAGCAGCATGACTGCTTTCTATTTCAAAGGCTGCGTCGTATAACAACCCATGCAAAGAGTTTCCACCCAATTTGTATTTTCCAATATGAAATTGCTTGTCGTCAAACCGGTAATTTCCTTTATTAATACGGCATACATAAGGAGAAAGCTTGCAGCTTCGGAACCCTTTTTTTTCACAGTTGTTTTTAAAATCTTCTGGAGATTCATACCCCTCAATTATCTGCCATTTACGATCACCCATTCGCACTTGCCAACCATTAAGTATAGCACCATATTGGGGCCACAGTTCTATTGTAGAACCTGGAGATTGAAGAAAAACAGAATGACCTGAACGAGCTATAGAAAACATGCCTGAACATTCGTATGATTACGGAATACGGAGTGTTTCATTGGGGCAGCTAAATGTAAGATTAATGTTCGAGAAGGCCTTCATTTTTCCACCGTACGAAGACGTTTAGCAGCGAATCAGGCAACTTATCTCTTTTGTGGGGCATAAAATCTTTCTCTCCAGGTTCAAGATGTGTACGGCGAATAATATCATCGATGCTTTCTTTCGCATTATCGAAGCTGGTCAGTTTCTTCTTTAAACCACCTGTGTGACATGGAGCGCATTTTGCAGATACCAATGGTTTTACATTATCATCAAAGGTAATTTTTCCCGTGGGAGAAACAGGTTTGGTTACAATCGTTTTTTTACTTCCACCACAAAACTGGAATACAAAAAAAACCGGGAGGAGCATCACAAGAAGTACCTTTTTCATATCAAGCTAAATTTACCTTAAAGATAGTTTTTTCTATGAAACAAACTTGTGCAGGGCAAAAACCAAGGATCGTTATTGGTAAATGAAAAAAATGTACCAAAGAAGTTAAGAAATTACTTTATATGAAATCAAGAAGTTGCTTTTTATTTTTCTGAGAGCCCACTCTGTTTCCACTGGATGAATGTATTTATCTCGGCTTCAGACAATTTATCTCTTTTATGAGGCATAAAACCTTTTTCGCCCGGGTTGCGCTGTACACGTGATATGATATCATCGATCTCTTCTTTTGCATTTGTATAAATTGTGAATGCTTTGTCGCCGCTAGTGTGGCAGGGGGTACATTTGGTGGAGATCAATGGCATTACACCGGCTTCAAAAGTCATCATAGGCCCCGTAGGTTGAGCAGGTTCCGAGGTATTTGAAGTCTGAGTAGTTTTTTTAGAAGGGCTGCAAAACTGTAGGATAAGAAATGCTGGTAAAACCATTAGTAAGAAAAACTTTTTCATGGAATAAATATTTGTTTGAAACTTAAAAGTAGCTTTTTTACTACAAAAAATCGGGGAGACAATTTTTTAAATAGAAGTTGATTTTGCTTTCAATTATTATGGGTAAAATATTATGTATTGGTGAGGCTTTAATAGATATGATCTGCACTGATAAGGGTAGATCGCTGTCAGCAGGGGATAATTTTTTAAAAAAACCAGGTGGGGCACCAACTAATGTTGCAGCGGCAATTGCGGCGTTAGGCGGTGAAGTATTGCTTGCCGCTAAAGTGGGGGACGATCCATTTGGAAGACAGTTGATAGAAGTAATGCAGTCCTTTGGGGTGTCTACCAAATGGGTATTCCTCGACGAAACTTATTTTACAACATTTGCTTTCGTAAGCTTAATGAAAGACGGAGAAAGAGATTTTGTTTTCAATCGCGGAGCAGACGGGCAATTAAGCATGCAGGATGTTGAAAGCATTGACCTGGATGATATTTCTGTCATACATTTTGGTTCTGCTACAGCCTTTCTTCCCGGGCCTTTACAAACCGCTTACACGGGCCTTTTGCAAAAGGCTCTTTTAAGAGACATCTTTATCAGTTTTGATCCGAATTTCCGGCACCTGCTGTTCAAAAATGATACACAAACCTTTATTGGTCAAACATGGAATTTCCTGGATCAATGTCATTTCTTTAAAGTAAGCGGTGAGGAGGCAATGCTTATAACAGAGACTACCACTCTCAACGAGGCAGTGGCAGTCTTGCACGCCAAAACAAGATCAGTTTTTGCTGTTACACTAGGAAAGGAAGGTACTTTGCTTGGCCTAAACAATGAAACGATTATTGTTCCCAGTGTGCAGGTTCAACCAGTGGATACCACTGGTGCTGGTGATGCATTTGTAGGAGCAATCTTGTACCAGCTTAGGAAGAAAACGGTACGGGAGATCCATGCAGTGCCTGAAAATGAATGGAAGCAAATAGTGTTGAATGCAAACAAGGTTGGCGCAAGAACCTGCGAATACATGGGAGCAATGGAGGCATTCAAGCATTTAAAGAGCCAGGTGTTTCAATAGTGCACCATGCACAACTATCTTGATTACTGAAAAAAAATTATCTTGTAGTCTCAGTTGTGGGAAACCTCCAATAATTGAGTTCTATTTTCTTTTACTAAAAACTTGTCATGAAAAAAATCAACCTTCTTTTATCACTCCTGGTTTCGTTGTTCTGGTTAAGCCAGGATATAAAAGCACAAACCGTAAAAGCTAACGTCGCCAAAAAATATCCTTCGTGGCTGATGAAGGGAAATATTTATGAGGCAAACCTGCGACAATACACCCCCGAAGGGACCATCAATGCTTTCTCAAAACATCTTGATCGGTTGAAGAAAATGGGAGTAGATATCATATGGTTCATGCCAATAAATCCAATTAGTGTTGCTGACAGGAAGGGAAGCCTTGGAAGTTATTATGCTGTTTCGGATTACACTGCAGTTAACCCGGAGTTTGGAACAATGAATGACTTTTTGCGGCTTGTGCAAGATATTCATGCGAAGGGGATGAAAGTGATTATTGACTGGGTGCCGAACCATACCGGTGCTGATCACGGCTGGCTTTCCAGTCATCCTGGTTTTTATATAAAGGACAGTGCCGGCAAACCTGCCATTCCTTTCGACTGGACTGACACAAAGCAATTGGACTATAAAAATATCGAGATGCAGGATAGCATGATTGCCGCAATGAAATTCTGGATAACTCATGCAGGTATCGACGGCTTCAGATGTGACGTAGCATGGAATGTTCCCAGGGATTTTTGGGACAGGTGCATTCCCCAGCTAAGAAAATTAAAAAATATTTTTATGCTGGCAGAAGGTGATAGTGCCTACCTGGTAAAAAGTGGGTTTGATGCGGTTTATCCCTGGCATATGTTTCATATGATGGAAAAAATTGCAAAAGGAGACAGGCCTGCCTTTGGATTGGACAGTATACGAATCGAGAGCAATCAGATCTATCCCCCTGGCACCATTCAAATGTATTTTACCAGTAACCATGATGAAAATAGCTGGAATAAAGCAGATTATGGAAGTTTTCCTGGTCCTGTACATGCTCCCTTTGCTGTCTTTACTCAAACGATGTCGAACAGCATTCCCCTGATTTACAGTGGGCAGGAAGAGCCGGTGCTAAGGCCAATCAAGTTTTTTGACAAGGATCCCATAGAGTTTCAGAAATTTGAAAGAGAGAAATTTTATACAACACTCCTGGCGCTTCGTAAGAGAAATCCTGCACTTGCCCTGGACGCTTCTTTTAAAAAGGTGAATGCTGGTGAACCGAGAGCTGTTTATGCTTACACACGAGAGAAGGCCGGAAAAAAAATACTGGTGATCCTTAATTTGTCGGGGAATGAACAGGATATTACTATTAGGGATAAAAATCTTTTAGGAACTCCATACAACGTATTTATGGGCAATAAAGAATCTCTGACATCTAAACCTTGGAAGATAGAACCATGGGGCTACGCCGTTTATGAGTATAATACGAAGTGACCATTAAGAGGCTTATGCGTCTTTGCCTGAGTAAAAAACCTGCCTTAAACGGTTATGTAGCTACGAGAGTGACTCTTTCGTGTTTTGCATTCATGGTCTGTGTTCTTTCCGTATTTTCGCCGACTAACCACTCATTATTGCAATAGGTTATGCGTAGAGAGAGGAAATATAGAATTGTGAAACAAATTAAACACTTGCCAAATGGATCCATTAGTACAATCAATTATAATTGGTATCATCTGCTTGATCATCGGGCTGGTGGCGGGTAAATTAATTTTTGCCGCCAACACCAAAAAATACGTAGAAGAAGCAGAACAACAAGCAAAAAAAACGATAGCAGATGCACAACAGGCTGCTGAAACTTTAAAGAAAGAAAAGTTACTGGAAGCCAAAGAGAAGTTTGTGCAAATGAAGGCCGAGCACGACAAAGAAACCTTGGATCGTAACAAAAAAATAGTAGAAGCTGAAAGTCGCATCCGGAGCCAGGAGCAAAGCCTAAACAGCAAAAATGCTAATCTCGACAAACAGATCAAAGACAACGAAGCGATTAAAGAAACCCTGAACCGGCAGATTGATGTGGTTAATCAAAAGCGGACCGAACTGGAAAAACACCAGGAAGAACATATTCGCCGGCTTGAAAAAATTGCCGCTCTCACTGCCGAGGAAGCCCGGAATCAACTCATCGAAAGCCTAAAGCAGGAAGCACAGACCCGTGCCATCGGCCTTCAGCAGGAAATCATTGATGAAGCAAAGCTTAAAGCTAATAAGGAAGCCCGTAAAATCATCATTCAGACTATCCAGCGTACCGCTGCCGAGCAGGCCATTGAAAATGCGGTTACTGTTTTTAACCTCGAAAGTGACGAAATCAAGGGCCAGATCATTGGTCGGGAAGGTCGTAATATCAGGGCTATAGAAGCAGCCACCGGTGTTGATCTTGTGGTTGACGATACACCTGAGGCAATCATTCTTTCTTCTTTCGACCCGCTTCGCCGGGAGATTGCCCGATTAAGTCTTCAGCGATTGGTTAGCGATGGTCGCATACATCCCGCCCGTATTGAGGAAGTGGTAGAAAAAACTAAAAAGCAGATAGAAGAGCAAGTTATGGAAATTGGTGAACGTACGGTTATTGAGCTCGGTGTTCACGGCTTGCATAAAGAACTGGTGAGAATGGTCGGAAGAATGCGTTTCCGCAGTTCTTACGGGCAAAACCTGTTGATGCACAGCAGGGAAACCGCCAACCTCTGCGGCATAATGGCTGCAGAACTGGGTATGAATTCCAAACTGGCAAAACGTGCCGGCCTGCTTCATGATATTGGTAAAGTACCCGATGAAGAAACGGAGTTAAGCCATGCTCTGCTTGGTGCCAAGCTTGCAGAAAAATATGGTGAGAACCCAGCCGTCGTAAATGCTATTGGCGCTCACCATGATGAAATGGAAATGCAGTATGTCATTAGCCCCATCATACAAGCATGCGACGCCATCAGCGGCGCAAGGCCTGGTGCCAGAAGGGAAATTATGCAGCAATACATGCAGCGTATAAAAGACCTGGAGAACCTTGCGATGGCTTACGGGGGAGTAGAAAAAGCCTACGCTATCCAGGCAGGGAGAGAGCTTCGGGTGATTGTTGAAGCCGACAAAGTAGGTGACGCCGATAGCGAAAAATTAAGTTTTGAAATAGCTCAAAAGATTCAAACCGAAATGACTTACCCTGGCCAGATCAAAGTGACAGTAATAAGAGAAAAGAGAACGGTGAACGTGGCGAGATAATATTTGACAGTTTTAAAAATTTACAATGCAAACGGAGATGCTGGAAACAGCGCTCCGTTTTTTGTTCAATATTATTTCCTCATAAGTGGATAACTTAAGTAATAGTCAAACCTTAAATATTTTTCTTTCGTAACTCTTAAATAAAGGCATACTTTTTGTAAAAAAAATGACAACCTGAACTAACGATTTTTCCGTATGAGATCAAGAGATATTTCCGATATGCCTAAAGACAGGCTCAGGCATCGTTTATTGACAGCTCTAAAAATAGTATTGATTTTAGCGTTCATTGTGTACATCATTTGGAATAACGCCTGAGAAGCCTTTAAATAATCCTTATTTTAATTTCGTTATTAAACGAGACTTGACTTCCTTTTTGAAAGAATCCTTTTTTATTTGCCCTCTCATAGATTTCGGCAAGAGTAATAAGCAATCAATTATATTCTAATATTGCGCCACAAAAGGAAAGCATGCAAAGGGTAATCAGTGGCATTCAGCAGGTAGGCATTGGCGTAACCAATGCCGATGAGGCTTTCAGATGGTATAAAGATATTTTCGGATTTGATATACAGGTTTTTGCTGATGCAGCAGAAGCGTCACTGATGACACGCTATACAGGCGGTAAGCCACATATGCGTTATGCTATTCTTGCGCTTAATCTCCAGGGTGGCGGCGGCTTGGAAATATGGCAATATACCAGCAGGGTTTCTCAACCCTCATCAAACCCGTTTGTTTGGGGCAGGCCTGGTATCATGGCCATTAAAATAAGGTGTAAGAATGTTTCACAATTTTATACAGAAGTAAAGAGCAAACAAGTCAATTGTCTAAGCGGACCAGCTACCAACCCAGAAGGTAAACTGCACTTTTATTTATACGATCCCTACGGTAACCTGTTCGAAATTATTGAAGACGATTACTGGTTCATAAAAGGCCAAAGCCTTACTGGCGGTGTTTGTGGGGTAACGATCGGGGTATCTGATATGCAAAAAGCAGTTTCCTTTTATGAAAAGATATTAGGCTTGAAGGAATCAAGAAAGGATAACTCAACAAAAGATTGGAATGGATTACCCTTAGCGGGCGATGAATATCGAAGAAGCTTTTTAACATCCAAACCTGGCGCTCAACCTGGAGCTTTTGGAAAACTTATGGGCAGTTATCAGCTTGAGCTCGTACAGTCCACTCCTTTTGTTGCCGGGCATCATTTTGAAAACAGGTTTTGGGGCGACCAGGGCTTTATACATCTGTGTTTTGATATAAAAGGATATGATGAGCATATTCGCGTTTGCATAGAAAATGGCTATCCACTTACAGTAGATAGTGGTGATTTTAATATGGGAGATGCAGCGGGCCGCTTTTCATACAATGAGGATCCTGATGGCACGTTAATAGAATATGTCGAAACCTATAAAGTTCCGATCCTTAAAAAAATTGGCTGGTATTTAAATCTAAAAAACCGAAATCCTGCAAAGCATTTGCCCGACTGGATGGTAAAATCTCTACGGTTTTCAAGGGTAAAGTAAATATTGCTCACATTTATTTTTATTCAACCTTCTTTTACAGGTAAAAATTAACCAGATAAAATTTAAGGTATCCAGATATTTAATATTATTGTCTTTATGAAAAAATATGTAATCCCCTTTCTCTTCCTGGCTATTGTATCGGCCACCAGCTTCACCGCATCAGCAGGTACTTCAGATAGTGCAGCGCTTGCCGCAAAGCAGAATGAGAGCATGCAGATATACCACAAGGCACTTAAATATAACGACATGAGTTCTGCTGCATATGCTTTGGTAAATTACCTAAATGCTGGCGGTAATGCTGTGTACCAGGATTCGCTTGCGATTGTTTATTATAATATGAACAATTTTAGCGGGGCCTATAAATTGGCTAATGAGCTTTATACAGCAGACAATAAAAATATCGCTGCACTTACCTTACTTGCTGATATCAGCGGACGAGGAGGAGAAACCAAAACCAGTCTTGATTGGTATGAAAAACTTTGCCCTCTCAGCCCTTCCG
>JADMIO010987945.1_pt1 | contig 29699 bp, 24 predicted proteins | sample 8958161 | NCBI WGS metagenome assembly JADMIO01 (sample SAMN16585339, study PRJNA669376) | soil metagenome | isolation source: Crop rotation soil | place: USA: Cullars Rotation, Alabama | collected 2011 | reverse complement strand
GCACCCGCCGCTTCGGCAGCGATCGAGGGCAGGTAGGCGAGCGTGCTGAAGTAGTCGACGCCGACCAGGCAAAGGACGAGCAGCCAAGGGCTTGTGGTTGGCGGCGAGCCTGGAGCGTGGTTTTCAGTAATGATCGGTTGCGGATTCAGATTCATTTTGAATAACGTCGGGAGGCGAGCATTACTGAATCACTTGTTGTCGAACCATCGTGTCCCGGAGGGACATCCGATAATAGCCCAGCACTTCCAGTGCTGGGTAACCAAGCCGGCACGGACCGGACTTAGTCCCGTAGGGACGACTGAGACGACCATTGAACTCGGCCGCCCCTACGGGACTTGAAATCGAAATTCCGCACTAAACCCAGCACTAAAGTGCTGGGCTATTGTCGTTCCGTCCCTTACGGGACGTCAGCAATGCTGCGGCGGGAAACGGGAATTGCATCATTTTTCCTCGTCGTCGGGATCGGTTTCGCTCACGGCCCGTTGATGGAGAATCCGGTCGAGGTTTTTCCAGAAGAAGAACAGGCCGACGATGTTGTCCCAGCGTTTGATGACGTTCTGATGGTTGTCGACGGCGAGGAGGTCGCCGCCGCCGAACGAGAGGATGGTTTCCAATACGTCGCGATAATTGGTGCGAAAGCGCAGGCCCGTGCGGTCGGTGAGCTCGCTGCCTTCGCCGAAATGAAATTCGCTGATTTCGTTGGGCGTGAACTTTTTGCGGCCGTTGAGTGCCATATGGAACAACGAACCGATCCAGGGAAGGAGCAGCAGCCAGCTGAGGACAGTCGCGAAACCGGGATCGAGTTTTGGTTCCAGGCTGGCCAGATATTGGAACAGCGGCGAGAGCACGGGAATGTGCTTAAGCTGCTCGACGTATTTGGACGCGAGCCAGATGAGCGCGAAAATCAGCGTCCACAATCCGAGCTTGCGTGCGCTGAAGTCGTACAACATCGTGGCGATGAAATAGAGCAGTACCCAAACGTATACCCAACCGAAGAAGCCGTCCCAGTTCGGGTAGTGCCTGACGAGGGCTGCCGAGACGAAGCCGACGATGATGAGCACCCAGAGAAAGAAGCTTGGATGCGCGGAATAGACCGTCACCTCGTCCATGTTTCTGCGGCGGCCGCGAACAAGCATCACGGGCAGCGTGACCATGTAGCGTGCAAACTGAAAGACTGCCTTGAACGCGGGGCGGACGAACTGCCGCCGTTGCTTCGGGGGCGGCGTGTCTTTCGAAATGAGGTCGGAGGTTCGACCGGTTTTGATCGGTTCGGAAGGCGTAACGGACATGACATTCTCCTCGCGCGTATTGTGACGTCGCGCGACATTGTAGCCGCGTGTTCAGCAAGTCACCAGAAGATTGATGCTTGGCGGCATGGGACGGCCGCGGTCTGAATGCGGTCGATGTTGAATGAGTTTATTAATCGGTATTCGGTTTTGCCGGGCCTGTATTGTCGCTTCACCGAATGTGCTTAGGCGGCCGGAGGTTACGGTGTTTGTCCACGATGGATCGAGCCGGAATGGCCTCATTCATCGGACCGGTTCATCGCTTTTAGGCTCCGCGCGTAGCTTCCAAAACCGGGGTATCGGGCCGCACGGCTGGCTTGGTTTATTTGCGGTTGCCTTCGGGCCGGGGATGGGTAAACTTAGGAGTTTAAGCAGCGAATATTGTTACAGGTATTAGAAGGTCTGATGCCACAAAGTTCGGCGAACTGGTCGCCGGTTTTGTGGCGCTACCGCACAAAGTTAGAGGAGTTGGTGACGGCTTAGGCAAATGACCTGGTGACGACAGAGGCGGCCGAATTCTTGCGAATTCAGCTACAGCTGAAACAACGTCGAACACCGGGGTGCGCAGCGCACCAGAGAGAGATTCGGCTCGCGTCAAGGCGCGGGCGACCGCGGGAACCGCTATGACACTTACGAAAGAACGGAAACAACAACTGAAGGGTGAATTTGGACGTGGGAAGACCGACTCGGGCTCCCCGGAAATCCAGATCGCGCTGCTCACCAATCGCATTGCCCAGATGACCGAGCACATGGTTTTGCATCCCAAGGATTACGCCAGCCGGCGTGGTTTGTTGGGAATGGTCAGCCGGCGTCGGCGGTTGTTGGATTACGTGAAGCGAATCAATCCGCAGTTGTATCTCGATCTGTTGCGGCGTCTGGAGATACGGAAGTAAGCGGGGAGCACGGAGCAAGAAGCAGGGAGTCAGAGTATTACTTCCCGCTTCTTGCTCCCCGCTCCCGGCTCTGTTCTCCGCCACTCTGGCGCAGGGCGCGCACGCGTTTGTTGATTATCGATGCCGCGCACGGCTCCTCGTAGGTCAGGCTTTTAGCCTGACGCATTTGGTACGAGCGTCAGCCAAGATAATCGTCAGGCTGAAAGCCTGACCTACATGAGAATCAAAGATGTAAGGAAGAGAATGTTAGAAAGAATTCGAGTTGAACGTCAAATTGGTAAAAATTTATTTCGGATTGAAACAGGCGCGTTAGGGAAGCAAGCTTCAGGTTGTTGCACGGTACAATACGGTGAGACGGTCACGCTGAGTGCGGTGGCCACGGGCCCGGCTCGGCCGGGGATGGATTATTTTCCGCTGACTTGCGATTATCGCGAGCGGCAAGCGGCGGCCGGCAAGTTTCCGGGCGGATTTCTTAAGCGCGAAGGCCGGCCCACGACGAAGGAAACGCTCACGGCGCGGCTCATCGATCGGCCCATTCGGCCGATGTTCTCACACGGCTTTAACGACGAAGTTCAAATTCAGAGCTTCGTGATGGCGAGCGACCGGCAGACGGATGGTGACGTGCTGGCAATGAACGGTTCGTCGGCGGCGCTGTGCGTTTCGCCGCTGCCGTTTTTGGGTCCGCTGGGTGCCGTTCGTTTGGGCCTCGTGGACGGCCAATTCGTGCCGTTTCCCACGCATGATGAACTCGAAGTGAGTGAGCTTGACCTGATCGTTTCGGGCACTCGCGACGCGGTGCTGATGATCGAAGGTTTCTCGCGCGAGCTGCCCGAGGATCGCATGCTGGAGGCGCTCAATGAGGCGCACAAGTACGTGCGCGAGTTGTGCGACTTGCAGCAGGAGCTGATCGACAAGGTGCGGCCGAAGAAGATGGACTTCGTTTCGCCGCCGAGCGACGGATTGTACGATCGGCTCAAGACGTCGTATTACGACAAGCTTCATCAGGCCAAGCGCACGGAAGGCAAAAGCGCCCGGGCGGATGCGGTTGCGGCAGTGAAGTCGCAGGCTTTGATGGAGATTGTTCCGGTTCCTGGGGCGGAAGGAGCTGTCGCGGTCGAGGCATTTGGAAAGGCGTGGCACGATCTGGAGCAGCGCGTCGTGCGCGACCAGATTTTGAGCGGCACGCGGCCAGATGGGCGCGATACGAAGACGTTGCGGCAGATTTACTGCGAAGTGGATTTGTTCCCGCGAGTGCACGGTTCGGCGCTCTTCCAACGCGGCGAGACGCAGGCGCTCGTGACCGTGACGCTCGGCACCGGTCGCGATGAGCAGCGCGTCGACGGACTGTTCGAAGAATATTCGAAGCGGTTCATGCTCGATTACAACTTCCCGTCCTTTTCGGTGGGCGAAGTGCGGCCGATCCGCGGGCCGGGACGGCGCGAAATCGGGCACGGCATGCTGGCTGAGCGAAGTGTGAACCCAGTGCTGCCCGATCATGAGGAATTTCCATACACGATCCGCGTGATTTCGGACATTTTGGAGTCGAACGGCTCGAGCTCGATGGCGAGCGTGTGCGCCGCAACATTGGGTCTGATGGCGGCGGGCGTGCCGATCACGAATCCGGTGGCTGGCATTTCCACGGGGCTCGTGAAGGAAGGCGAGAAGTGGGTTCTGCTGACCGATATCATTGGCGACGAGGATCATTACGGCGACATGGATTTCAAGATCGCTGGCACGCAAAATGGCATCACGGGCATTCAGCTCGATTTGAAGACCGACGGTATCAGCGAAGAGATCATCCGAGCGACGCTCGCCCAGTCGCGCGAAGCCCGGATGGCGATCCTGCGTTCGATGCTGTCGACGATCCCGCGTCCGCGGCCCAACACGTCGCCCTCGGCGCCGCGCTTGGCTCGCACGAAGATCGATCCGGAAAAGATCGGTCTCCTGATTGGCCCGGGCGGCAAGAATATCCGCGGCCTGCAGGAGGATTGCGGTGTGACGATCGACGTCGAAGAGGACGGCACGGTGACGATCGCGGGCGCCGACGAGGATTCGGTGAAGCGGGCGCTCGGCCGCGTGGAGGCGATGACCGCGTCGGTGCAAGTCGGCCGGATTTACGAAGGTACGGTGACGAGCGTGAAGGACTTCGGCGCGTTTGTGGAAATCCTGCCGGGCAAGGACGGACTGTGCCACATCAGCGAGCTGGCGGACGAGTATGTGTCGAGCGTCGGCGATATTTGCCGCGTGGGCGACACGATGATGGTCAAAGTGATCGCCGTCGACGAGCAGGACCGCGTGAAGCTAAGCCGCAAGGCGGCGATGCGCGAGATAGACAACGGCGAAAGCGAAAACGGAGCGCCGTAAGACAACAGACAAGGAGACAAGGAGAGGGGGAGACAAGGAGATTCAGGCGTAACATCGAGTCTCCTTGTCTCCCGGTCTCCTTGTCTCCCCTTCTTGATTCTGTCTGTCATGTCGATTTCGAAACCGAGTGTGGCATCGCAGGATGATTCCGCTGCCACGGTTCAGCGGCTGTTGGACCAGTATACGGAGATTGCGCGGCTGGCCGGCGGCCTTGCGCACGAGATCAAGAATCCGCTGTCGACGATTCGGCTCAACATGGAGCTGCTGGCCGAGGATCTTGCGGAAGCCGAGACGCCGGCGGGGCGGCGATCGCTCAAGCGTGTCGAGGTTGTGCGCCGAGAGTGTCAGCGGCTGCAATCGCTTCTCGATGATTTTCTCAGCTATGCGAAGGTGCGCCGGCTGCACCTGGAGCCGAGCGATCTCAATCACCAGATCGAAGACGTGCTCGAGTTTTTCGCGCCGGAGGCGAAGGAAGCAGGTGTCGAGATTGTTCGCTACCTCGATGCGGATTTGCCGCGCGTGATGCTCGACCGCGAGGCGTTCCGGCAGGCGCTCTTGAATCTGATCATCAACGCCAAGCAGGCGATGCCGGACGGCGGGCAGCTCGTCGTACGCACGACGGCCGAAGGCGGTACGGTGGAGACCAGCTTGATCGACACGGGCGTCGGTATGGATGACCGCACGTTGTCGAAGATGTTTGAGGCGTTTTTCTCCACAAAGCCGGGCGGTTCCGGGCTCGGTCTTCCCACGACGGAAAAGATCATCGGGGCGCATGGCGGGCAGATTCGCGTGCAAAGCGAACTGGGCCGCGGAACGCAGATCACGATCCAGCTGCCGGTGCCGGCGCGGATCGCGGGCGAATGACCAAGTTGTTTGCAAAAATGTCGCGGCGATTGTCCGGCTGCGCAAATAATTGACTGTCGCTGCGACGGCCAAGTACAATCGCACCGGCGGCGAGGGCAACTTTTCTTATCAGTTTGGGCGCCGGCGTGGCCATCACGATCCAATGCGCGTCTTGTGGCAAGGCTTATCGCGTCAAGGATGAGTTAGCGGGGCGGAAGGCAAAGTGCGCCTGCGGCGCTTCGATTGCCATTCCAAAGCTGGGCGCCGCCAAATCGACGGCGTCAACCAAATCGAAGGCGTCGGCCAAGCCGATGGCGCCGGCCAAGCCCGCAACGTCCTCGAAACGCAGTGTGCCGGCCGGGCCGGCTGTCCCAGCGAAGGCCACGGCATCATTCCTCGACGAGGAGCTCGCCGATGCGACCAAAACCTGTCCGTCATGCAAGGCAAAGGTGAAATTCGACGCGGTGCTATGCGTCAGCTGCGGCTACAATTTTCGCGAACGACGCCAGGAAGCCGGGCATGTGTCGACGGAGGGTCCCGCTGCGGGCGGCGTGAAATGCAAGAAGTGCGGAAGTGAGAAGACTCGCAAAGTGAACAACAGCGAGCTTGAGGCGTACACCGATCGAAAGGAAACGAAGGTGACGATTGGGCGGCCGCTGATCTGTGGTTCGTGCGGCCACATGTGGGAGCCGCCCGCGTCGATTGGAAATTACTTGGCCAGCTATGCAAGGAGCGTGGTGTTCTTTGTGGCGGGAATCGCGATCGTTGCCGCCGTGTGTTTTGCGATGTGGGAGGTGACGGCGGCTGCAGTTCCAGGCGAGGATGAAGCAGGAGTGGTGCATGTTTCGGGCGGACGCATTTCACGAGCGCTGCGAATGAACTATTTCGCGCTGAGCATCGTCGTTTTCGGATTGTCGCTCGCCGGCGCCGGGGCGTGGGGAATTCTGCGAACACTGATCGTGCAAATGGGTTGGAAGGGAGTTCTGTACGACCCGGATGAGAACAAATGGTAGGCGATATGCGTGCCTCATGTGCGTGCCAATTGACGGCGATTTGCCCGTCCCCTTTTCGGTAGCAGCTTGCTGGCGGTATCATCGTTAAATGCCGCCGAAAGCTTCGACTGCCGCGACGCCAGGACCGCCGATTCAGGTGCTCGTGGTCGATAATGACCCGGCGCATGCCGATGCGATGGCCGACAGTTTGCGCAGCGTCGGCTTTGCGTGCACGGTGGCGCACGGCGGCAAGGAAGCGATTTCTCTGCTCGAATCGAGCTCGTTCGAGATCGTCGTGACCGACCTCAAGATGCCGGACGTCGGCGGGCTCGAAGTGCTGGCCAAGTGTAAGGAATTGCAGCCGGATGCCGAGGTTGTCCTGGTGACTGGCCACGGCACGATTGAGTCGGCGGTCGAGGCGATGCAGCGCGGGGCCTTCAATTATCTATTGAAGCCGCTCGATTTGAAGCAGCTGCGGGCGGTGGTGGAGAACGCGGCCCGCAGCCAGTATTTGCGTCGGGCGAATGCCGAGCTGCATCGGCGGCTGGATGAGCGGTTCGGCTTCGAGGGCGTCATCGGAAACAGCCCGCAGATGCACGACGTGATCACCAAGCTGCAGCGGATCGCGCCGACCGACGCGACCGTGCTGATCCAGGGCGACACGGGTACGGGGAAGGAGCTCGTGGCCAAGGCCATCCATCAGAACAGTCCGCGGAAGAAGCGGCCGTTTGTGGCGCTCAATTGTGCGGCATTGAGTGAGCACATACTCGAGAGCGAACTGTTCGGGCACATTCGCGGGGCGTTCACGGATGCGTCGGCCGACCGGGTGGGGAAGTTCGAATACGCCGACGGCGGCACGCTGTTTCTGGACGAAGTCGGCGACATGCCGATTCCAACGCAGATCAAGTTACTGCGCGTGCTCGAAAGCGGCGAGATTACGCGCGTCGGTTCGAACGAGCCTGTGAAGGTGAACGTGCGGATCCTGTCGGCCACCAATCGCGATTTGGAAAAGGGGATTGAATCGGGCACCTTTCGCGAGGATCTGTACCATCGGCTTAAAGTGGTGACGATCAATTTGCCGCGGCTGGTGGATCGGCGCGAGGATATTCCGCTGTTGGTCGATTACTTCGTGAAGGAGCATTCGAAGCGGCATCAGAAGACGATTCGCGGCATATCGACGGCTGCGCGACGTAGGCTACTCGCGTACGACTGGCCCGGCAACGTGCGGCAGCTGCGCAACGTCATTGAAAGCATGATCGTCGTCGACATCGATGAAGTGCTCGACCTTGATGACCTTCCTGCCGAGCTCGCCCCCACGAACGGCGAGGCCGCTTCAGCGGCGGCGAGCGACGGCCTTCATCAGCTCGTCGGCAAACCCATGTCCGAAATCGAAGCGCTGTTCATCGCCGAGACGCTCAAAATCACCAGCGGCAACCGCGAGGAGGCGGCCAACATGCTCGGTATCGGCGAACGGACGCTGTATCGGAAGATAAAAGAATACGGATTGTCTTAGGAGTGTCTCACGCAAAGGCGCAAAGGCATGAAGCAACAAATAGATTTTGAGAAATAATTAAGCGTATTGTTTTTGAACAGGAGGAAACAGAGCTAACGGAGGACAATTCAACTCTGTTCGCTCTGTTTTCTCCTGTTAAAAAGTTAGTGAACTACTTTATATGTTTGTCTCAAATATTTGCGGTAACGAAGTCGATCCTTTGCGGCTTAGCGCCTTTGCGTGAGATTTTTTTGAAGGTTGGAATCAGGAGGATTTTAACGTGCCGCGAATTCATCAACTATCGCCGAGCGTTGTGAACAAGATCGCGGCGGGCGAGGTGATCGAGCGGCCGGCGAGTGTGGTGAAGGAGCTGCTGGAGAATGCGGTCGACGCCAGGTCGACGCGGATCGATGTGAGCCTGGAAAAGGGCGGCAGCGAGGTGATTCGCGTTGCCGATAATGGTTGCGGCATCGCTGTTGATGAATTGCCGCTCGCGGTGGCCAGTCACGCGACGAGTAAGATTAGCTGTGCCGAGGATTTATTTTCGGTTGCGACGTTGGGCTTTCGCGGCGAAGCGCTGGCATCGATCGCGGAAGTCAGCCGCCTATTAATTCGCAGCCGGACTGCTGATTCAGAAGGGGGCGCCGAGGTGGAAGTCGTCGGTGGGGCAGCGAGCCCCGTTGCGCCAATTGGCTGCCCGATCGGTACGACGATCGAAGTGCGAAACTTGTTTTTCAATACTCCGGTGCGGCACAAGTTTCTGCGGTCGGCTCAAACGGAGATGGGCCATTCGATCGAGGCGGTCACCCGGCTGGCGCTCGCGCATCCGCAGATTCATTTCACGCTTTCGCACAACGGCCGGTCAGTGCATGAGTTGCCGTCGGTATCGAGCATTCGCGCTCGGATTGCCGCGTTTTTTGGCGATGAGCTGGCAAACGACTTGATCGAGATCGAAAGCGAGAGCGACGGCGTGACGCTCAGCGGGTTTGTCGCGAACCCGATGCATAGCCGAGCGACGGGCCGGATGCAGTATTTGTTTTTGAACGGCCGGGCGATCCGCGACCGAGCGCTGCAACATGCGCTCAATGAGGCCTACCGCGGGTTAATGCTCACGGGCCGGCAACCGATTTGTTTTCTGCGGCTCGATATGCCAGCGGAACTCGTGGATGTGAACGTTCATCCGACTAAGCAGGAAGTGCGTTTTCAGGATCCGGGGCGGTTGTACAGCCAGCTCTTAGGTACGTTACGAACGAAGTTTCTGACTACGGATCTCACGGCGCGCGGCAGCACGGCGGCGTCGGTGCCGTCGGTTGGCGAATCGGAAAACGATGCGGCTGCGGCCGGCGCGAGTGAGTTGGTGCAATGGGCAAAGAATGAATTAGGGAAACAAGTGGAGCGAGCCGGGGTGTCCTCGCCCCCGTCGTTCGAATTTCCACTCGGGGGCGAGGACGCCCCGGCTCGCGAGTTGCCGATGCGGAGCGAACCGTTGCGATTGCATCGGCTCGACGCTCCCGAAGCGCCGACGTTCCAAATGAATCGCCCATACGACCATTCGGACGCAAATACGAGATCGCGTCTCGAACGTACATCGTCGGAAGCGCCGAGTAATGCACTGCAGGTTCACAACCGCTACCTCGTCGTTGAAACCGACGACGGCATCGAAGTGATCGATCAGCACGCGCTCCACGAGCGAATCCTTTACGAACAGCTTCGTGACAAGGTGCTCAGCGGAGTCTTGGAATCGCAAAAGCTGCTCGTGCCGGAGCCCGTGGATTTGACGGCCACTGAATCGGCGGCCGCCATCGAGCATTCGGAGCTCCTGGCGCAATTGGGCGTCGAGGTGCAGCCGTTCGGCGGCGAGACGGTGCTCGTGTCGAGCTACCCCGCGATGCTCGCGAACCTGAGCCCGGCCGAGGTGCTCCGAGAGCTGGTGGAGAAGCTGCTGGCTGGCGGCCGGCAACCTGATGCCCGCGACCTGTTGGATGATCTTTTGCACATGATTGCCTGTAAAGCGGCCGTGAAATTTGGCGATCGGCTGACCGGCGAGGAGATCGAGTCGCTCTTGGCTCAGCGGCACCTGGCCCAGGACCAGCATCACTGCCCGCATGGCCGGCCGACATCGCTCGTCTTCACGCGTGACGACCTGGATCGGCAATTTAAACGCATTTGATGCAGGTCCTAAATTTGGCCACAATGGAATGGAATGCCAGTCCCGAGTGTCTCGGCATTTCGGAACGGCAATCCGCAAATCGCTTCCTCCCTGACCTCTGACCTCCGACCTCTCCTCATGATCTGCGTGAGCATAGGCCGTAGCCGACATAAGCACATGCTGGCTGAGTTTGCGCACCTGGTCGAGCAGGGGGCGGAGCTTGTGGAGCTTCGGCTCGATTACATCAGCACGCGGGTGAATATTCAGAGGCTCCTCAAGGACCGGCCCTGCCCGACGGTTGTCACGGTCCGCCGCGAGCAGGACGGCGGCAAATGGACCGGCAGCGAAGACGCGCGGATGATCATGCTTCGCGAAGCGATCGCGAACGGCGTTGAGTACATCGACCTGGAAGACGACATCGCCGACAAGATACCGCGGTACGGCAAGACCAAGCGGATCATCAGCTACCACAGCTTCCGCAACACGCCGGAAAACCTTCGCGAGCTGCACAGCCGGCTGAAGTCGCTCGATGCCGACATCGTAAAGATCGCGACGATGGCCAATCAGCCACACGACAATCTGCGGATGCTCGAAATGGTGCAGCAGAGCGATTGCGACACGGTTGGCATGTGCATGGGCGACATCGGGATTTCGTCGCGCATTCTGGGGCCAAAGTTCGGGGCGAAGTTCACGTATGCAACGTTCCACCATGAGCGAGCGCTCGCGCCCGGGCAGCTCAGTTATGACCAGATGGTGAACATCTTTCGGCACAACAGCATTCGGCCGGAGACGGCCGTTTACGGCGTGATCGCCGATCCTGTTGGCCACAGCTTAAGCCCGCAGATTCACAATGCCGAGTTCGGCCCGGCGGAAGTGGATGCGGTTTACGTACCGTTCCGCGTGCCGTTCGATGTGTTGGGTCAGTTTATGGAAGACGTTCCGCGCCTCGGCATCCGCGGGCTGAGCGTCACGATTCCGCACAAGGAAGCGGTCGCGAAATACCTCACCAAGGTGGACCCGGCGGTGAAGGGAATCGGCGCCGTGAACACGGTCGTCTTCCGAGACAACGATGTGCTCGGCTACAACACGGACTACAAAGCGGCAATGGACTGCTTAGAGAACACGCTGGGCGGCGTGGCGATGCCTGGTACGCCGAGCCCGCTGGCGGATAAGCGCGTGCTCGTTTTGGGCGCGGGCGGAGTCGCGCGTGCGATCATGTATGGATTGCAGCGTCGGGGCGCCAAAGCGACGATCGCGAGTCGCACGAAGTCGCGGGCGCAATACCTGGCCGACCAGTTTGGCGGCAAGTGCCTCGAGTGGGCCGCGCGGCACATGCAGACTGATATTCTGGTGAACTGCACGCCGATCGGCATGCACCCGAACGTAGACGAAACGCCGTTCAACAAATCGCATTTGAAGCCGAATATGGTCGTGTTCGACACGGTCTACAATCCGGAATCGACACTGCTCTTAAAGGAAGCCAGATCGCACGGCTGCCGAATCGTGTCGGGCGTTGAGATGTTTATCAAGCAGGCGGCGCTGCAGTTCTTCCTTTTCACGGGCAAGGAGGCGTCGGAGGCGCGGATGCGGGAGACGCTCAAGCGGGCGATCGGGCCAAATAAGTATTAGCGAGGAGCGGAGCACGGAACGTGGAGCAGGGCGATACGGCAACGCCAATTCAGCGGCTGGGAGCGCGAGTCGAATGTCGGATCAGGGCGATGCGCCCATATTTCTGATCGGTTACCGCGGCACCGGGAAGACTGCGGTGGCGCGCGAACTGGCGGCTCAGTTGAAGTGCGACTGGGTCGATGCCGATCAGGTCATTGAGCGCGACGCAGGGAAGACGATCGCGGCGATATTTGCCGATGAGGGTGAAGAGCGGTTTCGGGATTTGGAAGCGCGCACGGTTACTGCGCTAAGCCGCCCTTCGACAAGCTCAGGACCTGTCGGCAAGCGGCGGGTGATTGTAGCGCTAGGCGGAGGCGCGGTGCTGCGGAAAGAGAACCGCGATGCCATTACCGCGGCAGGGCCTGTGATTTGGTTGACGGCGAGTATTGATACGATTGTCGAGCGACTGGCGGCGGACCCGACGACAGTCAGTCGGCGGCCCAATTTGACGACGGGCGGTCGGGCTGAGATTGAATCGCTTCTGGCGATCCGAACGCCGCTTTATCGCGAATGTGCTACGCTTGTGGTGGATACTGAAGGAAAGACTCCGGCTCAAGTCGCCGCGGAAATAGTGGCCAATCTCTAAGCTTGCCCCAGCCAACATGGATGTGACGATGATGCCACTCGAACTGCGAATGATCATTGTGTTCGTGGTCGGCGTCGCCCTTGGGTTGTTTGTGAACTGGGCGATTCGCTCGTTTGCGTGGGAACCGCGACCGGCGGCGCATAAGGGCATGCGCCCGCGTTTGCTGCAGGTGGGACTGGGTGTCGCGCTCGTCGCGCTCTATTGGTGGGAAGTTGGGCGGCTCGGATTGATCCGTGGGCAATTGGAAGGGCTGGTGGTCGTACCGCCCGCGCTGTGGCTGCATCTGCAGTTTGCCAGTCATGCGATTCTGTTGTGCTGGTTGTTAGCGGCGTCGGTGATCGATATCGACGAGAAGATCATTCCGGATGAAATCACGGTGAGCGGCACGCTGATTGGCCTGTTGCTGGCCGCGGTTGTGCCGATGTCGTTGTTGCCTCACGTGGCGGAGCGGCCGGTTCCGGCGGCAGGTATACCAAGCGCAGCACTCATGCTTCCCGGCAATGGCCATGCGACCGGTTTTATGGGAAGTCCGCTGTGGCTCGAGCCGATGACGCCGATCTCGCCGAACGCGTGGCCGCCGGACTGGGGCCGGCCGCGGGTTTGGCAATCGTTGACGATCGCGCTGGCTTGCTACTGGCTTTGGTGTTTTGCTCTGGCGCCGCGAATTTGGCGTGGGCGGCGCGGGCCGGCTTTCGCACTCGGATTAATCGGGCGGCGGGTGGTCCGCGAGTTCACGCGTCCGCCGCTCGTTGTGCTTTTTGCTGCGGGCACGGTCGCGATTGCGGCAGTGTGGTGGTTCGGCGAGAACGCATGGGCCGGACTGATGACCGCTCTCATCGGGCTCGTGGGCAGCGGCGGCATCGTTTGGGCGGTGCGGCTCATTGGCACGTTTTCGCTGCGGCGCGAAGCGATGGGTTTCGGCGACGTCACGTTCATGATGATGGTCGGCACGTTTCTTGGCTGGCAGGCGTGTCTCATTGCATTCTTTCTTGCACCGTTTGCCGGGCTGGTGGTTGGAATCGTGCAGTTCGTTTTTCGGCGCGATGATGTGATTCCCTACGGTCCGTATTTGGGTCTGGCGGCTGCCGCGGTGGTTGTGCAATGGGCGGCGATCTGGACGTGGGCGGAAGAAATGTTCCGGATTCCGCTATTGGTGGTTAGCGTGCTGGTTGTTTGTTTGGTGCTGCTGGGGGTTATTTTGTTTATCTGGCGACTCATAAAAACGGCGGTTTTTGGCGAAGCTTTAGACGTCGAGCAGTGAGCTATATTTTTTAAGCGAGGAACTTGATGGATTTAGCGGCGGAGCTTGCTCCGCGCGGAGCAAGCTCCCCTGCTAAATTCTGTTTTGCGTGCGGATGCAACATGGGTTGGTTCAACGAAACAATCACTGATTTCGGCGCGGGGCGTGAGCGAATTCGCGCGCGGCGATATGGGGTGATTGAAAGCGCCGGCGGCGAGCTGCGGGCCGTGCATTTGCGCGCGTGGCCGAAGATGTTCGCGCTGCCGGAATTGTTGCCGCTTGGCCCGCGATATCACGGGGGCGGCGATGCGGATCGATGCCTCTTGTACTACAACCAGCCGCGGCGAATGTCGAATTTCTTGGCGCTCAAGTACGTCGTAACGACATTGGGTACGAGCTATCAAACGTTTCGGACCGTTCTGCGGGCGCTCGATGCCATCGCGGAGCTGAAGGGAATCGACGCCATCGTCTGTGACGCCTCGAACATGCGGCTGTCGGATCTCTTTATGGCCCGGATGGGCTGGGAGCCGCACAAGGCGCAGCGGTGGCATCGGAATTTCATTCGGCGGTTCTATGGCGTGTATCCGGAGCATCGCGGGGTGATGGCGGTGCTAGCTGGCTCGCAGCAATTCGCAAAGCCGCAAGCGATGCAGATACCAGGCTCGGTAGATCTTGAGTTGGTAGCGGGCTTGTCGCGGTAGCTGGGTGGTGCTAGTCTTCGCCGCTCTTCCACCCGCTTAGAAAGCCGCGAAGGACCCCGTGGCCGTGTCATCTGCTTTTCTGCGAACCGCGTTTGGCATGATTGCGCTCGCGCTTGCGACGCTCGCGGTCGGCGGATGCAATCAGTACGCGGCCAGTCCTTACGCGCAGCAGCAGGCGGCGCCGGTCACGCTCTCGCCGCAGCAGCAAACGGCGCTCGCGCAGCAAACGTCCCAGTATCAGCAGCGGGCCGCGTCGCTCGATCGCGATAACCAGGAGCTTCAGTCGATGCTGGCCCAATCGCGTCAGCAGACTCAGCTTTTGGACGAACAAATCAAAGCGACGCAAACGCAGCTGCGCGATACGACCGATCGACTCGCGGCGCTGCAGACCGATAACGAACAGCTGCGTGGCCGGACTGCGGCGATGGCGGCCAGCATGCAGACGCGCAGCCAGGCCGAGATCCGCGCGAACAACACGCTGCTGCAGAGCATGACGATCGCGAACATGCCGGGCATCAACGTGCGGCAGGACGGCGACGTCATTCGCATCGAGCTGCCGAGCGATCAACTGTTCAACTTCGGCACGGCCCAATTGAAGCTCGGGTCCGACAGCCTGCTCAAGACGATTGCGGCCGACGTGACGCAGAACTATCCGCAGCAGCTCATCGGCATCGAAGGGCATACCGACGGCAGCCCGATGACGTCGCCGCAATATCCGACCGACCAGCATCTGGCCGTGGCTCAGTCCATGGCCGTCTACGATACGCTCACGCGCGCGGGCGTGCCGGCCCGGCAACTCTTTGTCGTGGGCCATGGCGGAAGTCACCCGGTGGTCTCGAACGGCACCGACGCGGGCCGGGCCCGCAATCGCCGCATCGAGGTGGTGATTTATCCGGAGACGATGCGGAGGTAGGAAGGTGTCAGGTGTCCGGTATCAGGTGTCAGATTTGAAATGTTTGACTGACCCCTGAAACCTGACACCTAGACTGCATCTTATAGTGAACCGAGAATGGAATTGGATTGTCCAACCATTCGTTCCCCGGCTCGCATCCTTATGATCGCCATTATCGACTACGAGATGGGCAACCTTCGCAGTGTGCAGAAGGCGATTGAGCGCGTGGGGCATGCCGCGACGATTACGAGCGATCCGGCGGTTCTGGCCGATGCTCAGAAGATCGTGTTGCCAGGGGTTGGAGCGTTTCGCGACGCGATCGGGGCGCTGCGCACACGGAAACTTGTCGAACCCATCCGCACGGCGATCGATCGCGGCAAGCCGTTCCTTGGCATCTGCCTGGGGTTGCAGCTTTTGTTTGACGAGAGCTTCGAGGACGGCCGGTATGAAGGTTTAGGTGTCGTGCCGGGCGAAGTGGTGCGGTTCAAAGTGCCGCCTGAGTTCAAGGTGCCGCACATGGGCTGGAACCAGGTGCGGTTTCGCCAGCGCTCAGCGATCATGAACGGGATCGACGATGCGGCGCACTTCTATTTTGTGCACTCCTACTATGTGGTGCCGCGCGATCGTGGAGTGATTGCGACGGAGACGGACTATTCGTCGCCATTCTGTTCGAGCATCTGCCGCGATAATTTGTTCGCCGTGCAGTTCCATCCGGAGAAGAGCCAGGCGTCGGGGCTGCGGCTATTAAAGAACTTCGCCGAACTGTAGCGGCGGGTGAAAGTGCTGGTAGTGATTACCGTCCGGGTACTTGGTACTGAGTACTAAGTACGGTGTACGCAGTACTGAGTACACAGGCTCGCTTGCCGTTAGGTCGCTCACGCCCGCACCTTTCGACCGCCGTTCGCCAGCCGCCTTGCTCGTGCGAACGTCTTGTCGGGCCGCGACTTACAGGCGGTCAGGCCGCTCTTCGGCCCCTTGCGATTCGCCTTTACGTGTGCGATATTTTGGGTTTCCCGCTTGTCCTTTTCGAGTCGCTCGCGGCGACGCATCGGAACGATTCTCATGCAAATCTGGCCTGCAATCGATCTGCGGGGCGGAAAGTGCGTCCGGCTTCGGCAGGGCGACTATCAGCAGGAGACCGTATTCGCGCAAGATCCCGCAGCGGTTGCCCGGCAGTTTGCCGAGGCGGGCGCTCAGCATTTGCACATTGTCGATTTGGAAGGCGCCCGTGAGGGGTTGCCCGTGAATTTGCCGAGCGTTCAGGCGATTCTGGAAGCGGTCGATATTGAATGCGAGCTAGGTGGGGGTATACGCGACGAGCAGTCGGTCCGCGAGATTCTGGATTTCGGGTTGTCGCGGCTCGTGATCGGCACGTCGGCTCTCACCGATCCGGAATGGTTCCGCACAGCTTGCCGGCAATATCCGTATCGACTCGTGCTCGGCATTGACGCCCGCGACGGCATGGCGGCGACTGATGGCTGGCTTAACACCAGCAAAGTGACGGCGATCGATCTGGCGCGGCAGTTCGCAAGCGAGCCGCTGGCGGCGATTATTTACACCGATATTGCGACGGATGGCATGATGCGCGGTCCCAACGTCGACGCGATGGCGCAAATGCAAGCCGCGGTCGAAGTACCAGTGATCGCTTCGGGCGGCGTGACGACGGCCGACGACATCGCGCGACTAGCGGCGACGGGCGTGGCTGGCTGCATCATCGGCCGGGCGTTGTACGAGGGAACTCTGACGCTCGGTGAAGCATTGCGAGCGGCGGGCGAAGCGGCAAAACAAACATTCTAAAGATAATCGGCTCTAGGAGTGATCATGGCGAGTAACGTCGGAGATATTCGCAACATTGCTGTCTGCGGGCATGGGTCGTCGGGCAAAACATCGCTGGTCGATCACCTTCTTGTAAAAACGGGCGCCGTCACGGGTCAGCCGAGCGTCGATAATGGCACGAGCATTTCCGATTTCGACGAAGAGGAAAAGCATCACAAGCATTCGGTCGAGGCTTCGATCGTTCATTTCGATCATGCGGGTAAGCGGTTCAACTTGATCGACACGCCGGGTTATCCTGATCTGATCGGGCAAACGGTGGGCGCGCTGCGAGCGGTCGAGACGGCGCTCATTGCGATCGACGCCCATTCGGGCATCAAGGTGAATACGCGCCGCGTGTGGCAGGAAGCGGGCGACGCCGGTTTGGGCCGTATTCTGCTCATCACCAAGCTCGATGCCGACAACATCAACTTCGAACCGCTTGTCGATTCGATCAAGGAAGTCTTCGGATCTCAATGTGCGCTGTTTAACGTGCCAATCGGGCACGGGCACGACCTGAAGGGCGTCGTGAGCACGCTCGATGTGCCGAAGGATACGAAGGGCGCATTGATCGACCCGGCGTCGCTCAGCGAGTCGGTGATGGAATCGATCATCGAGGCCGACGAGGCGGTGATGGAGAAGTATCTCGAGGGCGAAATGCCGTCGAAGGAAGAGCTGCAGCGGTTGTGCGCGGAGGCCGTGCGGCAGGGGACGCTCACACCGATCGTGTGCATCTCGACGAAAATGAATATCGGGGTCGATGAGCTGCTGGGCGTGCTGGTTCAGGCGGCGCTCGCGCCGTCGGCCGTGCCGCGAACGGCGAAAAAAGACGGCGATGATGTAACGCTCAAGTGCGAAGCGAGCGCGCCGCTAGCGGCCCAGGTGTTCAAGACGCGCATCGACCCGTTCGTACAACGGCTCAGTTACATTCGAGTGTTTTCCGGGACGCTCAAGAAAGACAGCACGGTGCAATCGCCGGGCTCGCGAAAGGGCGTCAAGATTGGGCCGCTGCTGTCGGTGCAGGGCGAGAAGACGACGCCGATCGATCAGGCGGTTGCCGGCGATATCGTGGCAGTCGCGAAGACCGAAGATTTGCATACGGGCACGTCGCTGGGCGAAGTGGAATTGCCGCCGATCAAATTCCCAACGCCGATGGTTGGCCTGGCGGTCGCACCCAAGGCTCGCGGTGATGAAACGAAGCTTTCCGGCGCGCTACACAAGCTGACCGAAGAAGACCGCACGCTGCGGCTCGACCACGACCAGGAAACCAAGGAAATGGTTCTCACTGGGATGAGCGAGCTACACCTGCAGCTGTTGCGCGAGCGGCTGAAGCGGCGCGACAAGGTCGAGGTCGAAACGCACGAGCCGAAGATTCCCTATCGCGAAACGATCCAGTCGAACGCTGAAGGCAGCTACCGGCACAAGAAGCAATCGGGCGGTTCCGGCCAGTTCGGCGAGGTGCATATCCGCATGTACCCGATGCCAGAGGGGAGCAAGCCCGAAGAGTTCGCGACGAAAGAGCGCTTCCCGCACCTCAAAAATACGCACTATCACGACAAACACAATTTCCTGTTTGTCGACACTGTGGTCGGCGGCACGATCCCGGGCAACTTCATGCCGGCGATCGAAAAAGGCTTTTTGGAGAAGATCGCGACGGGCGTTGTGGCTGGATATCCGGTGCAAAACCTTTGTGTCGAGGTCCATTTTGGCAAGGACCATCCGGTGGATTCCAATGAAACCGCGTTCCGAATTGCGGCCCGGAACGCCTTCGCCAACGTTTTCCGAGAAGCCCGGCCCAGCTTGTTGGAGCCGATCGTGAAGCTTGCGATCACTGTGCCGGTCGATAAGGTGGGCGACATTTCGAGCGATTTGTCGGGACGCCGCGGCCAGATGGTCGGTATGGACTCGGCCGGCGGCGGCATGACGACGGTCGAAGCGATCGCGCCGCTGGCGGAGGTGATGACGTACGCCCGCACGCTCTCGTCGATGACTGGCGGCCAAGGCAGCTACACGATGGATTTCTCGCGATACGACGTGGTGCCGCCGAACGTCCAGCAGCAGATCGTGGCCAAGGCGAAGCTGAAGGTGGAAGAGGAATAGAGGTAGGTGAGTACGTGAGTAGGTGAGTAGGTATGGCTCACTCACATACTCGCGTACTCACTTATTCACCAACATCATGTCCCAGCTTCCTTCCCGTGGTAACGCTCCGACTGCGCGGCTGGATGCATCCGCGGCGACTGGGATTCGGGCTAGCCTCGGAGGCGTTTTGGTAAGCGCCGTTCTGGGCGCGGTGAAGATCGTCAGCGGTGTGGTGGGACACTCTTACGCGCTGATTGCAGACGGCGTCGAGTCGATCATGGACGTAGTCAGCGGCTTCATCGTGGCGGGCAGTCTCAAGATTGCGGTGCAGCCGCCGGATGAGCGCTATCCGTATGGCTATGGCAAGGTCGAGCCGGCCGCCGCGCTGGCGATTGCGACGGCGCTGGTGGCGACGGCGATTGGCATCGCGATCGAAAGCGTGCGCGAGATTCGCACGCCGCATCACGCGCCGGCGCCGTTCACGCTGGTGGTCCTGGTACTGGTGGTCGTTACGAAAGAATTACTCTACCGCTACTTGTTGCGCACGGGCCAATCGATCGACTCGGGCGCGATGGAGACCGATGCCTGGCATCACCGCAGCGATTCGCTCACATCGGCGGCCGCGTTCATCGGCATCTCGATCGCGCTAATCGGTGGCGAAGGCTACGAACCGGCCGACGACTGGGCCGCCCTTTTTGCTGCCGTCGTGATCGCCTACAACGGCGTTCGGCTATTTCGCAAGGCATGGCGGGAGATTATGGATGTGTCTTTGCCCGAGCAAGTCGTGGAACAGATCCGCGAGATCGCGCGGCACGTCGATGGCGTGGCCGGGATCGATATGTGCCGTGTGCGGAAAAGTGGGCTCGGCCTATGGATAGACATTCACGTGGAAGTGCCCGGTGACATGACGGTTTGGGACGCGCATGAGATTTCGCATCGCGTGAAAGACGCCCTTCTGGCTTCGGGCCATAACGTGATGGACGCGGTGGTCCACATCGAGCCGGCCAAGGACTTGCAGGAGTGCGCAAAACCGTGATCAAGCTCATGGCGGGCAACGAGTTACGACGAACGACAATCGCGAATTTGTTTGCTGCTGCCTGGAAGCTGGTGCGGGCTTTAAGGGTTTGGCTGAACTGCCTGCCTCGCGGTTGCCGAGAGAAAATATAGCGGTTTGAAGGGCTGAACCGGTCGGCGTAAAATTGCGTCCAGATACCATGAGGCATTGGGCTTTCTATCCGCCGCTTTGGTGCATCTGTACGTGTCCGGCCTAAGGCCGGACATCCCGCCGCGCCTGTGCCCCGTCCGCGGGCCATCTTGGTTTTGCCTCAGTTTCCAATACCTAGCCCAGTTTTGTTTCCGCAGGAACCGCGCCGCACTCGGGCAGCTGTACCTGCAGGGAGTTTAAAAACATGGCCACCGATTTCCGGCTTAAAGACGAGCTTCCCAAACTCACGCAGCGCATCGTTCAAACTTACGACGAGGTGAGCAAGATCAATCACCTGGGCCATTGCCCGCTGCCGAATTACGACGAAATCATTGCGGCTACGAACGATCTGAAGGAAATTCTCTATCCCGGCTATCGGCGGCGCGAAGGATTGCATCGCGGGAATGTGACGTACCATGTCGGCGATTTGATCGACCGTTTGCATGATCGGTTCACGCAGCAGATTGGCCGCGCGCTGAGGCACGAAGCGGGCGCGACTGATTGCGACACGGACCATGACTACGAAGCGCTTGGCCAGGCGAAGACAATGCTGTTCCTCGATCGCCTGCCGGATATCCGCAAGACGCTGGCGACCGACGTGCAGGCCGCGTACGACGGCGACCCGGCGTGCAAATCGCTCGACGAAGTGATCTTCTGCTATCCCGGTTTGGAAGCGATCACCGTGTATCGCCTCGCGCATGTGTTGTACGAGCTCGATATTCCGTTCATCCCGCGAATGATGACGGAGTGGGCGCACGGTCGCACCGGTATCGACATTCATCCCGGTGCGAAGATCGGAAAGCACTTTTTCATCGACCACGGTACGGGTGTCGTGATCGGTGAAACAACCGACATCGGTGAGCATGTGAAGTTGTATCAAGGCGTGACGCTTGGCGCGCTGAGCTTTGCGACCGACGGAGAAGGCAATTTGGTTCGCGGCCACAAGCGGCATCCGACGCTCGAGGATCGCGTCGTCGTATACGCCAATGCGACGATTCTGGGGGGCCAAACGATTGTTGGGCATGATGCGGTCGTCGGATCGAACGTGTGGCTGATGCATGGTGTGGCGCCGTTTACGACCGTGACTCTTGAGAAGCCGAAGCTGAAGATGCGCAGCGATATGGAAGCGGCGGTGGGGCCGAAAACGAATTTTGAGATTTAGGGTCGACTCGGTAGCTGAATTCGCAAGAATTCAGACCCACATGATAGTCTGAATTCTTGCGAATTCAGCTACAGGTTGGTCTATGACAGGCTTGCTCGCCGACCGGTTGTTTCGCATCGCGTTCGTGTTGGCCGGGTTTTACAACCTGGCGTTTGGGCTATGGGCGGCGATCTGGCCGCTGGCGTTCTTTTGGCTGTTCGATATTCCGGCGCCGCGTTACCCGGGTATCTGGGCATGCCTGGGGATGGTCGTCGGCGTCTACGGGTTGCTTTATTGGCATGCTGCGTGGCGGTTGTCGACGGCGTGGCCGATCACTGCCGTCGGCCTTCTCGGCAAGGTTCTCGGGCCGATCGGCATGGCGATGTCGTTCAGCGACGACTGGCCGCGGCGGCTCGGTATGCTGTGTGTGTACAACGACCTCATCTGGTGGTTGCCGTTTGGATTGTTCCTGGTGCGCGGGACGCGATTTGCGCAGCGGCTTGCGGATTTGGCGCCGTGGATTTGCGTGGTCATGCACGTGGTGGCTCTTGCAACAACGGGCCTTCTGTTGAAGCCTGGCACGGCCCTTGAGCCGAATGCAGTGGTGCGAGCGAACTTTGTAGCGAGCTACGACATGCAATGGACGATCGGTTGGGCGATGTGGATGCTGGCCGCGGCGAGTTACGTGGGCTTTTGCGCGTGGTGGGCCGGCAGAGTGTCTGCAAGCACGTCATCAACAATTCTCGAAATTAGTTCGCGCACGGGCGTTACAGCGTTTGCCGTCGTTATCGCCGCGATCGGAACGGTTTTCGATTTCAGCGGGGAAGGATCGCTAATTCTGCTGGCTGTTGAACGGGCCCGGGAATTTGTGAACGGTACGCCGACGGCATTAGATTCGTTTGAGAAAGTTGAGCGCGCGTTCATGCTGCTCAGTGCGGCGGCCGCGAATGGCTTGTACACTGTGGCCGGCATTCTGTTGACGCTCATTACTCCCAATTTGCCGAAGTGGGTTCGTGCACTCATGTGGGTTAGCTGGGTGGCCGGGATCGCAATGACCGTCGCGGGAATCGCGAATCACAGGGGCGGGGTCATCGTATCGTGCTGTTCCCGCCGTTTATTGTCTGGATCGCGTGGATGGGCGTCTTTTGGCGGCCTGCAGCTCCGGCTGAACGGAGCGGCATGTGAGACGAGTCGTCGTCCTTGGTGGGCTGGGGCTGTTCGGCCGCACGGCGGCTGAAGAGCTTCGCCGGCATGGGATCGTGGTAAAGATTGCATCGCGAAGTGCGGCCGCCGACTTGCGTGTCGACGCGAATAACATCGAGTCGATTCGCGCGGCAATAAATCCAGGCGACGTCGTCATCGATACGGCCGGACCGTTCCATACGCGATCGACCGCACTGATTGAAGCCGCAATCGACATCGGTTTTGACGTCATCGACATCAATGACAACCTCGGCTACGCGGAATCGGTTGTTGCGTTGGAGCCGCGGATAGCAGCGGCCGGTATTCGCATTTTGAGTTCCGCGAGTACGGTGTCGGCGGTAGCAGCAGCCGTCGTGCGAGACAGCAAAGTGGCTGAGCCGCGAGAATTGGCCGCATTTCTCGCACCTGCGACTCGTCACACCGCAAATGTTGGAACGGCGCTCTCGTTGATTCACACGGTCGGCCAACCGGTTCGCGTGTTTCGCAATGGCCGGCTGCAGACGCGCACGGGTTGGAGCGAACGCATGCGGTTTATCTTCCCCGAACCAGTTGGAAAGATATGTGGGTGGCTGTACGAGAGCGCCGACTGCGTGTATCTACCTCGAATCTGGCCGACACTCCGAAATGTGGTCATGTATGTCGACACGAATACTTTCGGCATGAATTCGGTCTTACGACTCGCGTCGCGCTCGAATTTGACCCGCAATGTCTTGCAGCGCGGTGCTCGATTTGGAACGGCGATCGCGAGATGGATCGGCGCGTCGGCCGGTGGTATTGGCTACGGGATCGAGGATGCGACAGGAATCGTCGCGTGCTATGCCATTACGGCAAAAGCGAATAGTTATGTGACGGCGGTCGCGCCGGCGGTTCTGGCCGTCAAATCGGTGATGGAAGATCGATTCCGGGGACGCGGCTTGGTCATGCCAGACCGTCACGTCGAACCAACGGAACTTTTCGACTATCTAAAGGCGGTCGGAATCGCAGTGCAAAAAGTCGAATGAATTATCGCACCGTCGTTGGATGAATGGCCCGCAGGGCCTCGGCGGCTTTTCGTTTCTTTCGGAGTTGGTTCGCGAGCTTGCGGCGTGTGAACCAATTGAGACTCGTGCCGTCGACGTTCAGCTCGTAGAGCTCCGGAAGCCATTGAACGAGATGCGTCGCTTCCCAAGACACAGGTGTACGGCGCAAATTGAGTTCCTGCAGGCGGCGGAAAACGCTGAGCTGGCGGATCGAACTGTCGGTGACGCCGCATCCGGAGAGGTCGAGCTTGCGAAGTTCCAGCAGTTGTTCACGATGCTCGACCAGGTACTCGATGAATGCATCGCCATCGACGTGGTCGTGCAGCGTGATGCCTTTGATTTTTTCCGTGAGCTCCGCGAAGTCACCGAACGATTTCTCGAGCCAGTCGAGCGACGTGGATTCGACCTGAGCGCCGAGCTTTTTGAGCGTCTCCAGCACTTCCTGCACGGCGATGTATTCGTCGAGCTGCCGGGCGATCCAGCCGCGCCGGTCGCCGCGGAATTTCACGTACTCCTTGGCCTGCATATACGCGGTTTGGACGTCGTAGAACGGCTGCGGATCGCCGCCGAGGTCGGGGCGGATGTCCTTGATCTTCGCCAGGTAAGCTTTCTCCACGTCCTCGGCCATGTACGGCGGCATGAGGCCGAGCTTCACCATGTATGGCGGTCGGTCGATGTCTTTCGCGGGCCGGGCGGGATTGGGGGGCATCGCTGGGAGAGGTCGGAGGTCAGAGGTCGGAGGTCAGGTGCGGACTTGACATCTTAGCAGGAAAAATGATGGCAGTTGATAGAGGGCTGTCAACCAATCAGCCGAGGTCTGCTGGCGTGTCGATGTCGCGCACGATGGCGGGGTCGTCGACTGGGATGCGCTCGCAGAGGTTGGGATGGTCGAGCCAGAACTGGCCCAGGCCGTCGGGGCATTCGGTCTGGGTGAGTTGGGCGACAAGGTCGGCGGGGATGATCACGGGATGCCCGCCGCGGTCGCCGAATTGCGGGATAATTGCGCGGACTGGCCGCTTAAGCGACCAGTCTGAGAGCATGCGGATGGTTGATACGGCGACCTCGGGGTGATCGCCGGGCTGAAGGACAACCGCGGCTTTGGGGTCGACGCGTCGTGCGCCCTTTAAGCCGGCGCGGATCGATTCGAACATCGGGTCATCGGGGTCGCTCAGCGTGCGGTGGAAGGGGCGGTCGCCGAGTGCGGCGGCAACGGCTTCGGGTTCGTGACCGAGGACGACGACCATGGCGTCGCAGATGGGTTGGATGGCGTCGTACGCGGCGGCGATGAGCGGCTTCTCAATGCCTTCTTTGGAACGCCATGCGACCAGTTGCTTATTCCCGCCCATGCGACCGCCGCGGCCAGCGGCGACGATGACACCGATGCGACGAGGTGTAAGCATAGGCGGTATAAGGGTGCCTGGGGTCGAGGCTTTGCGAGCCCCCAGAATTGTCGGGCACTGGGGGCTCGCTGCGCTCGACCCCGGGCACCCTGCGTTGCTATTTGCGACGAACGTTCGGTTTCGTAATCGCCAATGCCGCTGGTGAATCGCGCATCGGGAGTTCGCGGCGGACGATGCCGTCGTATTTGTAGAGCGCGCCGGCGATGCACGGGGCCGTGGGCACTAGGCCGATTTCGCCGACGCCGCGGGCGCCGTGCGGGCACTCGGGGTCCTGCTCTTCGATGAAGATGAGCTCCATCTCCGGCATCTGATGTGAGCGCAGCACACCGCAGTCGTTCATCTTCTTGGCGAGGATGACGCCGTTTTCGGCCTGGAAGTCTTCGGTGAGAGCGTAGCCGATGCCCATGTGGAGCGAGCCATACATCTGGCCCGCAAGCTGCGTCGGGTTGAGGACGCGGCCGACGTCGTGGGCAGCGATCATTTTCACAAGCTTGCCCTCATCGTCGAGGATCGCGACCTGTGTGGCGAAGCCATAACTTAGATGCGTCTTGGGGCCGCCCGGCTTGTCGAGATCGTATCCGAGCTTCGACGTGTACGTGCAGCTCCACTCGCCGATGAACGTCTGGCCAGTGAGGTCGGCAAGAGTTTTGCCGCTCGCGAGCTCAGCCTTGAGTTGCTTGCCAGCTTCCGCGATCGAGTTACCAGCCAAAACAGTGGCGCGGCTGGCGGTGGTCTGGCCGCAGTCGAGCATGAACTTCGTGTCGGTCGAAACTTTTTTGAACACTTCGGCCGGCAGATCGGTGGCCTCGACGGCGAATTGGATGCAGAGCGTGAACAGGCCCTGGCCCATTTCGGTGAAGCCGGTGTGGATGTGGATCTCGTTCGGGCCGGCGATGTGCAGGGCGCTCTTGCCGATGTCGGGCATGCCGTTGCCGATGCCGCAGTTTTTGATGCCGCAGGCGATGCCAGCGTGCTTGGCGTTCTTGTACGCGTCTTTCACCGCTTCGAGCGTTTTGCGGAGGCCAAACGGTTTGTCGAGCACCTGGCCGGTGGCGAACGTTTCGCCCGGCTCGAGGATATTGCGGTCGCGGATATCGTACGCGTCGATGCCCACTTTTTCGGCCAGCCGATCGAGCAGATTTTCAATTGCGAACGCGGCTTGGTTCGCGCCGAAGCCACGCATCGCGCCGCACGGCGGATTGTTCGTGTACACGGCCAGCGATTCCATGTCGATCGCGGGCACGCGGTAGGGACCGGTGCAATGGCCGCCGGCGCGCTCGAGCACTTTGGCACCGACGGACGCGTACGCGCCCTTGTCGCCGATGATGCGGGCCTTCACCGCGGTGATGCGCCCCTCGGCATCGCAGCCGATCTTGTAAGTAAGCTCGATCGGATGCCGCTTCGGGTGGATCTGGAAACTCTCGGGCCGCGTAAGCGTGCATTTCACCGGCCGGCCGACGAGCCAGGCCATGAGCGCCGTCTGAGCCTGGATCGACATGTCCTCTTTGCCGCCGAACGCGCCGCCGTTGGAGACGAGTTCGGTTTGCACGCGGTCGCGATCAATGCCCAGCACGCTCGCGCATTGCCGCTGGTCGTCAAAGACGCCTTGGCCCTGCGTGTAGATGAACATCCGGCGCTCGCCGTTGGGCTCGGCCTTCAGCGGGTAGCCGGCGGTCGAGTGGCCGTTGTGCTTCCACGCTTCGCGAAGCTCGTCGAACGAGAGCGACGTGTCGTCGACCGGGATCGCAATGCACGACTCGGGCTCGAGAAACAAATGCTCGATGCGTTGTGTTTTGTAAGTGTCCTCGATAACGTGCGCCGAGCGGCGGAAGGCTTCGTCGACGTCGCCCCGTTTGAGCTTCGACTTACTGAGCAGGTTGGTGCCGCGCTTCGGGTGAATCAGTGGGGCATTAGGCTCGAGTGCGGCTTTGGGGCACGTGACCGCCTCGAGAACCTCGTATTCGATGTCGATCAACTGGGCGGCTTTGCGGGCGAGCCGCTGAGTGTCGGCGACGACGCTGGCGATGATGTCGCCGCTGCAGCGTGTCTCTTCGCCAATGGCAACATAAACGGGCCAATCTTTTTCGATAAGCCCGACGTAGCGGTCACCGGGCACGTCGGCGTAGGTTACGACGCGGTGCACGCCTTCCAGCGCAAGCGCGCGGCTGGCATCGATCGAGAGCACTCGGGCCCGCGGGTGATCGGTGAGGCGCACGGCGCCGAATAGCATGTTCGGCACAGTCATGTCGTCGATGAACTTGCGGTCGCCGAGGACCGCGTCGTGGCCTTGGTAACGCGGCAGGTTTGTGCCAATGCGTCCGGAGTGATCCACGTAGGGCAGTTTCTCCGAAACTGCCGATTGCGAGTCTCGGAGAGACTCGCCTACGTGGGCTTCGCCGCGGCGGACCTTAGCGTATTGTTCGATGCTATCGACAATTTGTGCGTAACCGGTGCAGCGGCATAGATGCGGCTTGAGCGCCGTCGCAATCTCTTCGCGGCTGGGGATCGGATTCTTGTCGCAGAGTCCGACGCCGCGCATCGCCATGCCGGGGATGCAGAAGCCACACTGGACGCCGCCGCATTTTACGAATGTATTGGCAATTTGCTGACGATGTTCGTCGTCGAGGCCCTCGAGTGTCGTGACCGTTTTGCCTTCGGCCTTCTCGGGCGAAAGCGCGCACGAGAGCACGGCTTTGCCGTCAAGCAGCACGGTGCAGCAGCCGCACTGAGCCTGTGGCTGGCAGCCATTCTTGGGCGAGGTGATTCCGAGGAAATCGCGAAGGACGTCGAGCAGTGTGAGCCCTTCTTCGTCGGGCAGATCGAGCTGAACCTGTTCGCCGTTGACCTGGCAGGAAAGTTGGCGGATGCCTGTCGCCGGATCGGTAGTTGCCGCCATGGCAGTTGGCCTCGAAGAGAGATCGAAGTGGAAGCGAGCAATTGCCGCCTCCGCGTGGTGGCCAACTTATGCCCGGAAGACGCTGCCGAACGGCAGCCCAGACTCTCCTTCCACCGCTATCAAGTTTCGCATAGAATTTTGCCTCTTTCAAGTGATTCTTCCGACGTAGCTGAAGTCGCAAGACTTCGGCCCGTTTCGCGTTATCGTTGGAATTCTCACGAATTCCGCTACAGCTGGATTGTTATGAGCAAAAATCCCTACCTTGAAGCCGCCCGCAAGTATGAAAAGCCGATGGTCCGCTTTTTGCGCGACATGATCGCGATTCCGTCCGAATCGGCCGAGGAAGGGCCAGTGATCGCTCGGATCAAGAAGGAGATGGAGTCGACCGGCGCGTTCGACAAGATTTGGACAGACGGGTTGGGCAATCTGTTAGGCCAGGTCGGCAAACCGGGGCGCGGCAAGAAGCTGATTGCGATCGATGCGCATGTGGACACCGTGGGCGTCGGCAATCGCGATGAATGGAAGCACGATCCGTACAAGGGGAAGTTGGCTGACGGGAAAGTTTGGGGCCGCGGGGCAGGGGATCAAGAGGGCGCGATTCCCGCGATGGTGTACGCTGCCAAGATTCTGTGCGACCTCAAGGTCGATATGTCGGAGTTTTCACTGCTGCTCACGTGCACGGTGATGGAAGAGGATTGCGACGGCCTCTGCTGGCAGTACATCGTGAACGAAGACAAGATTCGGCCGGATGTGGTCGTTGTGACCGATTCGACCGATTGCAAAATCCTGCGTGGGCAGCGCGGGCGGATGGAGATCGGCGTGACGTGCCTGGGCAAGTCGTGTCACGGCTCGATGCCGGAGAAGGGCGACAATGCGGTCTACAAGATTGCCAAAGTGGTGCGCGAGATCGAATCACTGAACACGCGGCTCAAGGGTGATGAGTTTTTGGGCAAGGGGACGATCACCGTCAGCTACATCGATTGCAAGACGCCGAGCTTGTGCGCGGTGCCGGGACAAGCGTACATCCATTTAGATCGCCGGCTCACGGTGGGCGACACGAAGAAGTCGGCCGTTGCCGAAGTGAAGGATGCGGTGAAGCGGGCTGGAGTCGAAGCGAAGGTCGAAGTGCTGCGGTATGCTCGACCAAGCTACACCGGGCTGACTTACGAAACGGAAAAGTATTTTCCAATGTGGTGCGAGGCCGAGGATTCATTGCCTGTGCGAGCGGCCATCAAAGCGCACCATGACGTGCTCAACAAGCCGCCGATCGTGCATCGCTGGACATTCAGCACGAACGCGGTCTCGATCGATGGCATGTTCGGAATCCCATGTGTCGGCTTCGGCCCGGCGCCTGAAAACGTCGCCCACACCGTGAACGACTCGGTGCCGATCGAACACCTCGTGAACTGTGCGGCGTTCTATGCCGGTTTCGGGCCAGCGTATTGCGATTTAGCATCGGGCCGCGGCAACGGCAAACCATTAAAATTCAAAAGAATCAAAAGTTAATCCCAAATTGCCTCACGAAAAGGCGCGAAGTCGCAAAGAAGATTCGTTCGAACTTTGCGCTTTTGCGCCTTTGCGTGAGACCTTCTTTCTGACGAGCGGAATATGACTAATTTAAAAGGCAAAGATTACATCGAAACGCAGGACCTGAGTGATGCCGAGCTTGGGTTGTTGCTGGATACGGCGGCAGATCTCAAGAAGAAATATCATCGGGGCGAGCCGACGCTTTTGTTGCCGCACCAGACGGCGTTTTTGTTGTTCTTCGACAAGTCGACGCGCACGCGGAATGCGTTCGAGGCCGGGATGACCCAGCTCGGCGGGCATGCGCACTTTCTG
>JADMIO011638378.1_pt1 | contig 29703 bp, 13 predicted proteins | sample 8958161 | NCBI WGS metagenome assembly JADMIO01 (sample SAMN16585339, study PRJNA669376) | soil metagenome | isolation source: Crop rotation soil | place: USA: Cullars Rotation, Alabama | collected 2011 | reverse complement strand
GCGACAACTTGTCCACGTGGAATTCTAAGCTTAGGATCCCAATGTGCTGGAAAGGGTAGCTAATGGCCAGTCTGCTCTCTCGCATTTGATACCTGCTTGCCACTTTCCTCTCCACTATACTTGCAGAGAAGAGAAGCCCCGGCATGAAAAACAGAGAAAATTTAGCTGCTGTTTTCTTTGTAAAGGAGATGAATTTTATCTTCAAACTAATAAGGTCGCTCAATGGATTCAAAGCGTTTAAAGCTGCAGAAAATAAACGCAGAACCTCAAGAACAAAACTAAAGACCGCAATTGGAATGGAAACATAATCGCCCACTCGTTAAGTCTCCCTCATGATCCATGCCTCATGGTATTAAATTCGGTTTAGGAATCTATCTTGAAACTGTCACCAAAGAATGATCTTTGTCGATACACTAAAAAACTGCCACTAACTGAATTATCGAGAATTCAAGGTTTACCTCAACTGCATTTGGGGCAGTATTGGACACATTTACAATGCAATTACCTATTCCAAGATAAAGTCTAAAATTGAACTATTTAAGAGTGGCCACTACCACCTAAAAATGCAGTCATGCTGTCATGGTAACCTTCAAAACATCGATAACTCAGTCAAGAAGTGGTGGCATTGCCCACAGTTAATACCATTCTCACTAGCCAAAATGGTTGAGGTGCATCTTTTTCACAAGACGAGCCTTGGCTAAGCAATTTTCTATCTTTTTCTTAGGAATCTTTTGTTATGCCTTCAAAGATACCCTATAAACCCTGAATTTCACTCATTTACCTGTTAATCAACTTCACAATTCAAAATAAGGGTATTGTTGTCGACAAAATTATTCGGAACATAATTATTTCATCAAAAAAAATAGTGCTCCTTGTGTAAACAAAGCATGCGCTTTGTGCCTCCTAACCACGTGCCCTTCTCGCATTCGTGCGTCTCACGCCTTTTATGCTCCCATCCCCCTATATGTTTCTATCTCTACCATTCAAGTCAAAACATTGAGAAGGTCGGTTTCAAAGGATGTATGGACCATGTGGCTTGCGCAAGGTAATATGGAGAAAAAGTCCCATGGAGAAGTTTAATAGACTACTCACTACCAGCATTATGCATACCTTAACCCATAATGGCAGAGCTTCATCGTGCTCTCGCCAATTAGACGCTGAAGTAGACACCTCCGTGTCTTTATTGTCATAAAGTGGCTCACTTTCAATTGTGTTAACATCTACATGAGAGGTCTGAAAATTAAGACAAGCTTCTTGGCATTGGTACTGTTCCTCTATGCTATCTTCATTATTACAAATATCTCCCGATGTCTGGCCGTTTTCATTGACATCACATTCCGTTGGTTCCAAAATGATGTTCACATTTGCAAAAACATGATCGACAATCTCTTCTTCAGGTGACATTAGTTCGTCATTCTCAGCACCATTTGACTGTGGATAATCCATGTACTCCATGACTGATTTTTCTTGAGAGTGGCAAGGCTTTTCACCATAGAGGATAGTAGAACACGCGACAAGTTCCATATCACCAACAACAAAATCGCAAAGCCATTTATTCTTTTATCTGCTTGAAGAAAATAATAATCAAACTCAAATAACCGACAAGTGACTACTGCCGATTTAAATGGCACAGTAACTAGCAACAACCTCCATGGCTTCACATAAGCAGAAAATATTACGCCAAGTTAATTTAGGAATTGCCTTTTTACAGCTTTAATCAACTGTATAAGAAAACTATGTGCATGGGAAATGAGTTAATACTAATAACAAACGAACGAAGCTATCGAAAATCTGAACCCACTTTTTTAAACATTCCTTAACAAAAAGATGATGTCATGGCATTGAAATCGCTCCATTAACATTCCGGACTTCTCTCACAAATATTTATAAAATGCGCTAAAAAAGGCGAATTTCTCAATAAGTTTCATCCTAAATCCCATGCCATGGGTGTTCAACAGTCGAATTAATCTACGTACTGGTTACAAGTACATATCACGTAGAATCTAGCTCAAGACATCGCATGCATCATCTAGCTCAACAATCACTCGTTGCTGATTCCTTTATTAATCAAAACGCGCCTATTTTCCATCCCAATTACTATGTCAGTGTTCTTTTTGATTGAAATTTACTTAACTAAACGTATTCAAGAACGAGAATGATTTTGGTTGACTGTACTAAGTGACACTTTACTCTGATTATAAGTCCAAAAGAACACGTTTAGACGAAATAAATAATCTTGGCCATTCCAGTGAGGTTACAAAATCCGATTGAGAAATAGCTTCGCGTTCTTATATTATACTCATTTGACTTTACGAAATACGAACTCGTAGCATGTAACATGTAACATGTCATGATTACCATAATTTCCAAGGTCTTTCAAAACCCTAATTTCAAGAACAAAATTAAATTGAACTATAAAACCCTAGAAATAAATAAATTAATTAGTCAATTAATGTTTAATTCTTTGCAAAACCTAGCAAAGAAAAGATCTATAATTAATTTAGAACCATGGTTTTAAATATCGACCGCGACCGGGACTAAATATCAGGCCGTATAGAATTCCTAAAATCCAATAATAACAAATGTGCCCAAAAATATAAGACGTAGTTTAAATTAATTTACATATAAATATAAATATAAATATAATCTAGGTAAAGTTGTAAAATAGTTATAATAAATTAATTAATTAAATAATAAATGAAAGGGTTTTCAAATAATTGGACCGTCAAAATAAACCTGTGAAAGTGGCAAGGGTTAGAGAATAACGTGACATACAAAAATGTAAATGCAGGTCACACAAATTAAAATAATACACAAATTCTTATATGAGACGGTATAAGGACACGATATGGGACTATAAGAAAGGTAAGTGTGTAATGTAAGGGTGTACCTAAAAATCCATAGATGTTGGTAAGGTGAAAAGAAAAGGGGGGGGGGGGTTGAATTGAAATATTGATATGTTTTAATGTAAAATGGTATATTGGTATGATAGTGTCGAGTGCTATTTTCTCTCTCTCCAATTAAATCTAGGTAAGGTTACCACTTGTTTTTATTGTGAATTGAACGTTTTTTCTTATAAGGGCTAGGACTTTTTTCTTTATGTTTTTGGGTCCATAACTACTTTTTAGGGTTATCAATTAACCTAATTCTTATCTTTCAATGTTATTTTACGATTGAATTTTAATTTTAATTAGATTTTGTCAAATTTTTATTTGATAGGTGGAAATAGTTGTAAATGAAATGGTTTATTGTATTGTGAGGAAATAATGTCGAAAAATGTATAGAAGATAAAGATAAGTGATTGTAAGTGTGTGTTGTTCTTTTGTTATGAAAGTATTTAAGTGTTTAGTTTTAGTTTTATAAAGATTTGTTGAAATTGTGATTTGTATTATAGATTTTGGAAGAGATATAGGTCGAATAATCGTGAAATATTGGGGTGAATTATTGAAATCGAGGTAAAGTTAATTGTTGGCTAAATAAGAGTTTTGTACTTTTATGATAATTAAGAATTTTGTATTGTTATGGTAAGACAAGTCAATATGAACATGTGCAACGATGAAAAATAAGTCTTAATGGATACCCAAAAAAACACATGGGGTATTTCTGAGAAATTTTGTTTCGACTTTAATCTTAGTGGAATATAATGAGTTAAAATATTTTTTCTCTTAAAGTTTTGGTTTTGATTTGGTTCGTTTTAAGATCACTTAAATTTAACTAAAAATTAAATGATCCTAATTTTGTAATGTGAAAGAATAGTTCTAATAGAGGCATTTTAATAGCCCAACGATTTTTTTTTTCTTCCGTTTACCACCCTAACCCATCCGATCTCATTTACCTCTTAAAATTTAACATTTATATTTACATGCACAGAAACTCGATATCGTATGTTAGGTCCAGCCCACCTCAGTTATAACCCAAAGTTGTAATATTATGAAGCCTAATTATCCAATTTGTATTTACTCGTCCATGAATAGCCCATTCTAAGGGCCGTTACTCATATGTTTCTGGCCCGTAACGAAAGCTAGGCTAAAGTCCATAATCAAGGCAATAGAGTGAGTCTTTGATGCATATTCTCCAAATAAATCATTTTAGCCGAACTCGTAATATCACCCAAAAAATGATTACGTCATATTTAAATTATGGGCTGAATGGACTGTTTTGTAAGAAGGATTTGAGTGGCAACCTAAAAAAGTAAAAAGTAACCTGCTTTATGCAAAAAGACGGTTAAAAATTAGTATAACTATAATTTTTAGAATCTCCAGTTCTCAAGTTAGAATATTTTTTTAGTAGTTCAAATTTTACAATTTTAATTACATTTTGTCCAAAATAGTAACTTTAATCAAGTTTATGTTTGTTCTTATTAGTATGATTATGTCATTATCAGTGACAATTAGTTAATGTGCAGTTTTATATAGGGGCGGAGATGTGAGAGCTAGCAGGGGGACAAGACCCCTCGGACAATAATGTTATTTTACTAATATATTTTAAAAGGGTTGTATGTACATTGGTAACCAATTTTGATTATCCCCCTCTTTGTATCAAGTCTTAACTACCACCCTGGTCTTATACTAGTATTGTTTTGGGTGAAGCTGTAAAAGTTGTATTAAGAATAATCATCATCGCAGAGTGAACGACGCAACTACATTATTCATCTGATCATTCTCGACCAACAATATAAGTTGGAGGATGTCATATATAGCTAACCGTTAGTGACTATAAGTCCACAAGTGAACCAACACTACAATATCAAACCATTAGTTCATAATGCGTTAAACACTATTAATATACCACTCATATTTAACTTACTGCAATTTATTAGTCGTTCAAATTAGAACTTTTGTAATATCAATCGTTTTATTGTACCTTAAAATCACATCAACTTATAACAACTAGTACTCACCGTACTGTTTGTAAACCATGACCCTTTCAATGTTTCAATGATATTTTCATAAGGTAAATTTAGAACATAATCATAATCATAATCATAGTCGTAAATTTAATCTTAATGTTATTAGTGTAGACGTTAAAATTTAAAATAATGGAAAACAAATTAAAAAATCAAGATTTGGATAGAATCAAACCGGGCATCGAAAGCCGGACGTCTGACTCCCACAAAAAGGCCTATTAAGTTATAGAAGATCAAATATTTGTTAATATATTAATACAGGCCATTGGGAGCAACAATTTCTGCTCGTTTCTCAGCAAATCAACAACCCAACAAATATAGTACCTATCCATCACTGTATTCTTTTGTCGAATGGGGTTAAGTTTTGGTATCATCAAATACGGATAACTCAATTTTAACTAATAAACTATTTTTTCATTACATTAATATATATATATTTGAATTTCAAAATAAGTCGTCTATAAATCTTTTTACCTTTTTTTTTTATTATTATTTTTACTAAAATAAATTGAAGGCTGGGATTTTTACGTACGGTGTAAATATAATGCTGAAACGGTCTAAGAGTGCTAGATAAAAGAAAAAGAGGAAGATGTTTGTGAAATGCGTGTTATAAAAATATATAAAGGGAAATATTGTAATTAATTGTTATATATAAATATAAATTACTGTACATATTATTATACTGGGTAAGATATGTCTTACTTATTACCATAATTAAATAATAGAAAAACCTTATTTTATATGAATTGTGACAGGAAATAGAAGGTTCATTTATTTTTAAAATAAGGAGATTTTTCACAGGTTTAAACATGGAGGATGAAATTGAAGCTTGCACGTGTTTTCTATCACAAGCACAACTTCCTTTGGTGTTGAACTTTTTTTACTTGTAATATTTTATTTTACCCTTGCCTCTGAAAATGACAAGTGAGCATTCTTAGAGTTTTTGTTTTTTGAGTTGTAAAATTCATATAATATTTTATTGAGTACGTAGAATTTGGTATACTCAAAATATATACAATTAAATTGGTTAGAGGAAGCTTATAACTTATTCGAGTTTATAGAGCAAAGAACAAAGAGCACATACACCAGCTTAATTGAACGCTAAAATTATACCTACGAGTTCTTATTCTAAGACAACCAAGAACGGCAATAAATTGAGTCGTTGGTCACTACATCGACTCAACCAAGTGCCCCCACACATCTAAGCACAAACACGACAAAATACAAAATGCATGACCCACTACCCATAGCACAACATTCTGCATCCCCAATCTCGTGGTTGAGTTTAGAAAATATAAATGCTACTCAGTCTGGGATGACGTGACATGACGACGTCCTACTGAATATTGTTGGTGGATAAAACCTAATTCGTTATGTAAGGTCAACTCTGTCATAGTTTTGTTACAATATGAATCAATCTACAATTGGTTAAAAGGTTATTCCGATCTTATTCTAAAGTGTCTAGTAGGATGAAATCGTTTTGAGCTTGTAAAACAAAACTAATTGGAATAATGTGAGAAATAGCTAGTCCATTAATAATCACTCTAAACGAGTAAACGCTCATATATTGAAATATTGAATAATGAGTATATAGTTTCGGGTAGTTACCCCAAAAATATATAAAAAAAAATCAAAAATCCATAAGAATGAAAAAGGAGGCAGCTTTAAATTTACACATGCATGAAGACAAAAGGAGAAGCCTCACAAATAAAAACAATAAGAATTCCACCTTTATTTATGAGTTTTTGACACATCTAGTCTAGCAATTGACGTACCACGTTAAGAAAGTGGAAATACAAATAGTTTAATCCAAAATTATTCTAAGACAAACGTAACTCTTCTTATAACTCAAGGACAATACGGGCATCTTTTTATTTTCTCCCAAATAAAAGTAAAATATAAAGATGAGATATTAGAATTAGACAAATAAAACCCCACAAAAATTCATTTCTTTTTAAGCATCCAATGACCTTTATAACCCTATTTTTCTTTCACCCCTTTTGAGGTCATATTTTCGTGTGAAGAGTCATTACTCATGAGCATGACTATGAGTTTCATTTACCTTTTTAACAAATTTATCTAAGTCTTTGATGTCTTCTATTTTTTGTTTTTAGTTGTAATGTACGTGTAACATTTTCTGAAAGTATCCTATATCCAGTGTGTTATTACTTACTATCTCAATCTCATTTATATTTGAAATTTATGTGTTAATTTTGAAATGTGACGATTAATTTTCAATTTATTTAAATGAAAAATAGACAAAAATAAGTGGAATGGAGGTAATATTAGATTACTTTTGGATATATGCTTATTGTTAATTGGATTCAGTTAAATAATGAGAACTTAAGTGAAATTTAACATGCAAATCACATATTGTTAAATAGAATTACGCTACATATTAGGATATCAAAATGAAAATAATTTATATAAATAAGGAAAAAAATGGACTCAATCATAATTTCTCATATGCATGCTTGTAAAAGTTTTTTTATATTTCTTTAATTTGCGAGACTTAAAATTGTAGGTAGTTCAATGAAATAATACATACCCGACCTTTTCTAAAGAAATTTCAATTGTATCTCTAAAGTTTCTAAATTTCCCAACATAAGTAACAATTACAATTTCTAGATTGAAAAATTAATAAAACTTAGTTCTTTACTACACTAAAGTAGTTGAGAAAATTGAGTAGAAAAAGAAAGATGATCCTAATCGATGAAAAACATACATTAATTTTTTAACATCGTCAATTTCTTCCTAAACTCATTTAGATGAAAGTAAGTTGAGCGACAAAATGTACAAAATTGCAAGACTTGTTGAGTAAATTGACAAATCGATATTAAGGCATGAAAAAATAAGGCTAATGTCAACGACAAAGGTGGTATCCTAACTTAACTACCACCATATTTTGGTTGCTTTCCACAATCAAAATGTTGAAAATGCAAGCAATTTAACACTTTGGACTCTCCATCAAATCACCCATTAGGTTAGGACCATGTGCATTATCTTCTATGTTTTTTTGTCTACTTTACCTAATCATACAATTACATGCCATTTCACTAAGCCATTACCTCTCTAGTGTCTACTCCCATACCCACACTCCCTATAGTGTTGCCCCATCTACTCTCTTACGGTCTTACCACTCCGTTAGTTCATTCGCCAATTGTAAATTATCTTGAATATGAAAAGACTGTATTTTCATAACTTATGTATGAAAAGACAAACTCATTATGAAGTACATCCCAAACATTTTTATAGTGTAATACTCACGGTTTATAATCTGATATTCTATGATCAGATGTAGTTTTGTTTTGATAACTTACAAAATTTAATTTGGTTTTCATAATAAAATGACAAGTTTTCATGATAAAACATTAAGTTTTTAAGATAAAATTAAATTATAAAAGTCTAAATGATTTTTTTTTTAGATTCTCTCTTATTGGAACCGTCTTTCTATATCCTATGGAAATGCAAATTTTTCAGAGGCTTATTGTTCTTCAGTACATTAGATTATTTGTGTTTTTGTCGGTCGTACTTTATTATAAGGAAAATATTTCAAACAAAATTTACCGTTAATAAGAAAAATAAACTACTCAATACAGACTTATCTAATATACGAAAAATCCGAGATCGATGAAGGTAAATAAGTGAGAGTGTACGTATATGAGATGAGTATCTTAAAAAGGGCAATACAAATACAAGAAACAATGCTCGGAAGAAAAGACATGGAGGTGAGGGCCGGTCACCCACTCCCACTTGCTTCACTACAAAACCTTAGAATGTTTCATTTTGGCTTCTTCTCGCCCCGAAATCTTTTAAGTTCGAAATTTTGATTTATTTAACGAGAAGAGTTATAATAGAAATAAACGAATTTTCGTTAGAAATATTTGTACTCTATAAATCATAATCTATAAGTACTATATGTTGTAATGTTCTCTTTATTTTTGCTTCAAAAAATAGCAATAAAACAATAAAAATAATGTCTCTTTTGAATTCTTAATATGTGTCGTTTAAGTACACTGTCAAAACTTCTATTTTCATAATATTGGATTTCGATTCCTAATAAGTGTCGTTGAATAAAAAAAGTATAAATTATATAGAATTATTGTTACTTATGGTGGTAGCATACGTTTAATGTCATAATGGGAAGGTAAATCAAAATTTGGGTAAGTTACGTGGTATCCCTGATGTTCGCTTGTTTGCCCGTGATATAAAACATCTCATATTCTACACGTGATATCCAGTTACACACCACATGCACAATATTAAAGTTTTAGATACAACGTGCAATAAAGCAAATCTCAGGAATACCACGTAAATTATCCGATTCAAATTTGAGAATACCATGATTTTAAACCCTAAAAGTTACTTGTAATACTATGGGAAAAGTGAAACTCGATGATATCGTAAGAAAAATCTCTTTATTTTAACGACTTTATATAGATTTTTAATCATAAATTTAATATATCATTTTTTTATAACATATCATCTTTTCACTGGAATAACCTAAAACGTAAAGTTAATATCTAATTAAATTGATACGAGTACAACCTAAAACGTAAAGTTAATCTCTAATTAAATTGATACGAGTACTTGGGATAAGAGTTGTTCAAACAATTTATATTTATATGCTTCTTAAACTAATCCATTGTAATTAATCTATATTTTAATGTAACCTTTTCCCACTACACAAAACACATGCGAGTGTTTGTTAAGTTTGTATGTATCCTCTCTAATTGTCCTTTTCTTAATGCAACCAATTTCCTTTCCAATTTAGAAAACTCAACCCTTTTGGAGGCTTTGACATTCTAGGATTCTGAGTTTTTAACTTTTTACCAAGCTCATATTATACATAAGATTTTATGTATGACTTTATGCTATGTGCAACATTTGTATGTAAGCCTATAATTTGTTAGATACATCTTTTTATGCAAAAAGACTCTCCATTTGCATAAAGTAGTAAGATTTGGTAACCTTTTTTTCTCATATATTAGTAAAAAAAAGTCTTTAATTATACTCATTGGACAAAAGGGTTAATCTTTATTATTATACGTTGGTTTATTGCGGTACCTATATACGTATACAATAAAGTATTATTATTGTATTTAAATTAGAAAAATTTTAATTGTTAATAATGTATATAATAGCTTATGTAATTATTTAAGAGAATAATATTTAAATTTTTTTTTACATCTTTTTATCTTTTATACGTTGAAACTACTCAATCTTTTCCTTTAAATTTTTAACGTAATATAAAGATAACACTTACATTTGTGCTCCAAGTAGAGCAAAAAATAATCAATTAAATTACGAGAAAAATACAAATTGCGAAGATATTGAATTAACATAAACAAATTAATTAAATCAAACGAACAAAATGATTTTTAACCGTTGTTTAATTTCTTACAAATACCTTTCCCACTTCCAATCTTCAACAAATTTCTCTTTTACTACCCTTAAAAATTAAAACAGTCAAAACATGTAACGAATTTCGTAACGAGTAACAACGTACATAGTCAATACTCTGTACCGGTTATTTCTTACATATCAAAATTTGGAGAATCATAACACACTTAGACATTAAATCGGTTTCCCATCCATTTGCAACTGTTAGTATACTATTAAAATAATATTATGAGTGACAACTTTAATATGAATTAACATTATAGTTTTTTTACATTTTAGGGTGTATTGCTCATTAGATCGTTCGATACCTTTCTTTTTTAAGCGATTTAATTATAAGATAAAATATCTCTTTCCATATTAAGTGAACCTATACAAAAGGAGCACTAATAACATTTTTTCCGTCAAATTTTTACATTTGTATTTGTATTATTCGATCGAGTTGTATTTTTTCCACACAAATAATAAATTTATACTTTAAAATAACACTTTTTTTTTCAAGTCTTAGCCATTGTTAATTTAGACTTTAATTTACTTCGTCAAACCAAAAATAATTGAACTTACTAAAACAAAAAATAAGTAAAGCTCTATTAAAAAAATGAAACTAAACCAATAGAAAAAAAAGTTAAACTTATCTTTGAGTAATCCAGAATTAATTTGAACATATTTCAGCACTATTAATTTTATTCAGCTTAGTTTATTTTTTATTTTTAAATCAATTATCTACGTTTAGCTTAATTTAATCAATAAAGTTAAAAGAACCGAACTTTATTAATACAGTAAGAAACTAGTGTAATAGCATTAGAGCAGTATTTATGGGTTTGGTTTACTAGACATTTACCATTATTACCTCTGATTGCATACTTGCAACACTCCACTTTCAGACTGTCTTTTATTTTTATTTCTCTATTTATTTTTTATTCCTTATTATAAAGTGTTGTACCTTAATTGTAAAAAAACGACAAATTTCCTCATTTTTATGCAACTTTCTTTACCAATCTCAAACACAACAAGTTTATTTCACTTGGGCATTAAACAACTTTTAATCTTTCCCATTTTTTTTACCTGTTTTAACCACAAATACCTTATATATTTATTTTTTATAAAATGGGGTTTGATAATAAAAAAATTAATGTAATTCCTAAACACAAGCGTTCAAAGAGGTACTATTATTATTTACTGATCTTCATTTGTGTTTCTTTGTCTTTTTACTGTCTTTATTTCTGTTGGAAACACGAAGTGTACATTAATGCTGACGGGTTTTGAATCATAGAATCCTCTCCTAAGTCCCAACAATAGAACGGATTTTGCAAGTAGATTTACCGCTATCCTAATTTTAATAGAGTGAGTGAGTGGTAGTGAAATTGATGTAGGGAATTTAAAGGACAACATGGTCAGGAAGTTCATTAAATTCTAGTATCATTAATATGTGTCACATTTCTTTTATGACTACATTGATTTCACTCTATTTATAGGACCTATATAATGTTCAAGTATTTACATTTCACAATTGACACTCTTTATTATTAAGCTGTTTGTATGATTAGTGGGTTTTCCATTAGGTAAATGAAAAGCCCACGTATGAAATTGTGGTAAGAACTGAAATCATAAGATTTTTTCGGTAACAACATTACCTCACTGTCTACAAAGGTCCCGCCAATGATGCAATATTACTCGTGTTATTATCAGAAAGATGCTGTTTTTATATGACACTAGGCTAAAACATGTTCGATACATTTTAATTTGAGTTTGGATAATTGAAGTTTGGAAGATATAAAGTGGACTTGTAAAGTATTGTTAGAGTAATGTCTTTAGCTTTGTTATAAAAGAAGTTTAAAAAAGTATAAGAGAGAATATCTTGTGTATTGTGTTTATGTATGAGGAAAGTTTATTAATTTATGGAAAAAAAATGCTTTTGTAATCAAATTCAATTAATATATTTTGCTAAAATGTATCTAATTTTGTGTTTTGCAATCTTTATTGTCAGCTTTCCTGAAAAAAGAAGAGTTGAAAGTGGTTTTGATGATTCTGTTGAAGAATCTCCTCGGTTAAAATTGGTAAAGTTGCTTACTTTTCCTTAATTACTCTTCTTTTGATCATCATTTTAGAGTAGAGATGTATTAGGCATACATCAGAGTTGTTGCGACCATCATTAAAGTTATTTTAACCATCGTTGAATGGCTTAAGTACTGTTTAATGAGACGAGATTGTTGTATGCATACAATTTAATATTGTTTCAACTTTCAAGCGAGTTTTTGTCATGATTTTGGTGATTATTTTCACAGTTCCTTGAAGCATAATTAAACTTAAATGTTATTGTTTGCCAGCGAATTAAACTTAATGTTGGATTAATAGGTTATGATTGTTTTACTGTTGGTTTGACTAATTTTGCTTTCATGAATATGCATGGAATCCTTTATTCATAGATTATGATGATTTTGCACTTTATCCTTTTCTCTTTGTTTTTGTTTTTGCTTTTCTTTTTTCTTTAGAAAATGCCAGCCTTTTCATTTATGTCACTTGTTCAGATTTTTTATTTATATCGAAAAAAATTTGCACTGAGTAGTGACTAGCAGCCTTCTCATGGATTTTACTGATGATTCTATTTCTCTTAATCCTAACTTGCCGAAAGTAATGCTGCGTGTATTTTTACCTTAGTCTTATCTTGTTGGGTAATGCTTTCCATTCTGAATCTCCGTTGGATTGGTAATCAGGATGTCGGAAGACTGAAAGGCTCTCATCAAAAGCCTCCAAAGCAGCAGTCTCCTAGGGTTGAAACACAGAATTCGCTGAAACAAGAGGTATGATACAGACTGTAATTCTGTTATTACGTCTCGGAGAACCCTTTCCCGGTCATGTTTTCTGTTTTTCATGTGGCTGCAAACATCTAACTTTTAATCAGCGTTTTCTTTGTAGATTATACTGCTTGAGAAAAGGTTGCAAAATCAATTTGCTGTCCGCCGCACTTTAGAAAATGCATTGGGTTCATCCTCATTTCCTTACGAGATGACCGAACCTTCCGCAGTCCCTAAGGTATTTATTTTCAATAGCTGATTATTGACGATTTCTTCCATTTTCAATGAACCCAAATGCTTGCTACTCTCTGGGTTTGTTCCAGATTATAATGAGATAAAACAAAATTGCTCATTGATCTCATTGTGCTTCTTTTTTAGTGTGGAATAATTTTGTTGGTGGTGGTTATTGTTGAGTGAATTCTTGTTAAACTGTTTGTTTTATTGATATTTGGTCTTGTTTGATTGATTTTTCACGCTTCAATATTCTCTCTGGTTTCTTTTGCTGTGCACCAATGCCCCCTTTCCTTATCGTCCCTTTTATAGTAGGCGATAAAACCCCAGGAATAACGTTATTTTTTGTGAACTTAACTTGAGGATCTGGTTTCAGTCGGCATCAGAATTGATCAAGGATATTGCAGTGCTAGAAGTTGAAGTCGGGAATTTGGAGCGGTACCTCCTTTCATTATACCGGAAAGCATTTGATCAGCAGATTTCATCAGTGTCTCCAGCAGCTAAGGAACATCATATATGCTTCGTGTCTCCAGCGGCTAGAGTCGAGAGGACACCGTCATCTATATCTGCAACTTCCAGGGTTAAAAAAACACCTTCACTAACTCCAAGGCGATTATTTGTAGACGAAGATGCCGCTGAAATAGCAACCCAGGTTGAAACTTCAGTACTTCCGGATACTTCTAAGAGACTTTACGACACAAAGAAAGAAACCATCGAAGACAAGAACCTTGACTCTAGTGTCCTTCGTTGTCATTCTACTTTATCACATCGAACCACTCTTACAACAAGGCCTTCTCCAGACTCTGTAGCTAAAGCTTTGCGTGCATGCCATTCTCAACCATTGTCCATGTCTGAGGTACTCACTTATGTGTTCCTTTATCCTTCGGTGTATGTAGTCATAGGAATGCAGTATTTCGGGAAAAGAATATACAAGCTAAAGTTAAATTCAAGAATGAAGGATATTAGTAGTGTAAATGTTTTGCTCGATATGATTAGGAGTACTAAATTGAAATTTTGAACTTTTAAGTCCGAAAGAACAGTGCCAATCTGTCGAGCTAAATAGACCCCTTTCTCTCTGCAGTTTGCAGCTTCAAATGTTATAAGTCTTGCCGAGCATCTTGGTACACGTATTTCAGACCATGTCCCAGAGACACCTAACAAGATCTCCGAAGATATGGTGAAGTGTATGGCAGCGATATTTTACAAGCTAGGAGAGTCACCATCAGCAAATGGCCTCTCATCACCCAACTCATTTTCCTCCTCAATGGGTGCATTTTCTCCTCATTATCAATGTGATGCATGGAGTCCAGGGTTTGGCAAGGATTCATCTTTTGATAACCGGTTAGATAACCCGTTCAATGTTGAAGGACTCAAGGAATTTAGTGGTCCCTACAGCTCTATGGTTGAAGTCTCGTCTATATATAGAGAAAGTCAGAAGTTGGGTGATGTGGAATATATGTTGCAGAATTTTAGGTAAGGTTTTGGAATTGCTAAATATGTACGACTGTACGAGAGAAAAACCGACTTTCATGCAGTAATTTCAGAATCTTAGTTGTATTCACATTTTCTGTTGTAGGTCACTGATATGTCGATTGCAAGAGATAGATCCCATGACAATGAAACACGAGGAAAAGCTTGCCTTTTGGATTAATGTTCACAACGCTTTGGTGATGCATGTAATGATCATTATCTAATCCACAGAAAGATTCATTTTTCGGCATTATATTTGTCTATTCATAATTGACTGAATATTCACTCGATCTTTGATTCTTGATAGGCGTTTTTGGCGTATGGCATTCCACAGAATAACATAAAGAGAGTCTTCTTACTTTTGAAGGTGATGGCTGTGAATCTACTTCGTATCTTAGTTAAGGGAAGCAGAAAGATGTGTACTTAGCTTTTGTGTATGTGTGCAGGCTGCTTATAACGTTGGTGGGCATACTATAAGTGCAGATACGATTCAGAGTTCTATATTGGGATGTAGAATGTCTCGTCCAGGACAGGTTTGCTCTTTATCTGATTTTTTGCTTGTGTAATTAGAAGGAAACTGTTTACTTGTTTTGCAGGCAAGCATTCATGACATTTCCTATGTGTTTAATTTCAGTGGCTAAGGATGTTATTTTCCCCGAGGACAAAATTTAAAACAGGAGATCATCGCCAGACTTATGCAATTGAGCATCCGGAGCCTCTTTTACATTTTGCCCTTTGTTCGGGAAGCCACTCTGACCCCGCGGTACGTCCACTTTTTTGAAACTGTTATTCCTGTGGTTAAAGGGGCCTAATTTTGCCTCTTAACAGTTGTGGAGCTAAAGACTCGTTATTTTTTTTTTGTGATATATTTATGCTGGATAAGTAGTGGAATGACACATTAAACCATAGACCTGTCAAAACTAATCCGAACCAAAATTGACTTGGCCTGGACTAAACCGGCTACACTCCTTATATTGTAAAGTAACAGTCGATTACTGCGATTCTCAATGTAATGATCATTCAGAAACTATTATCTTTATGTTTTCAACACAAATGGTTAGACTGCATACATTTATTTTATGTTCCCTGAAGATTCCATTTCTTTGTAATAGCTTCGAGTATATACACCGAAGAGAGTGCTCCTAGATATGGAAGCAGCTAAAGGAGAATACATCCGTGCCACATTCGGAGTGCGCAAAGACCAGAAAGTAGTGCTGCCAAAATTGGTGGAGTCCTTTGCGAAGGATTCAAGTTTATGCACTGCTGGTATCCTTGAAACGATACAGCAATCTGTGCCCGATTCATTAAAGAAGAGTCTTAAAAAATCCCAGCTCGGAAAATCACGGAAGAGTATCGAATGGATGCCTCATAATTTTGCATTTCGTTACCTCATCTCGAAAGAGCTGGTAAAATAACTACTCCATATAACACAGCGATGTCGTTTGATTGATTTATAGTTGATAATTCTTTGGTCTGTTCTTTAAGATGTCTTATGTATAAAATTCGGTAGAAGGTAGCTTTAGAAGTACAGAACAGTAGGTGATCTACCACCTCCACTTTTGTAAATGCAACATATTATTATTATCATGAGTTATGATCTTGTTTGATGAGTGAAAAATGGAAGTATTTTCAGCTTTTCTATTTTGAGGAGTTGTTTACGGCTTTACGCTCTCTCAAGCCTTGAGTACACTTATCAATGCTTAGAAGCGATGGTGGAGTCGCGGAGGGACAAGGGAGCTAGAATGGGCTATCGCATGTACACTTAGATTATGACGATTAATTTTGTCGAGACATTAGTTTCTGCTAGTACAAATGAGGCAGACATAGATTTGAAATGAGTAATTATCGAGTTGATTCCAGAGATACAAAAAGATGATCATGTGAATTGACGGGGTTAAAACAACGTCGTAATTGACACTCACCACTAACACAAAAAGCTAGTCATAATTGATAATATTCACACTGTTAAGCCCAACACTTGCATGTGACAACAACCCAAGTAGCTTATTTTCATGATAAGAGATGGCTCAAAGCCTAAAAGCGAGCCGACTCGAAATTGAATATACCCATTTCTAAAATTGATACGTTAAAACCACAACTGAAATGATCTGATCCAAATCCTATCAAGTTGATCCATTTGACAGATCAAAGACCTATGCACCCTAAAGTGTCACAACTTATTTCAATCTAAGCATCAAAACTAGATGAACTTGAACGTGTGAAATTGAATCTAACCAAACAAAACAAAAAACAATCTACTAAATTTTGTTTCATGTCAAATTACGGGGCTAACATCAAATTAACTATATGTAAATATGTTCGATGAATAAAAATAAAATAGATATTTTGCAAGCTTTGTAATGTCAGAATAAATGGAATAAAACATGGAAGGCGACCAGAAATTTGGTGGTATTATGCTGGTGCTTGATAGAAAGAAGCTAAGTTCATGATTAAGACATAAAGAGCATAGAATTTACAATCATTTGCGTCAATTTTACAATAATAGAGCACCTTCTAGCTTCATACTTGATAATTGATATAGACTCGACACTTACTCTTTAATGATGTGAGTTAACTATAGTCCTTCCTCAAATTCTCCTCCTTTTGATGCCTACGGCTCTACGAACCGATCATATTCCAATCGAACTTTAATAATTTATCAAACATGAACCCATAGCCATATACTCCTACTATATCGATTCATTACTCGATGGACTGCAAGTCTGCAATGAGACTGTAGCTCACTTAGACCCGGTTTGTTTGGACTTATGGTTCAATCAAGTTCATATCCATAGTTAATTATTGATCTTAAATAAGTTGTTAAGTCACATCAACTCCAGTCATTTCAACTTCAGTTATTTCGTTTCATTGCAGTTCAACAAATTACTGTCCTAAAATCAATAGGCATGCGATGGAGACATGGTGTAGCATAAATACGTCTATACGAGAATTCTGTGTTCGATGTTTGAGTTTCGGTTTTTTAATACGACAACAATGACTCACATCAATGGCAGATTTTGAGGGGTTACCACGGGTTTTGATGAACCATATGTCCATATCTATAGTCTAAACCATAGAACAAACAATTTTCTAGTTATTTTATAAGTAAATAGAGTAATATGTCATGTTTCTTTTGGACTAAAAGTTAGTTAAATTAACTGAACTTAACTGAATAATACTGAATTTAACTTAACGGAATTTAACTCAACTTATTAATGAGCAAAAATGAACTAACATGAGCTGAACTTTAAGTTATGAAAATAAGTTTAAAAGAACGATATGAAATATGTATCATACGGGGTCTAATGGGAAGGAGCTATGGGCCTGGATGATGACATTGGTGAGTGCATCTTGGATATAGGAGATCGGGTTGGGGGTGGGTTTTTGGGAGTTGTGGTCATGGCCCATGGGCCTTGTGGCTAATCTATTTTAAAAGGATGGTCATAGTGACTGGTTGACAACCAATTTGAACGTCATGAGTCAATATTATCTTTAAAAAATTTGATTTTTTTTAATAAGAATAATAATAACTTTGAAAAATAAATAAAAATAAGAAAAAAGAAAATAAATTAAATTCAACATATAAATTTATAAATTTCAATTTTTTTTCTATATAATAATTTTTAGTAATTTGCTTAAGATAAAGTAAACAAAATAAATAAAATAAACTATGAGTATTTATTAATTTTGTTTTGATAAAATTTATATTTAATAAGATTCACAATTTTTTTTTTTTATATTAGCACTTGAAAATTAATTTTTTTACGAATATGCAATCCCATCTTTTTTTGTAACGAAATAATAAAAAATATATTTTTAGCAATAAACTTAAACCTTAGTGATATTATGGCCGAAATTTAAAGACATGACCGCATTAGTGGAATTTTTGACAAAGATTTGGTGGTAATTGTGGGATTGTTCGAACCTACTCCATGATTTAGCTTGTGGTTTTAAGGCTGACATTTAATCACTTATATAGTTATATTGAGTTAGTTTGACCCAAATTAGTTATATTGAGTTAGGTTGACCCAAATTGTCTTTGATTTGTTTTCTATTTTTCTCACATCACATTTCTCCTATAATTTTACATATTTAACAAAGTTCAAACTCATTTCACAAGTACTCTTAATTTATAATTTTAAGCATAACACGATTTGTATCATCCTCTAAATGATTCGTTTATTCTCATTTAGCAACCCTAACATTAAAATCTATCTTACATAGTATAGTGTTACGGACTTACCGAACATTACATGCATGGAATTATTAAAGTACAAAGTAGAATTTAAAACCCTAGAACGCAACCTAACCTAGGCAAAGCGCATTTGCCTCTAACCCCCTTAAGGAGCACTAGCAGCAACACGAACAGTCTCAACCTGAGCTTCAGATTGAGCATCAGTGTGTGCTGCTTGCGTCTGAGCCCAAGCCTGAGCTTGGGCTTGAGCTTCAGCATCAGCTATAGCTTGATTGGTTGCACTGCGCCAACAATCACCGTAACCCCACTGACAGTGATTAGTACAATGTTGGGCTGTTTTTCCGCAAAACCCAAATTGGCTGCAGCAGTAACCGGGCTCGCAGTGGTGGCCTAACTGTTGCCAGCCACACTGGGGCTCAGAGGCCGCAGTTGCGATACCCATTAAGTAAGGAAGAGTGATGAAGAATATTACAAGTGCACAACTCTTCATGTTCACCATTTTTTGTATTTTGTAATTGAAGCTTATTGTTTTTTTTCTTGTATCATATGATGTAAGAGTGTTTATAGTTGTTCTTGGTGTAAAATGTGAATAGTAAAGTACAAGTATTTATAATGTGATTTGGACAACTACGTGCCAAATATGAGGTTTGTATAAATGAGACGATGTCCGTTTAGAGTAATTGGATAATATAGTTTGACAAAAGGACTAGAGCGGTGCGGTAGGATTTGGGTTTTATAACAGCTGAAATTCTCAGATATATCAGCACATTTATGTTAGGAAAATGTACGTCCTCTTTAATTAATGAGAGCAATTGAATGGTATAAGTGAAAATAATAGTTTTACTATTATTACCTTAATATAATAATCAATGAAAAATTAAATAGGTTACGGAGAACGATAACGTGATCATCCCAATGTACCTAAGAATCTTTCTTATAACAAAATGAGAACGATAACTCGCCAAATACAAATCCCTTAAATTATATAGCACTCTGTGTCGTGGTTGAATCTGACTTCGATTCTTATTTTTTTTATTTTGAGTATGTTTAGATTAAGTTTGATTTAGTTAACTTTATACGATTAATCATTTTATATAGTTAGGTTTTTCAAACATTTTAATATTTTAGATAAAATTATGCAATTTCAAACATGAGTGAATTCCGATCATGCGAGTCATGAGTGAATTCCGATCATGAGTGAAACATTATGCAATTTCAAACATTTAATATTTGAGTATGATAGTGAAACATTATGCAATTTCAAACATTTTAGATAAAATGGTTTTTGACCTGAGTGAATTCCGATCATGCGAGTCAAGTTTTCGCGCTTCCAAAAAGAATACAAATGCATGCAGCAAATTAAACAATTATCGTGAAACATTAAAATTTTTATCCAAAAATTTAAAAATCTAAGATTATTAGCTAGGAAACAAAAAATAGTTTATACCTAGCTTCAATCCTAACTCTGTAGCTTCCAAAACTAATTCGCATCGCGCAGCACTTATGAACCGAAGATGTAAGCCAATAGCTTGAGGAGTCACGCGCCACACCACTCCATGTCACGAGTCAAACCACACCCGCGCACGCCAACACTTCTCCTTAGTCTACCCTTATCCTCCCATTTTATCAAATAATAAAACAAAATGACTCACACTGATACGTGATAATATATCTCGACCTCACTCCTCACTCCTCACTCCTCACATATCATATATTAACTTATAGGAAAATGATATGGCGACACCTGGTGTCGTTGAGTTTCGGCGACACCCAAGCTAAAAACCGTTCTTTTCGCTATTTAAATTCCAATTTTTTGATTTTCGTTAATTTTTTCATTAATACCAAACACATTTGTACGTGAAATAAGGGTTTTAGACAACTCGTAGTTTGATTGAGCGATTTCGAATAATTCGGGTGGACTTATAATAAATTTGAATAATTTTGATAATTTGGATAATTTACATTTTTTTAATATATTTATTAGTTTATATACTTTAATTGAATGTTTTATTTTTAAAATATATTGGATAATAATACGAAGTCTAAACGATCGATTTTTAACTTGGGTGCCGCCGAAATTCAGCGACACCAGGTGTCGCCCTAACATTCTCCTAACTTATATAATAAAAATTATTATTTTAATGAGGATAATAGGATAACGCCGATATTGATTATCATCTGATATTGTTCTATAATTAGGAGGAAAAAGACTTAGCGTTACTCGGTAATAATCAATTTCAACGTTACCGCTCATATTTCATAGAAGATCTTATATAATAGGAATTACTGTTTTCAATAAATTTTGAAAAGGTTATTTTGAGATTGATTATTGCATGATTCTCCCATACCATTATCCTAGGGTGAAGTTTAGTTAAGTGAAAGTCAATTTAAATTCCACCAACTTTCACTCAATTGTACACAACTTTGATTGAATTTTAATGTAATCCTTGATAAAAATAAACATATCCTAATTAAATTAAATAACTATAAAAATTGAAGATTGTTTTCCTATTCTATAATCCTGTATGGACGTAATTGTTATGGTGTATAACTTTGATTGAATGTCATCCATCAGTTTAAATGCTGGATAAAATAATTCTCCTACAAAATTTTCATAACTCTTACAATTCTAATTAACATTAACACCTTCCATTTCAATACTTGATCCATGTCAATTATCCGATCAAAGTTCCAAACATGGTTTTCTCGAATATCGAACTCTTAACATAGTAAAAAAAAAAGTAAAGTCATTATAGGGTATTGCACTTTACTTATATACTTAACCTACACCCAATTTAATACTCCTCCATCCAACTTATAACTTCCTACTTCACTTTTTGTTGGAATTAAGAAAATTGAGTATATGTGGTGGAAAATGGAATTTGGATAAACTACGGGGACACAAGTTGTAAGGACCACAAAAAACTGATGAAAAATGAAAAAATGAAAGTAGGAAATTTAAAAATGGACGTACCAAAAAAGAAGGTAAGAAGTTATATTATGGATGGATGGAGTAACTAAAAAAAGGTAAAGTTAATATAAAGCACTTAATTTATTAATAATTGCTTAGTAAGTTTGTTGTTAATAGTTATTTAGTTAGATTGTATCTGAATAAAATAATTGTATGTAGTTTAGGATTCGTGCATGTGAAATAGAGGCTTTAAATACGTAAAATATGAATGAAAATAGGGAGTACTCGGTAAAAAATTGTTCGGCTATAACATAAGCCCTTACGTACAATGGCACAAATAACAATATCAATACTTGGATGTCACCACACCAACATTCTACACAAAAAAACATTTCCACAAAATACAATTAACATAAGATGGTGAACATGAAGAATTGTGGAGTTGTAATAATGTTGTTGATCACCCTTCCTTACTTAATGGGGATGATAGCAACTGCACAAGCAGCACAACAGTGCGGGAAGCAAGCTAATTACCGAGTTTGCCCTCGCGGTCTCTGTTGCAGCCAATATGGTTATTGCGGGACTACTTCCGCTTATTGTTGGATTGGCTGTCAAACCTGTTGTGGAAAATGTTTGCGGATTTTAGATCAGGCTCAGGTTCAGGTTCAAGCTCAGGGTATTCCCGCATCTAAGATGGAGCCAGCTGGTGCTGGTGGTCCTTAATCAGTGACATGATTAGTTACGAGTGACGACCGCAGAGCGGTCGGAGAGACAAATGCGAGTTTACTAGCTTTATAGTGTTTTACGTCCGATAGGTACTTGAATAATCGCCTACATGTTACATATGTATACTTTGTAATTAACCTTAAGAGAGTCTTTAAGCATGCATGGTAAGTAAGGGTAGGACTAAAGACTTAAGAGTGTACATACGTAACTACGTAAGTGTTTCATGCAAGATGTGTTGTAAAGTTTAGTATTAGCGTAAATTTCATATATATTTTATATGTATAAAATATAAGTATCGTTTTAAATAATTATAATAATGTCATTAATGTGTTCTCTAAGTATATGCATTATGATATGAAGTATATGTAAGATACTTAACGAAGTAGCATCTTAATGTTGGATTAATTTCCAGCAAATTCTTGGCAGGCATTGCGGATCGATCTTAGTTCAAATTGTGTTAAAATCGAAGAAAATAGTACGACTTCATCGTAAAAGGGGAAATAAGTTCTTATATTAATTCTCCCTATTTTTTAACGCTATTTTACATTCACATTTTGTCCCAATAATTTTATATTTTTAGTACCTATTTATACATTCATTGTAAAAAAGTTAAGCCGCACAAGTCATGCTACGCAACGAATAAATATTCATTTATCTTATTGAAAGATACAAAATGAAAATATGAATGTAATCAAAATATTTTTGATAAGATCTCGATAAATTTTTTGTATACTTACAAGTTTACAACAATCTTTTGTAAAATTATTTTATGATTAAAGTATTTACCTCACCTAATTTGTACTTAGTAAAACAAGTGACTTTTTCTGCTAAGAAACATGTATTTATTCATTATAAGAAATAAAAATATACTTATACTTATAGGCGAAAGCAACAATTTGATCGATACGTTTAATCATAGGTGTAGATGTGTAATTAAGCTCTTATATATAGTTTATTTGAAGCAAAGTACCCCCATAAATTTTGGCGTTAATTTACTCAAAAGGAAACTAAGGCTCTAGTCTTCTAAGTGTAGTTTGTAGAGTTGATTTTAACTAAACTTATTTAAAAATAAAAATCAATTAAATTGATCTAATAAAGTGAAAAATCTAAATTTTTAAAGGTAAAAGAAATTGACATAAATATATCAAATTCACTTGATACTTTATCCCTATTTAAGATACTAAACAGAATAACGTTAACAATCCAATGTCTTGAAAAAATAATTTTCGCTACCTCTCTCTCTCTATATTACTTAGTATCAACAATGAGTAGAACTAAGACAAGAAATAAACTAAATGATTGAAGCTCACTTGAATAAGTGATGTGTGTTATAACTATCGAAGATCTTGGGTTCGTTTCCTAACTAGTATATTTTGTATTCTTTCTTTTACTACCCTATTTATTAATTCCTAAATCCGCACCTGAATGTATCGGATGGTTTATATCAATATCAATTATCAAACAAATGGACGAAGACGAATAAGGTTAGGGAAGTTAGCCTGCATTGACCATTTGACTTTCTCTAGCTAAGTTGGTCTAGTGAACCGAACATATAAGCCAATACTTGTCTCGCCACCACTAGTGCACTACACAGCTACGCAGTAGTCAAGCCACACCAGCGCCGCAACGCACCACTTTACTCCTTCATCTAGCCATATCTAATGGCTCAACACGTGTCAGTTACACAACTCACACAATTGTCACTTACAATTACACTTACACTTTCATGTACAATGCTAACAATGGAACACTATAAATACATAAACATTCTACACTTCAAAAATACAATCACAACTCATAGAAAATACGAGAACATATAAGTATAAATTACATTTTTAAGCAAAAATGGTGAACATGAAGATGTATACACTTGTAATGCTCCTAATCAGTTTGCCTTACATAATGGGATTAATAACGCCGCTACCCCAGTGTGGTGCGCAAGGTGGCTACCGTCGCTGCTTAGGCGGCCAGTGTTGTAGTAAATTCGGATATTGTGGCTTTGCTTACACCTATTGTGGTGTTGGTTACTGTCAAAATCAGTGTTTGCTCGATGTACCCGTTGAGGCTATCACTCAGGCTCGGGTTGAGGCTCAGGCTCAACTAATTCAAGCTCAGGCTGTTCAAACTCAAGCAGCTGGCGCTCCATGATATGTGAGGTGTGGTGGGACCGGAATTGTCGCAAATGAAGTAAGCATGAAAAGTGTTGTTGTAGATAATAATAATAATGGTGTTACAATGTACTTCAATAATTCCATGCATGTAATGTAAGTGTAAGAGTGTCTTTGCATGCATGTGAAAATAGTAATAGGAGTTTGTTTCGGTGTGAAGTGTAAAATAGGATATTAATAGTGTAATGTTAGTACCTTTTATCATGTGGACGTTTTAGGTAAAAGAATAAATGAGACCTTGAAATAACACAAATGTCCTAATGTCCTATAATAATGATGCATAATTTAGCGAATTTTACAAATTGTTACCGTACTACTAGTAGCAAGTCCAACAATATCTACGTGAAATTAAAAAAATTAGACCTATTCAAGGCTTTTATAATATGGATTGCTCAACCCATTTATTTATCAAACAAACTAGAATTTTGTATTAACCAAAAATTTCCATGTTCAACGACTTACAATACATGATGAATTGATGATAATCACCAAAAAATATTGCGCACCAAAAACCCTTGTGGTCATAAGAATCGCATAACTATATAACTTCGATTTTTTAACTAAGGTAAAATTATAAATGAGTACTTTATCAGTTTTATTTTTTTGTAATAAGTACTTTAGATTTTGAATTTGTACTAAAAAATGATGTTTTTTGTAACTTGATATCAAACGTCATGAAATGAATATCTTCCCGTCATCATATAAAAAAAATAAGATTTTATTCATCCATAATAACATCTCCGACAATGGATAACGGAAAATTAATGATTGCTTTTATAAAAATGAGGGTAGATTTTAATTTTGGACGATTTTTTTCAACACTTCAGGGGTAAATTGGCCATGTTTTGAAATCTGATACCAATTAACAAAAAAATCACTTTCTATCGAAATAATTTAAAAAAAATCAAAAGAACTTATTTTTAAAAAATACAACTTATAAAGTATATATTTACACTTTTTTCTTTTAACTAATTATCATTCAAGTTCATTCGTATCTTTATAAAATTGTACGAGAGTGCGTCCTTACATTGTTGATTTGTTGGTGCTCCAATTAAGATCGCGGCCTTGGTATACCGAATACTATATCATATATATTTTTTTGTCAGATTTTTGTGTTTTAATTTGTAATATACGTTTCGATCGTGATCACTCTCGAACTTCTTCTAAAGGGGTAAATATTTAATAAAACAGTCATAATTTTTTATCGATTTTGATTTCAAATATTAGACTGATTTTTATATTATCAATACAACCATTATTGCAAAATAGAAAAACATACTACAATTTTACCGTTTGTATCTTTTACCAATTAGTGTAATTTTATCCTTTAATGAACAAGTCTATAATACAACGTAATAATTTTTTTTTTTACTTTCTAGCAAATATAAATATTATTAATTATTGATTAATTAAATTATATATATATATATATATATATATATATATATATATATATATATATATGACAATTACTTTTATAGCTTTATATGGTTTGACTCCATTATTCCGAATTTAATTTAAAAATTTCCGCGAAGTTTAGTATTGTCTAAAAGTTTCGTTTATTCTCATTAGCAGCACAAACATTAAAATCTATCTTTACATATGAGATAGAAAGACACTCCTACTCTTACATGCATGGAAAGACACTCTTAGCGTTACGTGACATTACATGCATGGATTTATTAAAGTACATACTAGAATTAAAACCCTAGAAAACAACCAAAGCTAGGCAAAGCACATTTGCCAGTGACCGCCCTAAGGCGGTCAACCGTTCTTACTATGTCACATATCAAGGAGCACCAGCACGAGCAGGCTCAACCTGAGCTTCAGCTTGAGCTGCTTGTGACTGGATGGCCTGAGTCTGAGCCCAAGCTTGAGCTTGGGCTTCAGCTTCAGCATCAGCTATAGCTTGAATGGTTGCGGGGCTCCAACAATATCCGTAACCTCTCTGACAGCGATTACCACAATATTGGTATGTACTTCCACACCACCCAAATTGACTGCAGCAGTTACCCCTATCGCATCGCTGGCCCGTTTGAGTGCCGCACTGGAGTGCAGTTGTGATCCCCATCAAGTAGGGAAGGGTGATCAAGAACAACAAAAGTGCACAACTCTTCATGTTCACCATTTTTCTATTTCGTAAATAGAGCTTATATATGTTTTGTTTTGTAAATGAGGTAGGAGTGTTTTTCTTATGTTTTCGTGTAGAATGTAGGTGGTGATATTCAAGTATTTATAGTTCGCTTTGTACAAGTTAAGTGGCAAACGTGGGGTTTGTAGGAGAGGTACGTGTAGAATAACTGGATAATATGAATCGACTAAAGGACTAAACGGTTCGGTAAAATAGTTGGATTTTAACAAAATAAGATCGAATGTCCGTAATTTAAAATTGAGGGTACCCTCTAAATACAATGAAAATAAAATCCTCTTTATTTTCACTTCTCTTCATTTTTTTCTAATAGGTTCATTTAATAATAATAATAATAATATTGTTTAAAATCCATCAAATTGATGCCCGTCTGTAAACCGCATGATTATTTCATGATGAAATCCTTTGTCATTAAAAATAAATGGAGGAAATGAAAAAAGAAATTTAATTGAGATGATTTTTACCCAAATACAATCCCCTTCAAGTTTTTTTTTTTTTTGGTGACTCCGACCATTTTAATACCTTTTTTCTTCTTCACATTCAAATCTTAGGTATAACTAAGCTATCATACTTTTATGAGCAAATTAATTCAATAAATTTTATTAATCGGTAAATAAAATTTAATATATGGACCATAAATTTTCATTTCCACTCTAATTTAACTTCAATGTTTTACATAACAATTTTAAAAAGATAATTGGGGCTATACATTAATTAAGGAGTAGAATTGTACAAGTGTGTTAATCTTTTTTATTTTTATATAATAATATGAAACTTGAAGGAAAAAAAATACAATTATTTGAGAAGAAATGAAAAATTTATGGCGTTAATTTACTCAAAAGATAACTTAGGTTTTGATCTTTTGGCTGTAATTTAATTTGTTGGATTAAGTTGAAATAAATCTATATAAATAAACTAAGACGATTTAAAATAAGTTAAAGTGAAATATTTAAAGTTTAAGTATAAAATAACATATTACACTAGATAAACAATTAATATGCGAGATTAGGTTGCTACTTTCTCCTTATTTAGAATACAAACACATAATAACTAACAACCCGATGTATCGGATGGTAAATCTCCATATCAAACAAATGGACGAAGACCTAATAAGGTTAGGGCAGCTAGCCTGCATTGACCAGTTTACTCGTCTGGCTAACTTGGTCAAACCACACCAGCGCCGCAACGCACCACTTTACTAATCTGTCTAGCCATATCCAATTTTTCAACACGTGCCAGTTACATAAACCACACACTTGTCACTTACACTTACATTCTGTTCTTTGAATTATCTACGTACTTAGTAATTCTTGAGTTAAAATCTATGTTTTGTCGAACTTATTTCCCATATGTCGTACCTAGAATTTTGAATACGATACCTTCGAATATATCATACACGCCCAAATTAAAGGTTGTACATAATATTTTATGTATGTCGTACCAATTAATTTATATTCGTTGTTTTCTATCATATCGTGAAAATTAATTGGCATTCTGTTATTTTTTCAAATTTTATTTATCATACACACTAATTTATACATATCTAATATAGTAGTTTACTATATCATATAGAGAAGTTGAATGTTTTAATCATATTATGTTACGGAGTACCATTTATGATTTACAATTTTTCGGTGTGAAATATTTTCTAACAAAAATGCATGTATTACTTTACGAATACAACTTAGGAAAAATTGTTATTATATGTCTGAGTTAGCACTTTTTTAAAATTTCTACCTTACTTTTTTTTTCAGTTTGCCTACCTTAAGTATACTAATTTTCTACCTTAGTCATAAATTGGGTAACTAATGTGATTTGTCCATTTTACTCTTTGACTAATTATCTTTTACTCTACTTTGAATTTCAATAATTATCTTTTTTTCCATATTACTCATTATTTTAGTGAAAAAAACATTTCTTAAACTAATTTAATTCCTTACATTTCCTGATTTCCACTCATCTTCTCTATCATTCACTTTTCTCACTTAGTTTATCTTTTCCTATTAATTTTATGTCATTCATCAAACCACATAAATTGTAACAACTCCAATTTTAAGGGGTCGGGATGGCGGAAACATCCCGATATAAATTAGAGCTATTACCAAACACAATGTGATAAAACGTTAAATATAAAACTGAACTTATAATAACTAAATACTGAATACAAGTTTACTATTAAATACAACTGTCTAAAACTGAAATACAAATTAAGTTAACTAGGGTGACAGTTCAAAGATGAACATCTGACGATGCTCGCTAGCTCACTCAGCATATACCCCAAAACAGCACCGACAGCCACAGTCAGTGGGGAGTAACTCAGCCATATTACATCACACATAAATATATACTTAAGATTTGTAAATAACATAAACAGTTCATATAATGCATAAATCATACGGTAAGCATACTATGAACAATAACAAACTAATGTACCTGCAAATAAACAATAACCGTCACCTAACATACTCGAGATATACTACACACTCTTACATATATGCTACGTGATCTAAACAATAACTAACATACGCAGGTCACTAGAATACTAAGGATATACTACACACCTCCGTAACTAGGTAACCCATACAAATGACACGAGATATACTACACACCCGGTCATACAAACAAATACAGCTCGGGATATACGACACACCTCCACCGTGAACACATAAATAGCTCGGAATATACTACACAACTTCGCTACATCAAATAAACAGCTCGGAATATACTACACATCTCCACTGTGAACACATAA
>JADMIO011529836.1_pt1 | contig 29720 bp, 24 predicted proteins | sample 8958161 | NCBI WGS metagenome assembly JADMIO01 (sample SAMN16585339, study PRJNA669376) | soil metagenome | isolation source: Crop rotation soil | place: USA: Cullars Rotation, Alabama | collected 2011 | reverse complement strand
ACGAAAGGCCCAGTCTTTCGACTGAGCCTTTCGTTTTATTTGACCATGTTGGTATGATTTAAATTAATACGACTCACTATAGGGTCAGTGCGGCCGCGACTTCAAGTCACGTGAATTCCAAGCTTCGGATCCCACTGTGCTGGAAAGGTACATGAGCAAGTACATTGTTACCTAGCAAAAGATCGGCCTTAACATTTTTTGCAACCAATTCACTTGCCAGCCTTACACCAAAAAAATCAATGACAGAATCAATGCCTTTCTCTTTTGCCGCTTTTGCGGTGTTCGCAGTCGGTTCTATGCCTAACACCGGCACATTTCTTTCCTTGAAATATTGCAATAAATATCCATCATTAGAAGCAACCTCAATAACCAATGAATCTTCATTATATCCGAAACGATCCGTCATCATTTGTGTATATGCCTTTGCATGAGAAAGCCAGCTGCTGCTGTAAGATGAGAAGTACACATAATTGCTATCGAAGATAGCATCTGACTTTTTATATTCATCTACCTGCACCAGGAAACAATTGTGACAGGTATACACTTTTAAAGGATAAAATACTTCGGGTTCCTGCAATTGATCAACAGTCAAAAAAGAATTGGAGGCCGGTGAATTTACCAGGTCGATAAAAACATTTGTTAAAGCTGTTTTACAAAATCTGCAATGCATAACTATAATCCTTTAAATTCTTTATCCAGGAAAGGGTGCTCATTGTCCCGGGTTGATAATATTGTGACTGGTTCCGGCCATTTTATATTTATTGCAGGATCATCATATTTGATCCCCGCTTCCACGCCTGGTGTATAAAATTGCGAATGATGGTAGATAAGTTGAGTGTTGTCCTGCAATGTTTGAAATCCATGAGCAAAGCCTTCGGGTATGTAGAGCATCTTTTTATTCGCTGCCGATAACTCAACTCCTATCCATTGTAAAAAAGTTGCTGATCCTTTTCGAAGATCAATGATCACATCGTAAATAGCTCCCGTAATGCATCTCACCAATTTGATCTCGCTAAACGGCGGAAGCTGGTAATGCATTCCCCTGACGGTTCCTTTATCATTCGTAAAGGAGTGATTCATTTGAACCCATTCCTGCGTGTGACCAATCGCAGCAAATTCATTCTTACAATAAGTGCGTGCAAACCATCCACGTTCATCCTCATAAATACCAAGGTCAACGACATAACTTCCTTTTAGAGCTGTTTGTGAAAAGGTCATTTGTCTTCGTAATTTTTTATTTGCTGTAAAGTGTAGGTGAATTTGTTTTCTGGGGCCTGCTTATACCAGTCGATGGTCCATTCAATGGCTTCCCTGCTTTTAAGTTTTGGATACCAGTTTAATACTTTACCCGCCTTGTTAATATCCAATTGCAACAGTCCCGCTTCGTGCGGCTGGGATGCATCAGAAATATCTTTCCAGTTACCCGATTCCCAACACTCCAAAGCTATCTCAACCAATTGCTGAACGGGCAAATGATCGTCGGGCAGTGGTCCAAAATTATATGCACCTGAAAAGCCTACTGCATTTTCATTTAACAACATACCTAACAGCAGGTATCCATACAGTGGTTCCAGTACAAGCTGCCATGGCCGCACAGACTTTGGATTTCGCACTGCTACATCTGTGTTAGATTCCAATGACCGTATAATGTCCGGAATAATTCTATCCTTATTCCAATCGCCCCCACCGATTACGTTTCCCGCTCTGGCGCTTGCAATCGCTTTTAAATGAACAGGATAATTTTTGAGAGAAAAGAATGAGTTTCGGAACGAGTCGACCACCATTTCAGTTGCAGCTTTGCTGGCGCTGTAGGGATCATATCCACCAAGTGTATCCTCTTCTTTATAATGATAATTGATCTCACTGTTCTCATAGACCTTATCGGTAGTTACGATAACTACAGAACACTTGCCAGGCAGGGCCTTCACTACCTCTAACACATTTGCCGTACCAACCACATTGATCTCAAAAGTTTCTGCAGGAATCTGGTAAGATCTGCGCACCAGGGCCTGGGCGGCCAAATGAAAGATAATGTCAGGTTTAAAATCCAATATTTCATTTGAAAGTCTTTCCCTGTCCCGGATATCCGCCTCAACATGTTCAAATGTTAGGTTCGGAGCCACAGACTCGAATAAACTTTTTTCATCTTCGGCTTTTAGCGCATACCCTTTCACAGTAGCACCCAGCATGCGGAGCCAGGTAATTAGCCAGGCACCTTTAAATCCCGTGTGTCCTGTAACAAAGACCTTTTTACCCTGGTAAAATGATCCTAAGGAATTATCTACCAGACTTTCCATTTTGCTTTATTTGATTTCCAAAGATCTTCCAGTTCTATCTTATCCCTTAATGCATCCATACATTTCCAAAAACCCCTATGCTGGAAAGCCATCAATTGTTTGTCCTCGGTAAGCTTTTCAAGCGGCTCATCTTCCCACATCATATCACTCATGTCACCTTTTAAATAGTCGAATACCTGGGGCTTCAACACAAAAAAGCCGCCGTTGATCCATTTACTTTCGTCCTTCACCTTTTCCCTGAATGATACTACTTCTCCACCTTCGCCAAGATCCATACCGCCAAAACGGGCATCTAGTTGTATAGAGGTAACTGTCGCAATTTTGTTGTGTGATCTGTGAAAGCTGATGAGATCGTTGATATTTACATCACATACTCCATCGCCATAGGTGAGCAGGAAGTCTTCGTCACCAATGAACTTTTGTATTTGCTGTAATCTCCCTGCAGTTTTGGTAGTTAAACCTGTTTCAACAAGTGTCACTTTAAAATCTTCTGCATTGCTTCCGTGAATCTCAGTTTTATTATTCTTTAGATCAATTGTCAGATCGGAGTTATGTAAGAAGTAATTCATAAAATATTCTTTTATGATGTATCCTTTGTACCCAAGACAGATGATAAATTCATTAAAGCCGAAATGACTATAGTTTTTCATGATATGCCACAGTATCGGTTTACCGCCAATCTCTACCATCGGCTTCGGCCGTGTATCTGTTTCTTCGGATATGCGGGTACCCAACCCACCTGCGAACAATACTACTTTCATCCTTTATTTTTTATTTTATTCAAAAATAACTGTATTACTTCAAGCTTATCGAAAGCTGGCTTAAACCGGATATTTTTTGAATAGTATTCTTTTAAATCGAAGCTCGCCAGCAAATGGTCTTTTACTACCGATTCCATATTATCGAATCCCGCCTCATTGGCAGCACTGAATCTTTGAATGAAGTCGGGCGGCAGGCTTTTATTACTTATCCAAGCGGCAAAAATAAAAGGCATACCGGTAAAGGCTTTCCATGCTTCTCCCAGATCATATATGTATGCTGACTTCAATCGTTGATCAAAGGCCCTGTCGCCGATAACCAGGCCAGCTGTAGTTCCGGAAATTTTATTTTCATATCCCTCAGAACCAACCTGGAGCTCAGGTGATACTTTCCAATGATCCCGCAATAAAACTTTTAATAAAGCCACCGAGGTACGGCTTTGATAGTCCAGCAAAACGACTTTAATATCTTCTATTGGCACATCACTAAATAAACAAACACTGGCAACGGGGCCATCACATGCTATACAGAAATCTGATACAATATGGTATTCCTTTAATTCAGGAAGGATGGCAACAGGGACCAGCCCGATATCAATTTCATTGTCCAGAAGCTTTTGGGCAATTTTCGAAGGATAGTCAATCAACAGTTCCAATTCATCTTTCATCATCCCGTGTTCAAATCCGTATATCAGGGGTTTTGTATTGAGATAGCTAACCGCCCCTACTCTTATTTTTCTGTCCAAATGCTTTAGTATAATTTTGGCGCAAATTTACAGCTTCACATGGAATTAAACCAACTTACTGCTATATCTCCCATTGATGGTCGTTATAGAAAACAATTGGATCAACTTGCAGTATACTTTAGCGAATATGCCCTCATAAAATACAGGGTGTTGGTTGAAGTTGAATATTTTTTATTCTTAGGTGAAAAGCGCTTTTTTAAGATCCCTGCACAGGTAAAAAACTATCTAAAAAATACAGCTGACAATCTATCCCTTGAGGATGCCAACGAAATAAAAGAAACTGAAAAGATCACCAATCACGATGTTAAGGCCGTCGAATATTTTCTTAAGGCCCACCTGGATAAATGCAATGCTGCCTCTTTGAAAGAATGGATCCATTTCGGCCTTACCTCACAGGACATAAACAATACGGCCATACCCTTAAGTTGGAAGCACGCGATAGAACACGAATACCTTCCATCCGTTCTGAACTTACAATTCTTTTTATTGAAGCTGGCTAAGGATTGGGAGAATGTTCCCATGCTTGCCCGTACCCATGGCCAGGCTGCCTCCCCTACAAGATTGGGAAAGGAGATCATGGTATTTATTGAAAGACTGGAGAACCAGATACAATTGTTCAGCTATATTCCCTTCACGGCAAAATTTGGTGGCGCTACGGGGAACTTCAATGCTCACCATGTGGCATACCCGAAATATGATTGGGTAAAATTCGCCAATGAATTCACTGAAACCAAGCTTGGCTTACAACGTCAGCAATACACTACGCAGATAGAACATTATGATACACTTGCAGCGCACTTTGACGCCATCAAACGCATCAATACAATATTCCTGGATCTTTGCCGAGACATATGGTCTTATGTAAGCACTGATTATTTTAAACAAAAAACAAAAAAGGGCGAGATAGGAAGCAGTGCGATGCCTCACAAAGTAAATCCAATAGATTTTGAGAATGCGGAAGGTAACCTGGGAATAGCAAATGCTTTGCTGGAGCATCTTTCAGCGAAATTACCGATCTCCAGGCTACAAAGGGATCTTACCGACAGCACCGTCTTGCGAAATATAGGTGTGCCTATTGCGCATACGATATTGTCGATCCGTTCTATTGAGAAAGGATTGGAAAAATTGGTTTTGAATGAAGCGAAGTTGAAAGCTGATCTTGATAATAACTGGGCTGTTGTGGCAGAGGCGATACAAACTATCCTGCGCCGGGAAAATTACCCCAACCCATACGAAGCCTTAAAGGATCTCACAAGAGGCAAGGCTGCCATTGATAAAAAAGCGATCCACCAATTTATCAATGGGTTGAAAATTCCGGCAACATTGAAAAATGAGTTAAAGACCATTACGCCTCATAATTACACCGGTGTATAAATTAAATCCTACTTTTATCCCTACCATTACTGTACCATGCTATGAAAAGGAGTGTCTTTTTATCTATTATTCTATCCATCATCTTTTATTCTTCCAACGCACAAAATTGTAATAATTGGCTTTCGACTCCCTCTCGTCCGTCATTTGTCCAAATGGGACAAATTAATATTACAGGAGATAAAATCACAGTGGAAGCCACATTTAACAGGACCACCCCCTATAGCGGCGGCCTCTTATATGCTGGAGACCTCGTATCCAAACATAATACGCCATCTGACGTGAATTACCTCTTAAGGCCCAACGATGCAGAGATCACCACTTCGAATGGCTATTTCAGAACACCAGATATATGTGAAATAGAATTGAACAAGACTTATCATGTGGCAATGGTTTACGACGGAGCAACACTTAAATTTTACAGAAATGGCTTTTTAATGAGCCAGGTTGCTGCGACTGGTAACCTTTTCCAAAACACCTGGAAAACACAGGTGGGTTTTTATGATCCACAAGCCGTTAATACAAATTTCATAGGTTATATCAATGAAGTTCGTATATGGAATACAGTTAAAACACAAGCCGAGATCAGGGCTAACATGAAATCTTCTTTACCAAATCCAACAACGCAACCCGGACTGGTAGCTTATTACACCTTTGATAATTTGATCAACAAACAAGGCAATACAGCTTTTAATGGAGTGCTTAGCGGTGCTGCTACTATCAATGGCACAAACCCAAATTGCACCATTGTTCCCGATTCTTGCAGCACTATAGTTAACCCGCCAGGTATATCTGGAATCATTAACACTTACACACCTGTGCTTGCATTTAATCCTTGTGATAATAAAATTACCGTGGATGATGCATCTACATTTAAGATCGGAGATACCGTATTGATGATACAAATGAAAGGTGCAATAATAGATTCTTCAAATACTTCTTCCTTTGGAACCATTACTGATTACAGAAATGCTGGTAATTATGAGTTTAACTACATAAAAAACATTAGTGGAAATATTATTGAATTGACAAAATTGGTTACCCGGCAGTACGATATTAATATGGGGAAAGTTCAATTGATTCGTGTTCCCTATTTCAATAATATAACAATTTCTTCCACACTTTCCTGCTTACCCTGGGATGGAAAAAAGGGTGGTATTTTGGCCTTTAATGTACAAGACACGCTCAGCCTTCAAGCTGATATCGATGTTACCGGCAAAGGGTTTAAGGGCGGGACAAGTCCAAACTCGAATCTAACTATTGCCAATTGTTTTGTAGATCTCAATTACGCAGCCGTTGGGAATCCAAAAACCGCAGACAAAGGTGAGTCAATCTATGATTTGGGAGATGATAAAAAATGGGGCAAGGCCTCGGTAGCTTCTGCAGGAGGCGGAGGCTTAGATCATAACGCTGGAGGTGGCGGCGGAGGGAATGGTGGTTCAGGAGGAAAAGGAGGATTTGAAGTAGAGGGATGCGGCGCAATATTCGATAATGGAGGAAGAGGTGGAAAAAGTGTGTCGTATACCAACACATCGAACAAAATATTCATGGGTGGTGGAGGCGGTTCAGGTCATGCTAATAACGTCAATGGCGCTAATATGAACGGAGGAAGCGGAGGCGGAATCATTATCATAACCAGTAATTTCCTTAAGAATAACGGACATAAGATCATCTCAAATGGAACGAATGGAGCTTTTTGCGATTCTCTTTTGTATGATTGCAATGATGGAAACGGCGGAGGGGGAAGCGGTGGAACTATACTTTTGAATATAAACAAATACTCGTCTTTGACTCAAGTGAATGCTAAAGGTGGAAAAGGCGGTGATCTTACAAGCTTTAACAAAGTAGCCTTTAGAGATAGGTTGGGCCCGGGCGGTGGCGGTGGCGGTGGAATAATTTGGCTACAGTCTTTAGTAATTCCGGCAAATTTAGTGGTTGATTATTCTGGTGGTTTGAATGGCGTCATTATTTCTGACAATAACAATCCTTATGGTGCCACTTCCGGTCAGACTGGGTTACAACAATTCGGATTGAAAGTCCCGATCGCTGCCATTCCATTTAGTAACAACATCGATTCTGTTAGAATAAAGAGCAGCATTATTTCCTGCCAGCGCATTGACTTTAAAGGATTTGCTTTTACCCGTAGCTTCCCCATCGCCCAGTGGACCTGGTCTTTCGGTGACAATAGCTTTGCCAATACGCAAAACACTCTCCATACTTATCTAAACCCGGGTACTTATCCAGTTAAATTGATCGTTACCGATATCAATGGCTGTGTAGACAGTATTGTGAGCAATGTGACGATCACGAACCAGGTTAGTTCTGACTTCGGGTATAAACAGGATATCTGCAATCCACTATCAGTGCAATTTTTTAATATTGGCGCCACTCCCCTAACTTCCTTTTGGTCTTTTGGAGATGGCAAAACAACAACAGGGAATTTAAACCCGACAAATGTTTATGCAGCGCCGGGCAATTTTATCGTAAAATATAGTATGCAAAGTGGTTCCTGTTCTGACACTGTTACGAAGAATATTTCGGTGAACGTATTAAATGCAAATATCATTACAACTCCAGACACCACGATTTGCTTTAAGTCAACCAAACAACTCCGCACTATCCCTGCATTGAATTTTTGCTGGTCGCCTTCTACTTTCCTGGACGACCCGAATTCTCCCAACCCTACAACTTCCGCCACTCAACCGATCACTTATTATTTCACCGCTGAATTAGCTGGTGCTAACCTGATAAAAAATGGGGATTTCAGTTTAGGGAATATAGATTTTACTTCTCAATATAATTATGCTGCAAACAATACCACAGAAGGCCAGTATTTTGTAGGCAGCAGCCCCAGCGCATGGAACCCGAACCTAAGCGCTTGCCCTGATCATAGCGGCACTAATGACATGATGATGGTGAATGGAGCCCAACTTGCAGATGTAAATGTGTGGACGCAAACAGTGGCAGTTACTCCAAATACTAACTATGCATTCTCCACCTGGATCCAGGCGCTTTACTCACCAAACCCAGCACAGCTAAGCTTTTCCATAAATGGGGGTACACTCGGCAACCTTATCACAGCAAGTTTGCCTACCTGTACCTGGGACCAGTTTTATACAACATGGAACTCGGGGAACAATACAAGCGCTACCATTGCCATCGTAAATAAAAACACTTTCGTACAGGGCAATGATTTTGCTTTAGACGACATCTCTTTTTCACCGGTGCTTATCAAGAGAGATAGCGTAAGGATTACAATCGATACACCATTTGTTAAAGCAGGCGCAGATACCGCCATTTGCCCCGGCAAGTCAATTCAACTATCTGCCAGTGGTGCAGTAAGCTATAGCTGGTCACCAACAACGGGCTTAAGTAATATCGGCATTGCCAACCCGGTATCTACTGTGAATGCTGCCACTCAATATATAGTGTCAGGCAAGAATTCAAACGGATGTTCGGCCAATGACACCGTTAACATTTCCATGAAACCACTGCCCTTGATCACCAGGTCTGCAGATTCCACTATTTGCAGGAATGTACCAATACAGTTGTTTGCCAGCGGCGGCACAAGTTATTCCTGGCTACCGGCTTCAACATTGAGTGATCCTTCGATATCAAATCCTATTGCCACACCAACTGCAAATACAACTTATACCGTTACTGTAACAGGAACGAATAGTTGCAGTAGAACAGATTCGGTAAAGATATCCTTGAGGTCATCGCCCGTGTTTACCATTTCTCCGAGCAGGGGTACCTGCGTAAAAGATAATATTGCGCTTTCAGCGGGCGGGGGTACTTCCTATCTCTGGAGCCCGGCAAATTTGCTCAACAATTCAACCATAAGTGATCCTGTCGCCAGTATCAATGGCAATATGACTTTTACAGTGAGGATAAAGGACAGTCAATGCAACGACTCAACTACTTTGTCTACAACAATAAGCATCGCTTTACCACCTGTGATAGCCGCCTTCAAATCGAATGATATTGACTGTGCATTTACCAGTACGCAACTCACCGCAACCGGTGCAAATAGTTATGTTTGGTCGCCGTCAACAGGCCTCAATAATAGCAATATTGCCAACCCTGTTGCTTCAGTCAATGCACCGCAACAGTACATGGTTACTGGCACGGATACAAGCACTCAATGCTCCGGTACGGCTACTGTCAGTATATTGGTAAAACCACCATTCCCTCCATCATTCTTTATTCCAACTGCGTTTACACCTAACGGTGATGGATTGAATGATTGCTATAGGGTAAGGCATTTCGGCACGGTAAAATCCGTTGATGTCTCCATTTATAACAGGTTGGGAAATCGTGTCTTTCACGCCCTGAACGTGAATGATTGCTGGGATGGCACTTATAAGGGAACGAATGCTGAGCCAGGTAATTATGTGTATTACATAAAAGCTTTTAATGATTGCGGTGAGATCACGAAGAAAGGAAACCTCGTCCTGGTGAGATAGTCCGGAATTTTACAATTGGCTATTTATGTATCTCGCTTGTGAAATGGAATTCTATATCGGGATTGTTTTGTCTTTCAGTGTTTAAAAACCATTCGCTTTGCGCCAGGTATACCAGGTGGCCATCTTTATCTTCAGCGATATTGGCTTGTTTGAAGCGAATAAAATCTTCCAGTTTTTTGGGGTCCTTACTGGTAAGCCAGCATGCTTTGAAAAATGGCAGGCTGTTCATTTGAACTGAGGCACCATATTCCTGGAGCAGCCGGTATTGTATCACTTCAAACTGGAGTTCTCCTACGCAACCGATGATCTTCTTATTGCCGCCAAACTGGGTGAATAACTGCGCCACACCTTCGTCTGTCAATTGCAGCAATCCTTTTTCAAGCTGCTTGGTCTTCATCGGATCCTTATTCTGTACCTCCTTGAATATTTCCGGGGAAAAAGATGGAATGCCGGTAAAATAAAATTTCTCTCCCTCCGTCAGTGTATCGCCGATCTTAAAATTGCCGGTATCAAACAAGCCTACCACATCTCCGGGATAAGCGTCTTCAATGACCTCTTTCTGTCTAGCCAAAAAGCTATATGGATTGCTAAACCTGAAGTCTCTTTCCAGGCGAACGTGGTTGTAATATTTATTTCTTTCGAACCTGCCGCTACATACTCTTAAGAATGCGATCCTATCCCGGTGCTTGGGGTCGAGGTTAGCGTGAATCTTAAATACAAAACCGCTGAACTTATCTTCTTCCGGCTTTATATCTCTTTCAGTTGTATGACGTGGCCGCGGTGTTGGAGCAATGCGAATGAATGTATCCAGCATTTCCTTTACCCCAAAATTGTTAACCGCACTGCCAAAAAATACCGGCGCCGTTTTACCGCTCAAATAATCATTCAGTTCCAATGGGCCGTATACACCATCGATCAGTTCCACATCTTCTCTCAATGTAGCCGCATCCTTCTCTCCTATCTTAGCATCTAATACTTCCGTATTGAGATCTGTGATCTCTACCACATCTTCATCATTTGCTTTTGTTCCGGCAGTAAACAATACCAGGCTTTTTTCATGAATATCGTATACGCCTTTAAAATCCTTTCCACTATTGATAGGAACGGTCATGGGGTGCAATTGTATCTTTAATTCCTTTTCAATTTCTTCCAGCAGATCAAAGCGGTTCTTTCCATCCCTGTCCATTTTATTGATAAAAACGATCACCGGCGTATTGCGCATCGCGATCACTTCCATCAGGCGGCGTGTTTGTTCCTCTACGCCATTTACACTATCGATCACCAGCACCACGCTATCAACTGCCGTAAGGGTACGGTAAGTATCTTCCGCAAAGTCCTTATGGCCGGGTGTATCCAGCAGGTTGATCAAATGCCCATCATATTCGAAGGTCATCACACTGGTTGCCACACTGATACCACGCTGTCTCTCAATTTCCATGAAATCGGAAGTAGCATGCTTTTTTATCTTGTTACTTTTTACTGCACCCGCGGTTTGAATGGCGCCGCCGAACAGCAGGAATTTTTCCGTTAATGTAGTTTTACCAGCATCCGGGTGGGAAATGATCGCAAATGTTTTCCGCTTATTGATCTCGTTGATGTATTTCATTTTTATGCTTTATCCGGAATTGGGGCTGAAGGCCTGGGTCACTTCACAAGGGCCATTCCAAATTGGCCGCAAAGGTAATACTTGACAACCTTTTATTCAAAGTGATTGATAAAATGAATGCTGAAGCAGCGGAATTAGTATTAAATCCCGGATCCAGATCCTTGGCAGATCTAAGCAGCTACGCGTTGAAGAATGACTTTGCAGGGTGAGTCGGAGGTCACAGTGACATGATGGGATACATGTAGCGGGATGGAAAGGTAATCACCCGGCACCAAGTGGTGAACTTGCGCACCGATGGTGATATTGCAGGTACCCTCGACTATTAGAAATCTTTCAAATTCGTTGTCATGGATTTCCTGGGGAGCCATTTCCCTGATCCATACTATCGCTGTAAGCGCTTCAGGGGTGTAGCCAATGATCCGGGCATGAAAATCCTTGAAATCTTCCGGCAACACCATATTTGGCTTGTTGAGCCAGGCTGAATAATCATTGACCCGGGAGCTTTCGTGAAGGAGTGGCGGGAAGGATGGCGTTTCACCGTTTTTCATCCGCTCTGTAAAATCAATGGTAGCGAGAAGAAATGGCTTAATGACGGGATTGGGCCTAACGGGATGAGCCAAGGCAAAAAGCGCTAAGGCTTCGCTGATCAACGCTATTTCCTCTTTAATTTCGGGAAAAGTTGCCGCCATTTCCTCGACCTCCTGCGCTTCGTCCTGCGTGGCAGCACCTGATAAATATAACTCCAGGATACCTGATTCAATAAATGTTTTTAAATCTTTCATAATTACTTCCCGACACCTGCCTTTTCGGCCTTCGATAACCTGGATAAAATTAAAAATAGGAAGAATCTGCAAAATCACACCTAAATTCATCCCATAACACTTATTAAGCCTAATCCAACATAGCTTATAAAAGTATTTTCCCCATTGCTTATATACTATTTTATTTGCCCCGTGGATTTAAAAGTCGGATCAAACTAAGTTTTTGGATGAAATCCCGTTTTATAAGATCTGGGAACTGGTTTTCAATTTCGGCATTGGTTTGGAATATCTATGTATCCAAGCCAATCGGATTTGATCGCTTAATTGGGCAGCATGGAGATCATGATAACAAAGCTTTCACAAAATCCTCCAACCTGCGTTTTTATTTCTACGTATGTTGATATCATTTAATAACCAGAAACATTTCAGCATGAAATATTTTACGATCACCTTTTTTGCGCTGATCACCATTTACAGTTGTTCAGATTCTTCCTGTAAAGAAAACATAGGAGTAAACATCAATAAACACCTCCTGCCAGATACTACATGGACAGGGAAAGTGACAAAGACCAATGCCGAATGGAAAAAGATATTGACCAGCGCCCAGTATAATATAACCAGGGAACAGGGTACAGAAAGGGCCTACTCCAGTGAACTAAATGAAAATAAGGACACGGGCATCTACTATTGCGTAAGCTGCAAAAATCCGCTGTTCAGTTCGGCCACCAAGTTTGAATCGGGTACAGGGTGGCCCAGTTTCTATGCGCCATATTCCGGTAAAAGCCTTCGTGTTTCCACAGACAACACAGAAGGAATGTCGAGAGATGAGATATCCTGCCAGCGGTGTAGTGCCCACCTTGGTCATGTTTTTAGTGATGGCCCCCCTCCTACAGGTTTGAGGTATTGCATGGATGGTGTAGCAATGGTTTTTCAAAAAGAAGATCCTAAGGCGGCACTTACAAAAGCCACTTTTGCAGCCGGGTGCTTCTGGTGTGAAGAAGCCATTTTTGAAAGTGTAAAAGGTGTAAGGGAAGCTATATCAGGGTATGCCGGTGGCACTACAGAAAACCCGACTTATGAAGAAGTAGGGAGCGGACAAACAGGCCACGCAGAAACAGTAGAAGTATATTATGATTCCAGTAAAATAAGCTACCCGGAACTGCTCAAGGTCTATTTCACCTCCCAGGATCCAACGCAGGTGAACGGCCAGGGCCCGGATCATGGAACTGCCTATCGCTCCATTGTTTTCTACAGGAACGATACTGAAAAACAATTAACTGAGCAATACATCAGGGACCTGGATAAGTCAGGCAAATATTCCAAACCCATTGCGGTGCAGGTAATGCCCTTTACGAAATTCTGGCCGGCAGAGGATTATCACCAGAATTATGTTGAACTAAATCCCGGAGACAGGTATGTGCAACTGGAATCAATCCCAAGATTGAAGCGGGCAAAGAAGGAGTTGGGAATGCTCACCCCCGGCCCCTAAAAGGGTTGTTCGCCCCCGGCCCCTAAAGGGGAGTTCTTCGAAGAGTATACCTTTTCCCCGCTAGTTTTTGTTTGTTTACTATACTACTTATGATTTTTCTGCAAAATAAACCTGAAGATTCTTAGACCCGTGGAAGAACTCATCTTCAGCGGTCGGGCGTTCTTCCCCTTCAGGGGTCGGGGGCAACTACTCCACTTCCAGTCCCCAGCTCTTTCCTTTCTCTGTTGCGGGTAGCCCATCCTTTATCCATTTTGCGGGTTTTGCATCCTTTAAATAATAGTCGAAGAATTGCGCCAGTCTTACTGAAAGATCTTTCCTGTTCCTGCGCTCAATCAAGTTATGGGCCTCGCCGTTATACTGTAGCAGCCACACCTTTTTTCCCAATCTTCTCAGGGCCGTAAAGAATTCAATACCCTGGTACCAGGGTACAGCATCATCTGCATCATTGTGCGTTATCAATAAAGGGGTCCTTATTTTATCGGCCGCAAATAAAGGAGAATTTTTTATATAGAGATCAGGGCGCTGCCATAAAGTAGCTCCGATGCGGCTCTGTGATTTTTCATATTGAAACTGCCTGTTGATGCCTGCTCCCCAGCGAATACCGCCGTAGGCACTTGTCATATTGGCTACCGGGGCCCCGGCACCGGCTGCCCTGAACATATTTGTTTTTGTGATGAGGTAAGCTATCTGGTAGCCACCCCAGCTTTGTCCCTGCAAAGCCAATCTTGTACTATCCACCCAAGGCATCTTTGCTAAATATTTAGCGGCGCTTACTACACTATTGTAAGCACTTTGCCCGGGCTCACCTGTTTTGTAATAAATATTTGGATCAAATACGAGGTATTCATTGCTTACAAAATAAGGCACATTTATCGTAGACGCACTTGGTGCAGGAGCACGATAATTATATAAATTATCTGAGTTCCTTTCATAAAAATAAAAGATGACCGGGTACTTTTTCTTTGGATCAAAATTAGCCGGCTTGTATAACATTCCTTCACTCATTTTACCGTCAAACATTTTCCATTTCACCAGTTCAACCGTCAGCCAGTTGTATTCTTTTTGCTGGCTGGCGATATCAGTCAATTGAACAAGGTTCTTTAGGTCGTTGGTAGCAAACAACTCACTTTCATTGATGTTTGACCGCTGCAATACATAGCTGGCAGTATTCTTTGCTTTTGTCAATGCATTAAAACTATATGGCCCGGATATGACCAGCGTTGGATCAGCGGCTGATTCATTTATTTCCCTGGTAAAAAAGCCTGCGTGTTTCGTTAACTTATTGAAACCACGCAACAGGATGGTTTCTCCTTCATTGATAAATCTTTTCTCAGGATCGAGGCGAACATAGTCGAAGCTTATTTTATTTTTCCTGCCAAAGCCCTTCGTAATATTCTTCGGCTGTTCGGTACCGGTAGGGTCGACCAGCCAGATATCATATTCATCGTTGACAAGAAAATAATGATCATTTTCCACCCATCCCGAAGCTCCGGCAGGACTCGGGTAGTCAGGCACATCATTTTCTGTATCATATAAGGGAACACGAATGTGTTCCGTGATATTCTTTGTGAGACCGGTACTTAATTCATAAGTAAAATAATTTTTTGCTGCAGGATCGTACCAATATATATACCTGCCTTGTGGCGAAGCCTGCATAAAGGCGGCAACGTCTTTTTTGATGAGCTTTTTTGTTCCATCAATTGTACTGATGGCATAAGCAGTTCTGACTGCCCTTCCTGTCCATTGAGTGGGTATACGTGTTCCTTTTGTACTTGTTCCCAAAACATAATCCGCATTTCCTTCATCCACCAACACGATTGTTTCTGCGGCCTCACTACCCAACTGGATCACTTTATTGATCCCCGGAACGATCACTGCAGTGTAGCTGCGTTTCAATTCTGCATCCTGTTGCTTCAATTGCTGCGGTTGCAGGTAGTCGTCGTTGTAATGCCATACATCCAGCCTGGCCAATTCAAAATCCACCAGGGTAGTATCTTTCGGAGGCTTTATTGGTGTTACACCAAAAAATATTTTCGTACCATCCTTGCTGAATGCAACCGTTCCGTTATCACTAACGGTATAGCCTAACGTCATTCCCATAGCATGCTTATCCGCCAGTACGCTTGCGCTATCCTGGCCGGTTACGAAATACCAAAGCTTATAAAATTTCTGTAGTGCCTTTGTACTGCTATCCCTTTCGGCGACAAAGACAACCTGTTTACCGGCCTCATCCATTGCATAGTTTTTACAATCATTGCAGCCCTGCATAATTGTATCTGTCCGGCTTGATTGCAGATCATAAAGCAATACCAAAGATTTGCTATTGGAATCCTTTGTGTTCTTTGAAGTTTCGACGAGAAGCTTTGTACCGTTCTTATCAAAATAAAATTCATTCACATATTTGAACTTTATTTCGATGGAGTTACTGGTATTGCGGAGTACGAGTTCCGTTCCTTCTGGGGTGGCCGTTGCTGTAGCCTCGTCGCCTTCTGCATCAGCTTCATCCGTCTTATCATCCGTCGCTTTTTTAAGTATCTCTTTGGCTGCCTTCTGTGCCGCAAGTATCACTTCTTCTTTTTCTATTCTTCCCTTTATTGAATCGATCGATCTCCTGATCACCGAATCTGCCAGTTTAACCAGCATATCTGATTTTACCTTTATTGAATCGGTCTTTCTTTTGACAGAGTCCGGGAGAGGTTTTTCGAGGTGATAGGCGATCCATCCTGCTGCATTTTCCGGTGTCTTAAATGTCTTGACCCTGGCGATCTTTAGCACGCTGTCTTTCCCGAGTTCTATAATGCCAAGGCTGTCCTTTGGCATTTCTTCGGTTTTCTTCTTTTGTATCCGGGCCTGTCTTGTTTCCCTGAACACCGGGCGGATCTTAAAATATACAAAGCGGCTGTCCTCACTGATCACTGCTGCATTGCCGCGGGGAATTACTTTCTTATACTTCGTTTCAATATTCTGAATGACCAGCTCACCATCCCCTTCCTGGGGATTCACAGTATACACAATGTATTTTCCATCATTGCTAATGAGGCGCTCTCCAAGGCTTTTCCAGCCATCATACACCGAATGATCAAGCGGCTTTTTATTTTGAGAAAATGAAATTGAAAAGGCAAACAAGAATAGCGGCAGAATAGATCGCTTCATATTTCTTATGATTTGGATAAAGTTATGTAATGCACAGCATTGCTAAATAAGGACCCGATGACACGCTGATAAATTTTATACCGGTGGTGAAATATAATTGTTCATGCTGGTCAATCATCCTGCAGGAAACCCCAGACTTCCCGGGTAGCGATCAATTTCTGTCCCGTCAGCTGTGGCTCCAGGTAATGACCCGCATTGGTCTTTTGACGGAAAGCCTCATACAGTGTGACAGCACAGGCAACTGAAATATTCAGCGATTTGATGATACCTACCTGTGGGATGATAAAATTACCATCAGCCATTGCAATGATCTCTTCACTTACACCGCTATGTTCATTGCCAAAAACAAGTGCAACAGGTTCGGTAAGGTTCAATTCATACAGGCCTACAGCGTCCGTACTTAGATGAGTGGTATATATCTTTTTATAATTGCGTCTCAATTCTTTGAAGCATTCGACCGCATCCGTAAACTGGTGGATGGTGAGCCATTTGGCAGCGCTGGAAGAACTCTTTGCTCCCCATTTTCTATGTGGCGGAATCTTATTGTTCAAAATATAAATATCCTGTATACCCACTGCATCGCAGGTACGCATAACCGCGGAAATATTGTGCGGATCAAAAACATTTTCCAACACTACAGTAAGCCCAGGCTGACGTTTATTTAAAACTGTGGTAAGCCGCTCATTTCTTTCAGGAGTCATATCTTCGGAATAAGCTATAAAAATAAGAAGAATTTAGGATGTCTTTTTGAAGATCAGGAACAATAACATGGTGATATGGTTATCGGTAATAATTTATTATTCCATTGTTAAAATTTGCTTCGCTGTGTACAATATTTTAATTCAATAACAGCAGGCGCTTTCACATTTCCTTTTATAATAATTTAATTCATTAACCGAATCATTGCTTATTTTTAAAACAAATTAATTAAAGAGGTTAAGAGCACAAGAAGGAGATAGACTCAAATCTATAAACAATAGCATGAGAACCATTTTAAAGAAAGATGAAAAGATATTGCTCATTACAAGGCAGCATTGGATCAAACTGGTATTGCCGGTATTTGTATGGCTGCTGGCAGCGGCGCTGCTGATATGGCTGGCCGGCACAACAGGTTTTATTATCACGCTTGCAGCAGCCTTATATCCTTTGTACGAATACCTTAGCTGGAGAAGTAATTTATGGTGTGTTACCAATCTTCGTGTGGTTGATGAAACAGGTTTTTTTAGCCGCTATTCAAAAGAAAGTCCACTCGATAAGATCAACAATATAGAATATGATCAATCAGTATGGGGTAGGCTTTTTGGCTATGGAAATGTAGACATCCAAACTGCTGCTGAACTAGGCGAAACTACCTATGAGCTTATACACCATCCAAAGCTTCTGAAGGATACGATCACGCATGCGCAGGAGGAATATAAAAAAGCACAGATCGCTAACCAGGCTACCCAGCTAGCCAGGGCCATTGCAGCAACGAATGTTGGAGGACAAGCTTCACAACAAATGATCGCAGATGAATTACATAAATTATTTGAGCTGATGCAAAAAGGTGCCATTACCCAGGAAGAATACCTGGTTCAAAAAAGCAAGTTGCTGCGGCATTGATCATTTGCGATGGCGCTGCTCCAGTATCTCGCTGATATCCTGCAATGAAAACCCTTTGGCCTGGAGCAATATCATATAATGGAACAACAGGTCTGCAGCCTCGTTCTTGAATAATTCATCATTGTCATCCATGGCTTCTATCACCAGTTCTACTGCTTCTTCTCCCACCTTCTGCGCAATCTTATTAATACCCTTTTGAAATAATGAACTGGTATATGACCTATCTGTAGGATTTTTTTTCCGATCAGCGATCACCTGCTCAAGCCGGAATATAAAATCCGGCGCCACATTTTTTTCATCCCAGCAGGTATCAGCACCCGTGTGGCAAACGGGCCCCAGGGGCTGGGCTTTTATGAGTAAGGTATCGTTGTCGCAATCGACCTTCATTTCTTTTAACAACAAAAAATTTCCGCTTTCTTCCCCCTTCGTCCACAACCTGTTCTTGCCCCTGCTAAAAAAAGTAACCTGTTGAATCTCATTGGTGCGGTCAACAGCTGCTTCATTCATAAAGCCCAGCATGAGTACTTTTCCTGTAAGGTTATCCTGCACAATTGCAGGTACCAGTCCATCACTGTATTTATTGAAATCGATCGTCATAGTTAAATTAAATTCTCACAGGAATTTGCTGGTTGTGTAAATAGTTTTTTAGAAATGGAATTTCTATTTCTTTATAGTGAAAGATACTGGCTGCAAGCGCCGCATCAGCATTGGCGTTCTCAAAAACTTCCTTGAAATGCTCCACCTTTCCTGCTCCGCCTGAAGCGATTACCGGCACAGGCAATAGTGTTGAAAGTGTACCCGTGATATCCAGCGCAAAGCCATTCTTTGTTCCGTCGTTATTCATAGACGTTAGTAAGATCTCTCCTGCCCCAAGATCAACGGCCTGCCGGGCCCAGTCAATTGTATTAGTTTCGGTTTTTGTGCGCCCCCCATTCAGGTAGACATACCATTCATTGTCTGCTTCCTTTTTTGTATCAATAGCCAGTACCACACATTGACTGCCGAATTCATTGCTCAGCCGCCTGATCAGCTCGGGATCCTTGAATGATGCCGTATTCACTGAAACCTTATCAGCACCATTCTTCAGCAATAAGGCAACGTCTTCTACGGCACCAATACCACCGCCAACTGTGAATGGAATATTGATATGCCCGGCGATCCTTTTCACCAGCTCAACCAATGTCTTTCTTTTTTCGACTGTAGCTGTAATATCAAGAAACACCAATTCATCAGCACCTTGCTCGGAATACAATACAGCGAGCTCAACGGGGTCGCCGGCATCACGGATGGATTCGAAATTGATACCCTTCACAGTTCTTCCGTCCCGGATATCCAGACAAGGAATGATCCGCTTGGTAAGGCCTCGTCGGTTCGCACCTGAAGACATGTTAATTGCCAATTCGCTATTTAAAGATTGATGATTCATTTATCAAAATCTACTTAAGGGCGGGTCAGTTAAAGTATATGAATGCTGCGGGTGCATCGAAAGGATTCAGTGGCACTTTGCGTTCGTAAATAGCCTTTCCGATGATGACGCCACTACAACCAATTTCTGTTAATGACAATACATCATCCAGGTTACTCACTCCACCACTTGCGATGAGGTTTACTTCGGGATGTTCTTCCATTATCTGTTTATACAGATCCAGTGATGGTCCTTCCATTGCCCCATCCTTCGCTATATCAGTACAGAAAATATTTGTTACCCCGAGTCCGATCATCTTGCCAATGAATTCAAAGATGTTGATGCCGCCATCTTCGAGCCAGCCGCTGATCTTAATTTTCCCTTCCAATACATCAGCACCTACCATAAACTTTTGCGTACCAAATTCCATCAGCCACTCTTCTAAGATCTCCGGATGTTTTACAGCAAGACTGCCAATCGTCACGATATCTGCACCAGCGTTAAAAATATTGCTTACATCCGTGATCGATTTCACTCCGCCGCCAAAATCAATGCTGAGATCAGTTGCTGCGGCCACCTGTTCCAACACCAGCAGGTTGGTGATCTTTCCCGCTTTAGCGCCGTCCAGGTCCACCATGTGCAATCTTTTTATACCAGCCGCCTCAAACTGTTTTGCCACTTCAACAGGATTGTCATTGTACACAACCTTTTGTGCATAGTCACCTTTTGTGAGGCGAACACATTTTCCGTTGATGATATCGATGGCAGGAATAATGATCATGGCATATTGATAAAATTTTTCAAAATTGTTTCTCCAACCGATCCTGATTTTTCAGGGTGAAATTGAACAGCGTAAAAATTATTTCTTCCAAGGGCAGCACTATAAGGCAGGATATAGTCAGTTTTTGCGATCGTTTCATTTCCCAGCGCCGCATAGTAACTATGTACCGAATATACAAAGTCGTTGCCAGCTAAACCAGCAAATAAAGGTGAATTGTAATCGTAAATATTATTCCACCCGACCTGCGGCACTTTCAGAGTATCCGATTGAAAAAGCTTTACTGATTCATTAAAGATGCCCAGGCAATTAGTATCTCCTTCTTCCGAATGATTGCACATCAATTGCAGGCCAAGGCAAATACCCAAGACAGGTTGTTGCAAAGAAACGATCAGTTTATCCAGTTGGCGCTCTTTTAAATAACTCATTGCAGGCGCTGCATGGCCCACACCCGGGAAGATCACCTTATCTGCAGAGCGGATGACAGACTCATCATCGGTTACGATGGATTCCACACCCAGCCTTTGCAAAGCATATTGCACACTTTGCACATTTCCGGCATTGTATTGAATGATTGCTAGCATTGTTTTTAAAATAAGTTAGAGCACACCCTTTGTACTTGGCAACGCATCATTGTGAATGTCTCTTTTAACCGCCATTTTTATGGCCTTTGCAAATGCTTTAAAAATGGATTCTATTTTATGGTGCTCATTATCACCCTCCGCTTTAATATTGAGGTTGCATTTTGCGGCATCGCTGAATGACTTAAAAAAATGAAAGAACATCTCTGTTGGCATCTCGCCAATCTTCTCTCTTTTAAAGTCAGCCTCCCAAACGATCCAGTTCCTTCCGCCAAAATCAATGGCTACCTGGGCCAGACAATCATCCATCGGCAACAGAAATCCATATCGCTCAATGCCTCGTTTGTTCCCAAGAGCCTTTGCAATCGCTTCTCCAAGTGCGATGCCGGTATCCTCAATGCTGTGGTGCTCATCAATGTGTAGATCACCATTACAAGTTATTGCCAGGTCAATATTACCATGTCTTGCGATCTGGTCCAGCATATGATCAAAGAATGGCAGACCTGTATGATTGTCTGCTTTCCCCTCACCATCAAGGTTTATAGTAACAGTGATCTTTGTTTCGTTGGTATTGCGCTGGTGTGTAATCTTCCGCGGAGGTAATTTTAAATACTCATAAATATTTTTCCAGTCCGGCCCTTCCAGTATGATCACATTTTTTCTCAGTTCCTCTATCGTATCATTGATCTCTGCTGCCCCAAGTGAAGCGTCATTGTTGAGCCAAAATCCTTTGCAGCCGATGTTCTTAGCAAGCTGCATATCTGTGATGCGGTCACCGATCACAAAAGAATTTTCAATGTCGTAGTCTTCGCTTGTAATGTATTTGGTGAGCATGCCTGTACCAGGCTTACGGGTAGGTGCATTGTCTTTGGGAAAAGTGCGGTCTATGCAAACCTCTGTGAAGTGAATCGATTCATTTGCCAGGCTTTTGAGGACAAAATTATGAACAGGATAAAAGGTCTCTTCAGGAAATAAGGGAGTGCCCAGTCCATCCTGGTTGGTTACCATGACCAGCATATAATTTAATTCTGTAGCGATGCGCCTTAGGTACTCAAACATGTTCGGGTAAAACTCCAGCTTATCAAAAGAGTCTAGTTGGTAAGTAGGTGGCGCCTCTTTTATGATCACGCCATCCCGATCGATGAATAATATTTTCGTTGGTTCATTCATGTCCATTGCTGTGGCTTCGCTAACATTTACACCTGGAGAATTATGCATAACGCTTTAATAAATTTATTAGGTGAAGATTTTCTTCCGGTGTGCCGATGGTGATACGCAGGCAATTTTCGCATAGCGTATCCTTACTGCGGTTGCGCACGACCACTTCATTTTTTGCCAGGTAGGCATACAATTTATTGGCATCTTTTACTTTAGCCAGGATAAAGTTGGCGTCGCTAGGATATACCGTTTGCACAAAAGAGAGCCTGCCTAATTCTTTTACAAGCTTGGCCTTTTGCGACACCACTTCCTTGATCCAGTTATTCACCTGCTCCGTATTGGCCAACGCTTCCAGGGCAAGTTCCTGTGAAGCTTCATTGATGTTGTAAGGGGGCTTTACCTTATTGAACAACTCAATGATATCCAGCGAAGCAAAACACAAACCAAGGCGCAACGCTGCAAGGCCCCAGGCTTTTGACAGGGTTTGCATCACAATAAGGTTGGAATATTCCGTTAACTCCTGGATAAAGGTCTTCTGCTTCGAGTAATTGATATAGGCCTCATCTATCAGCACGATACCCGGAAAATTGTTGAGCAGCGTTTCCACATCCCCCCGGTTCATATTATTACCGGTTGGGTTGTTGGGCGAGCAGATAAACAATAATTTGGTGTTGATATCCACCGCATCAAGAATGCCTTGCACATCCAATTGAAAATCGGGCGTTAGGCTTACTTTTTTAATACCAACATTATTGATACTGCCGCTCACTTCATACATGCCATAAGTGGGTGGGCAGATGATCACATTGTCTTTTACAGGGTCGCAAAAAATACGGTAAGCCAGGTCGATCACTTCGTCACTACCATTACCTATGAAAATATTTTCGGCAGGCACACCCTTTATCTTTGCAACCTGGAATTTTAATTGCCATTGGTAAGGATCGGGGTAGCGGTTAAAATTATCTTCTAACGGTGAGCCATAAGCGTTCTCATTCGCATCCAGCAAAACAGATGCCTTTCCCGTAAACTCGTGCCGTGCAGAAGAATAAGGCGTCAGGTGCTTTATGTTTTCACGAACCAGTGCGCTAATCTCCCGCGGCCCTACCAGTGGTCTGTCAGAAGCTTGCCGGCCTGTTTCCTTGTCTTTCATTGTGTAAATGTTTTCGATGTGTATTTATTTACTTCTTGTTAGATAATATTTCAGCCAACCGCCAATTCAACTTTCCTCAGCAACCTGCTGAAGGCGAACCGTCACTGCATTTTTGTGCGCACTTAATCCTTCAGCCGCAGCCATTGCTTCCACTGCTTTGCCAATATTTACAATCCCTTTTTTATCCAGTTGCTGGAATGTGATCTTCTTTACAAAACTATCCAGCGACACCCCGCTATAAGCTTTTGCATAGCCATTTGTAGGCAATGTATGATTGGTGCCGGAAGCATAGTCGCCAACGCTTTCAGGAGAATAATGTCCGAGGAATATACTGCCGGCATTTACAACCTTCGCAGATAATTCCAACGCCTTGTCAGCAGCTATGATCAGGTGCTCCGCGGCATATTCATTTAACAGATCAAATGCTTCATCAACCTGCTCCATTACAATGAAACGGCTGTTTTGTAAAGCAGCGGCTGCAACGTCTTTTCTTGGTAACAAAGGCAATTGCTTTTTTATTTCAGCTTTCACCTCTTCCGCAATATTTTTTGTGGCTGCAACCAACAACACCTGGCTATCTATTCCGTGTTCTGCCTGGCTCAGCAGATCAGCTGCCACGAATGCGGCAATGCTGCTTTCATCTGCATACACTGCTACCTCACTTGGGCCTGCAGGCATATCGATTGAGATACCTTCTTTATTCACCAATTGCTTGGCGCAGGTTACATATTGATTCCCAGGACCAAATATTTTATACACCTGTTGAATACTTTCTGTGCCATAAGCCATGGCTGCTATAGCCTGTACACCCCCAGCTTTATAAATATTCTTAAGTCCGATCAATTGAGCTACGTAAAGGATCACAGGGTTAACTTTTCCATCCTTACCACATGGCGTGCATACAACGATCTCTTTGCAGCCCGCCAACACTGCAGGTATCCCGAGCATCAATAAGGTAGAAAACAAAGGCGCCGTGCCGCCAGGGATATACAAGCCTACTTTTTGAATGGGCACAGATCTTCTCCAGCAGAGTACCCCTTCCATGGTCTCCACCTGTTCTACATCCTGTATCTGTGCCGCATGGAACTTTTGAATATTATTTTTTGCGAGCTGGATCGCCTCCTTCAATTCCCCGCTAACTAAACTGATCGCTTCCTCGATCTCTGGGACACTTACCTTTAACTCGCTCAATTGCACCTTATCAAACTGGGCCGTATATTTTTTTACCGCCTCATCGCCATTCAACTTTACATCATATAAGATGCCGGCAACACTTGTCTCCAGCGAATTGCTGTCGAACGTGGGCCTTTCCAAAATTCCCTTCCAATCTTCCCTTGCCGGATTTACAATGATTCTTTCCATAATGTTTTGGATCAAGCACTCTTGATATGCTGAATAAATTAAACGATCATTTTTTCTATAGGAATTACGATGATTCCCTCCGCTTCAAATTGCTTCAGTTTTTCAATAACCTCCCAGAAATCATTTTCATTCACCACACTTTGAACACTGCTCCATCCCTCTTCTACCAGGGATACCACTGTAGGGCTCTTCATTCCAGGCAGCAATGAGAAAATATTCTTTAACTGGTGATTGGGTGCATTCAGTAAAATGTATTTATTGTTCTTGGCCGTTTTCACTGCATTGATACGCAGGAGCAGTTTCTCCAATATCAGTTTTTTTTCTTCCGAAAAATCTTTTGTAGCAGCCAGCACGGCTTCGGACTGAAGTATTACTTCTGCCTCTTTAAGGCCGTTTGTAAAAAGGGTGCTGCCACTGCTTACCAGGTCGCAGATCACATCGGCCAACCCGATCCCGGGAGCAATTTCTACCGAGCCGCTGATCTCATGGATCTCCGCATTTACCTGGTGGGATGACAAGTATTGCTGTAAAATATTTGAATAAGAAGTAGCGATCTTCAATCCTTCAAGGTCGTGTATGCTTTGGTATTGCATGGCTTTTGGAACAGCGAGACTAAGGCGGCACCTTCCAAACCCGAGCCGATAAACTATATCGATGTCTTTGTTCTTTTCAAGCAGTACATTTTCGCCTACAATTCCTATATCAGCTACGCCGTCAAAAATATATTGGGGAATATCGTCGTCCCGCAAAAAATAAACTTCCAGTGGGAAGTTAAATGCGACGGCCTTCAGCTGCTTGTTTCCATTATTTAATTCAATACCACACTCTTTCAATAATTTAATTGAATCATCGTAAAGCCTTCCTGATTTTTGAATTGCAATTTTTAGCATTTTACTTTTTAGCCAATTTTACCATCGTGAGAAAATTAATAGCGGTATCCTGATCTGAAACATATAAAATAAAAAAGGACTTACTTTTTGAGTAAGCCCTTTTTTGAAAATATGTTTTATCACATACCTATCAGCATAGCTTACCCTTCGGTAAAATAATGATGATGTATGTGGGTGATCTGTTTCATTTCAAGTGCAAAGTAAGGGCTGATAAATTATTTTACCAAATAAATTTAAAACGGTTCCAGTGACAGTCCTAATCCGGGTTTATCGGTATAATTTATTTTTCCGAAATCAAAACTCACTCCCGTTGCCACATCCTCTGCCAATAACAGGGGACCGTCCATATCGATGTAATCAGCAAGCGGCGCAAGCTGTGCAATGGCTGCTGTTCCAACCGAACTTTCATTCATACACCCGATCATTATTTTCATATCTAATGACCTTGCCCTGGTGATCATACGGCGGGCAGGCGTAATACCGCTGCATTTGGTCAGCTTAATATTGATACCGTGAAAATGCTGGTAGCATTTGTCCACATCATTTTCCGACACACAACTTTCATCTGCAAATAAGGGTAAAGAGGATTGGCCAAACAATACTTTCATTCCATCCCAGTTATCCTTTGCGAGTGGCTGCTCCACCATTTCAACTCCCAGTTCTTTTAGTCTTGGTATTTTCTCCAACGCTTGTTCCAGCGTCCAGCCTGCATTGGCATCAACCCTAAAGACCGCATCGGTATGCTTCCTTAAAGCCTCTACCATTTCAATATCACCCTCCACCCCCACCTTGATTTTGTAAACAGGCCAGGGATGCTCCTCCATTTTTTCTACCATTTTATCTATAGAATCAATTCCTATGGTGAAATCGGTCAATGGCGCTTTAGCGATATCGAGGTTCCATAGCTGGTGCAAAGGCTTATGCTTCATTTTACCAAATATGTCCCAGCCTGCCATATCGAGGGCACATACTAAAAATGAATTGGAGGGAAAAAGGTGATGTAAATAGTGCCAGTATCTTTCCGGATCGGAAAAGGAGAATTTTTCAACAAAGTTTTTTTTGCGTTCCAGATCTTCCAGCATTTTTTCAACAGGAATATTGTAATAGATGATTGCCGGAGCTTCTCCATAGCCTTTTATTCCAAAATAATCCAGTTCTACGATTAAAGTGGGCTGATGTGTCTTTGTTCCTTTAGAAATCGTGAAGGGATGCTTAAACAATAGATTAAATTGCTTAGTTTTAATATTCATAAGCATAAAGTTACTTACTAAACCAAAAACATCATTTCACTTCAATCAATTACAAAATTAAATTCACATGAAAAGATTTTTACCCTTACTATTAGTTGCATTGTTTACGGTCCCGGCGTTTTCCCAAACAACCACGTACAATGGCACACTGGATGTAACTGATCCAACTTATAACAGGCCAGAGCCGGGAACTCCGCCCACTACGGTATCTCCTACGGCTACCAATGTTTACTACGATGTTATCCCGATTCTTATAACCACTCCCGGCTTTATAACAATTACATCGAGCAGCAGCCTTGATAATTTTGGTGTGCTCTATGGCCCCGGTGGATTTGACCCAACATCGCCTCTTAACAATGCACTGGTCGCCAATGATGATCAGAGCGGAACAAATTTTGGTTTTACGTATAACTTTACTGTTCCGGGCGTTTACTACCTGGTAGTCAGTTTTTACAAGAACGTAGTGACGGGACCTTACGCTGTTACTTTATCGCCGGTAACGACCGTTCCGGTAAAACTGGTTTCTTTCACGGCTGAGAAAAAAAGCGCTGTGAGCAACCTGGTTAAATGGTCAACTGCTGAAGAACTGAGTGTGGAAAGGTACCAGGTACAGCGCAGCACCGATGGAAAAAATTTCACTGATCTTTCTGGTGCAAGTCAACTGGCCAGGAACAGTAGTGTAAATACCACTTATGATTTTACAGATGGAGCACCGGTTGCGGGCTTGAATTTTTACCGCATTAAAATATTTGAAAAAAATGGCCATTTCACACAAAGCAATGTAGCAGTTGTAAATAATAAGCGAAGCTCTTCTGCGATCATCAAAGTGTTTCCAAACCCTGCAGTAGATTTTTTATATGTTGAAACAAAAGCAACTGCGGCAGGAAAAGCAATCATCAGCATTGTGAATGCAGCAGGGGAAACGATGTCTTCAAAAGAATATATACTGAACAATCAACCCGTTTTCACACTGGACGTGAGGACGCTCGCCAGGGGAAAATATTTTGTAAAGACAGTCATTGACAATGAACAAACGATCAGCACGTTCATAAAAAATTAATTCATTCCTGAAAATAAAAAAGGATACTGTGCCATACAGTATCCTTTTTTTATGCCTAAAAAATATTACCTGCCGCTGATGCGGATATAATTTCTGAGTTCTTCGTTGAATCCCTTTTCCAGGATAAGGTCTTCAAGTGTGAGGTGCATTCTATAGCGCCAGTAATGGCGTGGATCCGCTGGGATATTGATGCGTTCATCCTGTGGGCTCTTGCGCCTCAGTTCTTCATCAATACCCAGGATATCCTGTAACTGGAAAACGCTCCACATTGCCGGAGAAAATAAATGCTGAACTACGATCTCTTTGTTAAGCAGTGACTCACAGAAATAAGGTGAGCTTCCGGAATGCCCGAGAATAGTATTATAAAAGCGTTGTGTTTTCGCAGGATCTTCTTCCCACCAGCCACGAATGGTACTCATGTCATGGGTAGAAGGTGTTACCACGGAAAGATAAGGAGCGTCTGCAGGATGGAAGAACTCTTTCTTTGGATCCTTTGGCATCCGCTGTATCTCCAAACTTAACACACCCAACTGGCGCATCACTTCGGGAACACAGGCCGGAACCATACCAAGATCTTCGCCACAAACCAGCATATTGGTACTTCGTTTCAACTCCGGCAATTTATTCATTGCTTCTCTTCTCCAGAAATCATCCTGGCGGCGATAGAAATAATTGATGTAAAGGTGTTTCAGCTGTTGTTTAGAATATTCATCCAGGTCACGATACGAGGTTGTTTGATCCATATTGATCCTGAAATGATACTGTTGCTTATTGCCGCCATCCTCTTCGAGCAATATCACATTACTGATGAGATCGAAAAGGCCGGACCTTATGAAATCATTGACAGGATTATCACTGCCCAACTGGTTGAAATAGGCCTCTACCTTTCGTTGTGTATCAAATTCAGGCTTTAATTCAAACTGTCCCTCATGCCAGTTCAAAAATTTTTCTTTCACCAATGTTGCTTCCGTTCCGAATTTTTCATTTATGATATTATCAGTAATGTGAGGTTTGCAGTAGCGATTGTGCTGAAAAGAAATTCCAGCCTGGTATAGTTCGTTTACCTGCACCGGGATCGCCGGTACAAATTTTCCAAGGATACCTTCAACGGCATTCAAAGGAATACTCCAGATCCGAAAAAAGCCAAGGATATGGTCAATGCGAAAGGCATCAAAATAATGGCTCATCTGCTCAAAGCGCTTGCGCCACCAAGCGAAGCCGTCTTCCTGCATTTTTTTCCAATTGTAAGTGGGAAAGCCCCAGTTCTGTCCCCGGATAGCGAAATCATCGGGCGGAGCCCCGGCCTGCGCATCCATATTGTATAACTCAGGCGCCATCCATGCATCACAGCCATACCGGTAGATACCAATCGGCAGGTCTCCTTTTACCACGATGCCATTCTCATGAGCATAGGCAGTCGCCTCTTTTAACTGGAGGTGCAAGTGGTACTGAATATAATAATGCAATGCGATACTGTCGTAATGCTTTTGAGCTGGAGAAGCCAAACGCTGGATGGCTTCTTCATTGAAAACACTTTGGGTCTTCCATTTACTGTAATCAGCTGTATTGTACTTATCTCTCAGGTAGCAAAAAGCAGCGTAAGGCACCAGCCAGTGACGATTCAATTCAAAGAACTCAAAATATTTTGTATCGTTTTTAAATGCATCTTTTTGCGCATTGTATAACTCCCTTTCCAGCACATTGGGATCCTAAGCTTAGAATTCCACGTGGACAAGTTGTCGCGGCCGCTTCTATAGTGTCACCTAAATACTAGTGACTCCAGCGTAACTGGACTGGCCACAGTTAGGCCGCAAATGTAATCACACTGGCTCACCTT
>JADMIO010634497.1_pt1 | contig 29726 bp, 38 predicted proteins | sample 8958161 | NCBI WGS metagenome assembly JADMIO01 (sample SAMN16585339, study PRJNA669376) | soil metagenome | isolation source: Crop rotation soil | place: USA: Cullars Rotation, Alabama | collected 2011 | reverse complement strand
AATTTCCTTCGATATCGGAGACGATAAATAGTTTGCTTACTTTAGAAACCTCCGGCTTTTCATTTTCCAGCTCTTTCTTTAATTGTACGGTAAATGTCTTACCCGGCTCATCGGTGAGCACACTCAGGACGATCGAAGCCCTGTCAGCCAGCAATACGCTATCCTGTTTTACGCCTTTTACACCCTGGCTATCGAGAATATATTTTACAAAGACCCTGTCTCCTTTATATAATACATAAGGCCCGTCGGACTGGTTGCCATTGGCCACCCGGATCATTACGGGTTGGGGCTGGCGGCAATTATCATTTTTCAACAGGAAGCCTGCTGCAAGAAAGGGGAACAGCGCATAACTGATCTTTTTCATCGATCGCCAAAGGTTTAGTGTTGGTATATAGACAACAAGCAGGCCAAAGCCGGTTGCTTCTTTTTTAAAGATATTTGAAAAAGTTAGAAGTACGAAGTATGAGGTACGAAGTCGTGAGACAACGTACTATGGCACAACTGATCACTAAGACAACCGTACTTCGTACCTCTTATTTCGTATTTAACCATTCGTTTTGGGCTAAAGCCCGGTGATGTTCACATTTAATTACCCCGCCTTTAAAGGCGGGGCTATTACGAAGGGAGTTTGCCGGGCTTTAGCCCAATACTTGCCAGTCTTCCCATGTCATTTCAAATTTTATTTCTTTCCCATGCATGCCTGTTTCGGTCCAGCCGGCTTTGCGGTAGAATTGTTCGGCTCTTGTACCCGGTGCTGTTCCCAGCCAGATAGTTTCGCGGGTCTGGGCAAAATACCAATCCATCATGGCATCATGCAAACGGCGACCGATACCCTGTTTATCAAAACCGGGTTGAATGAACAGCGCCCAAACATTTTTATCAGTCACCGATACAATAGAAAAACCAACGACCCTGTTATCGATCTCGCAAACCCATCCTTTACCCCGGCGGGTCATATAATCTTCCACATCCGAATCAGGTACGAGGGCGGGATTTGACAAGGGATTTTCTTTTACGGAATTCCGTACTACTTGAATCTGTGGGATATCGTTTAGCTGGGCTTCCCTGATGAGCATACTATATTATTTATAAAAGGAGATCGCTGTCACCAGGATCTGTTTGATCTTTTTAACCGGGATATCCTTGTCCGTGTCGAGCAGGAATATTTTCATCTTCGTTCTTTTTTCCTGTACCAGTTCCGGGTGATGATTCTTACTGCCTTCCACGATCCCAAGATAAGGTTGTTTCAATTTTTTGTGCACCCAGCAATAACAGATCCGTTTGTCCTTATAATAATAAAAAGGCATCCCGTATTGCCAATCCTCCCGGAAGGCGGGATCAAATTTTAAAATATAATCCCGCAAGAACTGGAGCATGTTTTTATAAGGCTCTTCGAGTTGCAGGAAATAATTATCGATGGGACGCAGCATACTCATTTTTCAAAAAGGAATATACGAGGCTGTCATAAAATTTGCCCCCGAAAAAAATGGTTTGGCGCAAGCGGCCATCTTTTTTAAATCCTGCTTTTTCCAGTGCTTTCCAGGAAGCGATATTATCCGGGTTGACCATCCCTACGACGCAGTTCAACTGAAGCGTATCAAAACCATAGTGTAGAACTGATCGTATAGCTTCGCCCATATACCCTTTTCCCCAATGACCGGGAACCAGTGCATAGCCGATCTCGGCGCGGTAATTTTCCGGTTCCATCTGCCAGTAACATATAGTACCGATTATTTTGCCCGGTTCGGCTTGTGTAGCAATGCCCCAAAGAATTGCCTCGTTGGCTATCGCCGATGCATTGATTTTTTCAATAAACTTTTCTACCTCTTCAACGTTTTTTGCGGGCTCTCTTCCGATATGCTGTAGCACCCGGGGATCAGACCGTAGCAAAAAAAGCGAGGGTGCGTCTTCTTTATTCAATTGGCGGATCAGCAAACGTGCTGTTTGAAGAACGGGGAACGGGGTAAAATTGAATTCCAGCATACGATCAATATTGATAGGGCAAAATAACCACAATTATTTCTTTTACAATGGAAAGAGATGGCACAGTAGTTGATTTTTACTAAGAGCAAGCCTCATCGGTCATACAATAAAAAAAAGAATATGAAGCAGATAATGGGTTTGGTATGTATCGCCTCTTTTGCGATCGGGTTCAATGCCAGGGTTGCATTAAAATCTGGTATCCATGGAACGATCGATCCTGCCGATGCTGCCCGTAAGGTCTGGGCGATCAATGGCGCGGATTCTTTTTCAACAATACCTGTTTCGGGAAAATTCTCGGTGGAAGTAAAACCAGGCAACTGGTTCCTGCTGGTCGAAGGCATTCCACCCTATAAGAATGCGGTCATGAATTCGATACTGGTCCTCGATAACCAGTCTACCGATGCAGGCGTGATAAAAATGGAACAGTAAGGATCATTCTATTTTAAACACCGGGTTCTGCACGCAAACTTTGCGGGTATTATCAGCCTGGCGGCACCAGGTATGCGTAGCTTTCACGATCGTTTGCTTCCTGGCTGCATCTGCCAGTTCTTTCCAGGTAGCAGTAGTTGAAAATGGTTTGAGGAATTTCTCCAGCGATTGCCGGAAATTGAAAGTGAAGATGCCCCCGTCATTGGGATTGCCTGCCGATAATTCTCCTTTTGCAGCCGCCGTCATCAGGATGGATATCTTTTGCGGGTTCATAAAAAGGTTCCTGCAGTTTTCCATATCCCAACCGATGGAAGAGATACGGGTGCTGGCCCCTTCGCTGCTGATATTGGTGGTTTGCGAAGGATCGTTGTTACAGCAATCGCTGATGATCAGGTTCATCCTCGCCCCTTTTGCTTTTATCTTCTGGTAAACGGATTCGATATTCAATGTATACTGGCCACCAAACATCTGGAAACTCTTATCCCGGAGATCCATGTAAGGATATTGATAGCCTTCTTTTTCATAATTGAATCCATGCCCGGAATAATAGAAGACAACGATATCGGTTGGTGATGGACGTATGGCTGCGATGGCTTTGTCGACATTTGCTTTGCTAAACGTATTCCCATCGATCACTGTCGGTACAAATTGTATCCCGAGGAATTCCGCCACCTGGCTGAATACTTTATAGGTAGCATCTTTATCGATCACACAGGTCTTGCCGATCGTCAGGTCTTCGGTATTCGCCACCACGACCAGGAATAATTTTGTTTGCTTTTGTACATCGGTCAGTGTCCTGACCTCTGTTTTAAAGCGATTGATATAAAATTCATCTTCTTCCGTAAAGAATTGCAAGACCAGTTCTTCCGTAAGATCAGCATCTTCCAGCAACCGGGCTTCCGTAAAATCGCCTTCGACTGTACTGCCGTCATCATTGGGAGACAAAACCTGGAAAGGTTCATAATAGCCGCTTTCTTCATTGAATTTAAATACGAAGATATCGGGAGGGTATTGACTGGTGCCGATCAGCAAATGAGGATCCTTGCCTTCAAAGACCAGCAATAGTGTGTCCTCATTTCCTTTTTCATCGCTTCCATAATGTTCTTCCATCTGCATTTCAACCAGATGGGGTTTTTTATTCACAGGGTCGACATACACAGAGCGGATAAAACCAGTGCCATCATCGTTCCGTACGAGAAAAGCACGGTTATCCATTTTTTCCTTGCCTTCTCCAAATGAATAGGTCAGTTCATACACGGTTTGGGAAAAACCTGTAATACTGATGAAGAGTAACAAAAAGAATATCGGGATCCGGTGGTTCAAGTCCTGGTAGCTATTATGACTTAAATCTACCAATTGGCACTGATATTTCAAAAAGAAGCGAGCCGGGATCGGTTATTAATAATTAAATTAGAACCGCCTTAGGACCAAGACCACCATCATGACTGAACGAAACCAGGACAATTCATTTGGGTTAAAGAAGTATTTCTTTTTGCTTTCCTTTTTATGCTGCTCCCTTATTGTGTTTTGCCAGAAAGCAAAAGTGGACAGCATGGCGGCATTGCTGGCAAAAGAAAAAAGAGATACCACCCGGGTCGATCTCTTACGCCAGATGGCCAGGGATATGGGTATCTATGATCCTGATTCGGCATTGACGCTGGCTTACAAAGCCCTCTCCCTTGCCAGGAGTATCAACTACCTCGAAGGTGAATCAAGATCGCTGGGAGTACTGGCCAATACATTTATCAAGATCGGCAACTATCCCCGGGCGCTGGAACTGAATATTCAAAAATTACAGCTCGAAGAAAAAAGAAAGAACCCGCGGAATCTCGGCAGTGTGCTGATGAATATCGGTGTGGTGTATGTGTTGCAGGAGGAATACCGACAGGCACTGGAATACTATTCGAAGTCCGATTCGGTGATCACGGCCAACAATGTGGAAGATCTCCGCTATTTCAGTGCACTCAATTTGGGTGATGTGTACAATCGCCTGGATCGATCCGATTCGGCTCATCACTATTTCACCCGCTCACTCGAACTGGCAAGACGGGAGGATGACGGCGATCTTATCGGTACATCGATGACAGGCCTGGGACATAGCTACCTGAAATTGGGCAACTACCCTCTTTCCCTGGAGAATTATCGTAACGGTATCGCCTACCTGAAAGCAGCCAACGACGATGAGATACTTTGCGAGGCAACGCTCGGGCTCGCCAATCTTTACGAACATATGCGCCTGTATGATTCTGCCAGTTATTATGCCCGGTTCTCTCTTTTTATCGCCAAACAGGATGGATTTCTTTCAAAGGAACTGGAAGCGGCCGAATTCCTGACAGAACATTATAAAAAGGAACAGATCATCGACAGCGCTTTTGCCTATGTGAGTTATGTGCGGGGACTGAACGATTCTGTCAACAGTAAAAGTAAAATCCGGGAATCGCAGGTGATCTCCAGTAATGAACAGTTCCGGCAACTGGAACTGGCGGAAGAAAAAAGGATTGCCAGGGCGGAACGGTTCAAGCAATTACAAATGTTGCTGATCGCAATTTTCATCCCGGGGTTTTTCCTGCTCACGTTGTTACTGAGCCGGGTGAGACTGCATGTGAAGCTCATACGTTTATTGGGTGTTCTTTCACTCTTATTCCTTTTTGAATACCTGACACTCCTGCTCCATCCTACTGTTGAAAAGCTGACGCATCATACCCCCATATACGAGATACTTATTTTTGTTATGCTGGCGGCCATACTGATCCCTCTTCATCACCGGCTGGAGCATTGGCTGATCCAGAAACTGATCCATCATCGCCACCAGGTGGAGGAGAAACGGAAAAAAATAGCTGCTACCGAATAAAAAAAGTTCCGGCCGTAATTGCTACAACCGGAACTATTCATTTCTTTCACTAATCTTTTTAATCAGGCGTCTTAACCGGCCGGGTATCCGCCGTATCCATCTTCATGGTGTCTGGCGTTGTTACAGTGTCCATCGGTTTTACCGTGGCCGTGTCCATTTTGGTTTCTTTTGTCTCTTTGTCCTTCTTGCTGTTGCAGGCTACAGTAAAGGCCAAAGCAAGAAGACCCAAAAGAACCTGGTTCGTAAATCTGGGCATTTTGTTGGTCATGGTGAAAAGTTTAGGATATAAGAGTACAATAAGTATTTAATAATACCAAAAATGGATTCTCCAGGCTGGCCGTTGAAATATCCCGCAGTCAGGCGGGTTGATCAACCTTATAGCATGTTAATGCTGGTTAAAATTCCCGGTTGTAACAACTGATACTTGTAATTTTGTTTGTAAGAATCACGCTCATGCAACAAACCGGTATTGGAAACTCTTCGCCTCTTACGCGACAACTGGCGGCAGTCATGTTTGCCGACATGACAGGTTATACGGCTATGATGCAGGAAGACGAACAACGGGCGATGAAACTGCGGGATCGCCAACGCCAGGTGCTGGAAAAATATATTCCCGGTCATAATGGTAAGATCATCCAGTATTTCGGTGATGGAACGCTGAGCATTTTCGGCAGCGCCATCGATGCGGTAAATGCAGCTATTGCCATACAAAATGAATTGCAAAAAGATCCCAAAGTATTATTGCGGGTGGGTATTCATTCCGGTGATATCGCCTATGATCACCAGGGTGTATATGGCGATTGTGTGAACCTGGCATCCCGTATCGAAGCCCTGTCGGTTCCCGGTGCCGTGCTGGTTTCGGATAAAGTATTTGACGAGATCAAGAACCAGGCAGGTATTCAAACAGCCATGCTGGGCAAGTTCAACCTGAAGAATGTAAAAAGACAGGTGGAAATATTTGCGATCGCCAACGAGGGCCTGATCGTGCCCACTCCTGCTCAAACAGGTGTAAAAGCAGGATCCACCAAGAGTATCGCGGTGCTTCCGTTTATCAACATGAGTGCCGATCCCGATAATGAATATTTCAGTGATGGTATATCAGAAGAGATATTGAATGCATTGACACATGTGGATGGATTGCAGGTCACAGCCCGGAGTTCTTCCTTTTCGTTTAAAGGAAAGAACGAAGATGTGCGGCAGATCGGGACAAGATTGGGTGTGTCGACCGTATTGACAGGCAGCGTTCGCAAATCAGGCAAACGGATGCGGATAACCGCGCAATTGATCAATACCACGGATGGTTATCATATCTGGTCGGAAGTATATGACAGTGATGTGGAGGATATCTTCGGTGTGCAGGACGAGATATCGTTGAAGATACTTAACCGGCTTAAAGAAAATTTTTCACTCAAGGAAAAAGAAGCGCAACATATCATCAAGCCACCCACGGAAAATATCGATGCATATAATTTATACTTGAGAGGACGCTTTCACTGGAACAAATCAAACCCGGAAGATATCCGCAAAGCGATCCTGCATTTTGAAGAGGCTATCCGCGCAGACCCTGATTTTGCATTGGCCTATTGTTCGCTTTCCTATTGTTATTCCTTTATGGGATCGGCCGGGTTGATGCCGGCTGTTGAAGCTTATCCACGTGCAAAAGATTATACACTCAAAGCCATTGAGCTCGATCCGAATCATGCGGAATCGCATTTATCACTGGCGTCGATAAAATTCTATCATAACTGGGATTTTGACGGTGCTGAGGTTTCATTAAATAAAGCTTTAAGCCTGAGCCTGAATTCCGCTGTGATCAACCAGGTGCATGGCTGGTTCCTGATCGCCAAAGGTGATTTTGACCAGGCCATTGAAAAAATGAAACAGGCTTTGTTACTAGACCCTCTTTCCCTGCCGCTGATCAGTAACCTGGCGGATGCGTATGCTTTTGCCAAACGTTTTCCCGAAGCCATCGAGCAATATGAAAAAGCCATTGAAATGGATCCTTCCTTCCGCCGGGGCTATGAGGGTCGTGGTATGGTGCATCTTGTCACCGGCGATTTTGAACATGCGATACAGGATCTTGAAAAATACCATAGCCTGATCGGCAACCCTTTGAAAGGGGTCACTTCACTCGGTCATGCTTATGCGAGAACTGGTCAGCGGGAAAAAGCACTTGCACTGATCGAACGGATCAAACAACGGGAGATCCAGGAACCCGGTATTCCCTTTCACCTGGATTATGCATTTATCTACATGGGATTGAAAGAATACGACAAGGCATTCCACTATCTCGATAAGGCCTACGAGGAAAGATTGGGCATTGCCTGCCTGGGCATGATCTTTTGTATCCGTTCTCCTTTGTTACATGAAATGCGTAACGAGCCCCGGTTCAAAGACCTGCTGGTAAAAATGGGGATGAACTGAGTTACCCCTTGCTTTTGGGCTTCTCTTCCTTTGGCTTTTCAGGAAGCAATTTAAAATAGGTTGCAACGAAACGATTGTTCACCACTTCACCCTGTACTTCCGCTTTCCGGATCGCTTCGCAAAAACCATTGGCGGCATGTGCATCGCCATGCTGATCGATCGTTGTGCCGTCAACAAAATAAGATTGTCCTTTTATGCGGACAGCCAGTTGGCAGCCCTTTCCCTGCATATGGAACTGGCATTCACCGCAGGAAGCTTCCACGATTTTTATCTTTTTTGCCGGGTCGGGCACTGAAATACCAGTAACCTGGGCGCCTGCTGAGGCGGTGATAAAACAGGCAGCGAGAACGAGTAAGGTCTTCATGAGATTAATTTAAAGTGAACTAAAGCAGGACAAAGTTAATTTATTTCGTCCTTTAAAACTAAAACCCGCGGGCAGCCGGGAATAGCGTACCTTTAATAAACCAGCCGGCATTTTAATTCGATTTCCTCCCTTTTCACCGCACCGGTATCCAACAGACGATTTATAAATTAAAACAGTAATATAGTATGGCAGAAACCTGGAATAAAAAAGAAAGAGAAAAGAAAAAACAGCAAAGCAAAAAAGAAAAAGCAGAACGCAAACAAGAGCGCAAAGAGCAGTCGAAAGAAGGCAAGAGCCTTAATGACATGATCGCTTATATGGATGAGAACGGCAATCTCACTTCTACCCCACCCGATCCCAGCAAGAAAAGAGATATCAAATTAGAGGATATACAGATCGGGGTACCGAAACAAGAACCTGTCAACCCGGAAGATCTTATCCGCACAGGCATCGTTACATTCTTCAATGATGCGAAAGGATATGGATTTATCAAAGACATGCAAACACAGGAAAGTGTTTTTGTGCATATCAATTCACTGTCAGAACCCATAAAGGAAAATAACAAAGTGACGTTCGAAGTACAGATGGGCCCTAAAGGAGCCAATGCGGTGAACGTCAAAAAAGCTTAATTATACCAGCACCTGTTGGGATTTTTACCTGACATCTTTTACATGACCCCTGCCCTGCAGATGGGTCATTATTTTTTATATGAAGTTGTTTTCACCTTTAACATCATAAAAGCGGTAATGGGCTTAATAAAGCTTACCTTACATGAACTGCAGATCATGCTGTCTGTAAAAATCCCCTTACGATGTCAACCGTTTTAGAAATTGCAACTGCAGACAGGAACCTTTCTACCCTGGTAAAAGGATTAAAAGCTGCGAATTTAGAAGAAGAACTAAATGGCATTGGTCCCTTTACTATTCTCGGGCCTGTGAACCTGGCTTTTGGAAAACTAACGACCCCTGATACTTTTGAGAACATGGTCAAACAGGGTACTACGAACAATAAACTTTCCGAATTGCTCAGCTATCATGTGATCAAGGGCAAAAAAATGATCCGGGATTTCCGGGATGGCCAGAAATTATCCACCATCAGTGGACTGGAGCTTGTCGTTAGCGTAAAAGATGGCGAGGTCCGTATCAACGGGGCGCTGATCCTTTCCCGTGACCGGCAGGGCTCGAATGGTGTTGTTCATTCGATCGATGCGGTTAACCGGCCCACAGTTAGCCTGCCTGTGGCTGAATAAGCAGATTTAATCAATTTACAAAAGACAGTTATGAAAAAGGATACCATCGTGCATTTTGTAGGATTTATTACCCCGCTCGAACCGGGTGATTTCGCTCCTAACTGGGAACGTTATGCGAAACGATTGATGACGAAGAAAAATGGATCGGGTTTTCAACAACATATTACTGAAAAGAAAAATAAGCTTAATTATCTTTCCCAGCACGAATGGGATGAACCCGGTGCTAATTTTACTTTTATGAACGAGCGGAAGTCGGAGCATTTCCCCGAACACAATGTGCGGGTGACCCAGTTAGGCGGTTACCAGCTTCTTGATACGAAAAGACTGCTAAAAGAGGATGATACCAAGATCATAGTCTTCATCAATCACCAGGAAACAGATATCAGTTTCTACCGTCAACTTCCCTGCCGTCATCTCCAGGTCAACCAGGCTTATTATGAAAGCTGCCTGTATGGGTATGTACTGGAGTTCTTTGTTGCAGAGACCGGCGCTGATGAATTGTTACAACAATTAAAACAACGAGAGGGAGCTGAAACAGGTGTATACAGGGAATGCCTGTTATTGACTGCATAACCGATGCTGCTGCATGCAAATGTTGAGAGGGAATTTATACCGCAACCATATTCTTGTACGTGATCTCCGTCATCTGCTTATTGGTTCCCGCGATAATTTTTGAATGGGAATCGCAGATATGCATAACGGAACTGTTGATATCTTCCGTAAACCCACTTTTGGGATAAGCACAGAAAAGACATAAGGATTGCTGTTCGCAGAACTTATTCCACAGATGCTCTAATTGTACCGTAGCGCCATTATTACCTTCGGCCCATAACAGTGCGACCATTTCCCCAAAAGCCCTGATCCTTCTTCCTGAACCTGAACATTTCCCGATCAGCGCTGAAATGGTTTTGTTGAAAAGTGCTTCATCCGGCCAACCATTGACCATGAACCTCGAAAGAGTCTGCTCAGCACTCAAGGGCATATAACGATTTTCCGAGACCAGGTCATTCACATGTATGCCATAACTGGTAAGCCTGTCTTCAAGGGCTTTCAAATGCCCGTCGGTGGCAATAACAATACAACAATCGCCGGCATTGATACCGCCGCCGACAAAACCTGCCAGCGTGTCGAGGAAGACACCTTCGTTTTCATAGATCTGCAAAACATGATCACATGGGGCGATTTCTCCCCAGAATACATCTGTCTTACACAGTTCCCATCCATTCATGTTGGAGATTTGAGTCATAATAGTAGAAAATTTAAGCTCAGGTGATGGACCACGGCTGATTTAATCGAATATACTCTATTGAGTCCGCATATATGCAACAACAATTGGGCCTGTGCCATTACTAGTGCTTGTTAATCTTTGCACAACCACTTTTATGATTAAGTGAGCGGCAGAGTTTATTGACCGGTTGATGTGAACGATGACCAGGACCAGGAATTCTTACCCGAGGAGTCTCCTCTGAAAATTAACTTTTGTCGCGAACAGAAAGACCCAAAGAGGGACTCGTCGGTTCGATAACCGTACTCCTCATCTAGATCCGACGAGTCCGCCAACAACTTTATGCTTAGCCGGAAAGATCATTGACGGCGAGACGTCGTCGAGGAAGCATTCAAGATGGGAGATAAATAATGAACAGGGGCTATTTCTAATGATCAGTTATTGAATTTCACTACTTCAAAATCGCTGCCTCTCACCTGGCCCAGGCGCTGGAGATCATCATTGTTCCAGCGTTCATCGGGAGCACCACTGATATAGAGATTGCTGCCGATATCGGCCAGGATCAATCCATATTTTTTCATAGCACGAAGAATAATTTGATTGGTGGCAGAGAAACCGCTGATATTAAAAGAAGCTTTTAACCGGATCCTGGCACCAAATGGCAGGGAATACTGGCCACCGCTGCTATTTACTTTATGCCGGGCCGGGTAGATATAGGCAGGTTTTACATTCGAACTTGTTAAGGTGAAGCGGATCGGATGGTCGATCTCTCCTTTTACAATTTCATCATAACGCACCAGCCCGGGAAATATCGGCAGCCCTGCAGCATCCGCAGATGTCCATGTCTCGGGCCTGAGTTGGTTGGATGTAAGATCGAATATAGCTCCTGATGAAGCATCCCAGCGACTGCCATTTACGTGCGCATAAAAAAGTTCATAGAGTTTTTTATTTTGTATATCCACAGCTATTACGTGCGAATCACCGTTGCCATTTCCTTCTATCGGTGCTGATAAAGGAATGGGATATGGACCCGGGTCACTTTCATCACCATAGTCGGTGAAATTGATCGCAATTTTTGGTTGATTGCCACAAACAACGATATAAGGAATACCGATCGGTGCTCCCTGCCAGAGACCGCTGCCAAAATCTGCTTTGATACCCGGTGATGCAATAGCTGCAATGATCTGTGTATTGAACGGATCGACCGGCGATGCGGAGATATCCAGGTTCCAGGGATTATCGGAAGGAAATAGCTGTATGTTCTCGGCCGCTGTTTTGGTGGCGGAGCATGTTGTCGTGCCACCGGGTGGAGTAATAATTGTTCCACCCGAATCATTTTTATTGCAGGATGAAGCTGTTACCAGCAAAGCAGCGATAGAAAGAGAAATATAAAGCCGGTTGCTATTTCTCATAAGGATTGAATTTGAGATAGCTCTGCTCAAATATTAAGCCAATCAGCCACCCGGGGGTATTTGTATTGCCTTAATAGTTATTCTCCTTCGTAAAATTCAACACTTGCGATTTTCAATTGAGAACAGCTATTGGCAAATGTGTGAATCATATAACTTATTGGAAGAAGCATGTAATTGTATCCTGTAAAAAGCAGGTCACCTTTGTCCACTGGCTGATAGCATAAACAAAGCCTGCCGGGATGATGGACGAGAAGGATATTATACGTATTGCGCTGGTTGTTTTATTACTTGGCTTTTCGCTCCCGGAGATCTTCCGGTTGATAGCTCCAGGCATTACGAAAAATACTACCCGCTCAAAAGACAGGATACAAACTGAACCACCGTCCCGGGTAAATAAAAGTTAACCGATTCTACATTTTTTAAAAAATTACTATGCCTATTATTAATGTACTGATCGTTCTTGTCGTTGTAGGCGTTGCACTCTGGCTGATCAATACCTATATCCCGATGGACAGCAAGATCAAGAATATCCTTAATATAGTCGTAGTGATCTGCGTGGTGATCTGGTTGCTAAAAGCATTCGGGATTATCAATGGTTTGAAAGGAATGAAGATATAAGGCACAAAAACCTGGTTGTTTTCAAAAACGCATTCTCCCTGGTGCGTTTTCCATTTAACTGTCCCGCTTATTGCGCCGGAGTTCTGTCAAACAGGAGAATAAACTGGGTCCCCCTGCCCTTTTCTGATTGTACATCTATCGCTACATTTTCAGACTTCAGGATATCATAGGTTGCTGCAAGCCCGATACCCAGTCCACCCGCTTTATCGGAAAAATAAGGTTGGAATATGTTCTCCAGGTTTGCGGTGCTGATCCCGCAGCCGTTATCCCCGATCTGTATACAATATTTATCCCCGGTGATCTTTGTAACCAGGTCCAGCTCTCCTGTATTTTCCGCCATGGCTTCAATGGCATTAATGATGATATTGGTCAGGGCAATTTTGATCTTTGGCCGGTGCACGATAATGGTGTCATCCGATCCGGAATATTTCCGGCTGACCCGTATATTCTTCAACCGTACACGATCCCCTGTATCCGCCAGTATTTCGTCGATGAGTTCCGTGGCAGAATGTTTGGCCATGCGGATCTCATGTTCATAGGAAGAATGAAGCAATTCGGTAACGATGGTGTTGATCTTATCAGAGCCCCGCAGGATGATATCTAAATAAGAGCGCATATAAGGCTCACTGATCATCGAACGGAGCATTTCACCTGCCAGTTTAATATTGGAAAGAGGGTTTCTTATCTCGTGGGCAAGACCGGAAAAAAACGGGCTAAGTTCTTCGGGGGCATCTTTTAAGGGAACCAGGTAATTGGGAAACTCGACGGTGGGATGCTGGCTGGTTGGCTGTGATTGAATAGCGTGGAGGTTCATTTTTCAGGTTTAGTCTTGGGTTTCATCCAAATTAAAATGCATCCTAAAGATGCATTTTAATTACTTCCCGGTTGTTACAGGGGTGTATCGTTTCCTTATATAATTCACACATTCGGGAAAAATTTACTCATACCCGCTCTTAATGATCGTAGATAGCATTTTGAACCGGCCGTTCGGCTTGGTATAATTGGGTGAATGTGCCGGTATAACGATCCCCTCGCCTGAGCTCAATGAATGCGATTTTTTGTCGATCACGATGATCATCTTTCCTTCAATGACCTGCACAAACGTGTCAAACGGAGAGGTCTTTTCCGTCAGCCCTTCCCCGCTATCGAATGACATGATGCTGATATTGCCCGTCGATTTTTTGATGATCGTTTTGATCACTACTGAATTGGCCATATATTCAATGATCTCAACAATGATATGTGATTTCGCTTTTTCCAGCTCCAGGCTTTCTAGCATGGCTTTACTTATGGGTGAGCGTTGCGGAGCTATTTTCTTTTTTACTGTTTTCTTCTTTTTTTCCATCCTGGTGACTTTAACGGGCATTCGCTAATATGATGTTTAGATCCGGTCCTGTAATAGAACTTATGGCAATCTACATCATTCGTAACAGGAAAAAGAATATCTGCAAAAAAAGCCCCTGTGCGAACAGGGACTTAACCAAAACCATCTGCTATTATTAAAAAACTGCCTTGGATAAAGTTCTTCGTAAAGGTCCGCTTCTTTTACCAGTCGCTGTTGCACGAAAGAATAAATGAGTTGTATAATTCACACATTCCCTTTCTGGTTAATTCATTGAACGGGCCGCCCATTTGCAGCGTGAAAGCTGTTCTGGTACTCGATCGCCGTATGCAGTACTTTTAACCTCTCCAGGATCCTGTTCCTGAGTATGCTATTGCTGAAACGGGCTTTTTTTTCTTCCGCAAGGGCATTCGTGTAGGCAATAACCGCCTGCTCAAACTGCCCGCTGTTCTCGCTTCTCAGCGCATCCGCAAATAACCGGCCCGGGATATTCTTTTTTCGCAAATAAAAAGACCGGAACAGGAAAAATAGTATGAGTAGCACGATAGAGAAAAATAGACAATAATAGAATAACATATCCCGGATGTTTTAACCTGCTTTTAAATATCCCCTTTAAAGTTCTATCTTTCTATTGACCACCTGTTACACCCGCCCGTGAAAAAGTTATATGATTCACACATTTTCTTAGAACAGGATGCCTATCAGAAAATAGGTCCGTCATTCAACGCTACACCGCTTTTGTATTCTCCCAGTATGGTCACCATCTTATCATAGCCTGCATACTGAACAGCACTTTCTTCCATGGCCTTCCGGGTATCATTCCTGATCTTCATTCCTCTTCCTCCCCCGGGATCAGTGACCTCGATATAAAATCCATCCCGTAATTGCACAGGATCTTTCCTGTAGGGCTTCTTGTATGTCATAGTGATGTCCTTTAAATATTTTTCTCGTTTAAAGAGGCCGGAACCGGCTATTTACAGGTCTTCCAGCATAGAGCGTCTTTTGTCCTTTAATTGTTTAAAATGCGAAGGAGTAAGACCGGTCACTTTTTTGAACTGCGTGGAGAGATGTGCCACACTGCTGTAATGCATAAGGTAAGCGATCTCTGTAAGGTTGAGTTCATTGTAGACCAGTAATTCTTTTACCCGCTCGATCTTATGGGCGATGATGAATTTTTCGATCGTGGTGCCCTGTACCTCCGAAAAAAGATTGGCGAGATAAGTATAGTCGTGTGTTAGTTTCTGGCTTAAATATTCGGAGAAATTGATCCGCAACGGTTCTTCCGAGTAATGGATCATCTCGATGATAACATTCTTTATCCGCTGGATGAGAACGCTTTTTTTATCATCCATCAGTTCGAGCCCCGATCGCAACAAGGCTGCCTTTAATTGTTCCTGCTGCCTGGCAGAGATATCTTCCAGGATATCTACTTCTCCTAATTCCACCGTGGTATACTGAAGGCCTAATTTTGTCAGTTCATCCTTTACTACCATTTTGCACCGGATGCAAACCATGTTTTTAATATATAGTTTCAAATGTTTGGTTTAGTATTAACGTTTTGCGAGGGCAATCCTGAAGCAGGAAGAAAGCCTTTCCGGAAGCGAGGTGAAAGCCAATGTAAATATAACCCTATTTTGCCGTTACTGCCCTGTCTATCTGTGTTCCCACGCTTTTAATTGTCATTTATTAACCATCACACATGCTTTCAATCGGCAATGTGTGAATTATACAACATTTAGCAAGCACGATATAAATCCGGGATACACAAGGTTTATAACTTTATAAGAATTAACCCAACTTAAATGCTTTCAACAGATATCAATAACAGCAGTATGCCGGAATTATTCGAGTTGCTGTCGGTACATACAAAGAACCTATTGGTATTGTTAAACCACAGGAACCCCAACGGGATGATGATACACCAGGAAAAAGCAGATATTCAGCTGATCCAGGCGATAATAGAAAAAAGGAAGACAGAATTAAATATCCTCCCTTTATCCCCGGTATCCCATTTGTGATCTAAATCCTTTATTGGTTCTTTTTATCCGGGTTTACCCGTATATCCACCTTTTTGGTGCTCACTTTTACCCCGTTCTTATCCAATGTGACCGTCGTGGATTTTTCCGGCACTTCTTTTTCAACGACGACCGGTGCAGCAGGAACGACAATTACTTCTTTTGTTGCTTCTGCGGGTTTGTTTGAACAGGATAGCATGGTAACGATTCCTACCACCATGAACGAGCCAATGATCTTTTTCATATAAATTAAGTGAATGCTGCATTTGTTATAGCCCGTTGCAGGCGCCATACAGCACTACTACATGTTCAAAGACCGTACCCTTATGCACGGGGGCTCATTAATGTCATATTCGATCGTATTTGTGAATAAACCTGTTTTCCAGCTTTCCGGGAGCTGTGCGGATTTCGATGCAAACACTGACATATACGAAACAAAACCCATTAATAGGGTCAATGTGTGAATTATATAACAATATGCTGGAATACTGTAAAACGGGGTTTTTGGATTGGGTATAATTTTACTCCAAATTCCCACTCAATGTTGCCACACGATATTGAACAGCTAAGTTTACAGGAATTATTTGACCTGCTTGTGGTGCATAGCCAGGCTTTGTCTGATGAACTGAATCATCATAAGATCGAGCCGAAGATCCTTCATGGGAAACATAAAGAGATCCAGCGCATTCATTCTATCATTGCAAGGAAAAAGATCGAAGAACCTTCAGACCCTATTTTTACCCCCCCCCCTTATACTTGCGGGACAAGTAATACAACCATCAACTGTTAAAAGACTACCTTGTTCTTAAACGATAAATGAATAATCAATTTGATACCCTGATTGATGGTTATATCGGGAATAAGATCGGGATCGACACAGGGTTCCTTACAGAAGCTTTGTCAAAAGGTTTGCAATCGAATATCCGTCAACTCCAACAGGATGGACAGCTGCACGCGGCCGGTATCGGGAACAACGAAGTAAAGGATCCATTGCAAAAAACAAGAGGCGATAAGATATACTGGATGGATAAAAAGCATGACAATATTTTCGAACAGGAATTTCTTGCACTGGCCGAAGATTTTATCAATCATCTCAACCAAACCTGTTATACCGGGATCAACAGTTATGAATTTCATTATGCCGTGTACGAAGAAGGCAGTTATTATAAGCGGCATACTGATCAATTTCAAAACAATGACAACCGCAAATATTCACTGATCAATTACCTCAACGAAGACTGGCTTGAAGAAGATGGCGGTCAGTTATGGGTCTACCAGCAGGAAGGCGTGCAAAAAGTGGTGCCCCATTCCCGAACGGCTGTATTTTTCAAAAGTGATGAGATGGAACATGAGGTGACGATGGCCAACAGGCCGAGGATGAGTATTAGTGGATGGTTGAAAAAGGTGTGAAGAATATCGAACAGATGAATAGGAATGCAGAACAGATGAAATTTTGATTCAATGATTCATTGCTTCTTCACTTCTACATTCAATATTCTTATTCATCTGTTCTTCTGTTCCATATAGTGTTCTTTCTGCTTCTTGTTCAGCTTCTCGATAGCATACCGTAACATGGTGCGGGGCATCGTAGCAGCATGTTTATCCAAAAAAGCAAATAATTTCTTTTGATCCTTATCCCCTGCAAAGCGGAGCATCCATCCAGTTGCTTTGTGCACCAGGTCTTCTTTATCGTAACAAACTATTTCAGCGATCGCAAATGTATCGGCGAGATCGCCCTTGCGCAGAAAATAACAGGTGCTGAGGATTGCTGTACGCCGCTCCCAGATATTTTTTGATTTTGCCAGTTTGTAGAGAATGGTTCTGGGCTTGTCGAAAAGATAACTACCGGTCATGTATAAACAACCCAGGTCGACAAGATCCCAGTTATTGACCCGGTCATGTCTCCGCATATAGAGCTCATACATTTCTTTGAGTCGTTCAGGAGTGATCTTTTTCTCCCGGGATTCCTTATCCATGATACTGATCGCCCCTGCCCTCAATTCATGGATCGGGCTTTCCAGGAGTTTCTCCAGTTCCTTTACGGGCATGCCACTGAATTCTTTCGCCAATGCAAAAAGGTTTCCCATTTTCACACCCATGAATTTATCTCCCTGCCCGTACTGGCCTTCACCGGATTTGAAATAGCGCTGGATCTTTTCAAGTTCAATATCCGATTGAAGCGCTTTCATCCGGCGGGTAAATTCAGCAGCAGTCTTATCTTTTGTTGCAGCTGTTTTTTTTGCTACCGCGGGTTTGCCCTTTTTTTTAGCAGTCGTTGTTTTTGCCATAACTGGAAAATACAACTCTATTTATTATTTTCCTTCTGCCGCCTTATCCAGGTCAGCAATAATGATCTTTCTCATTTTCATCATTGCCTGCATCACCCTGCCTGCTTTTGCCTGGTCCTTATCAGCAAGATAGTCCATCAATGCTTTAGGTACGATCTGCCAGGAAAGACCGAATTTATCTTTTAACCAGCCACACTGGCTTTCCTCCCCACCATCAGCCGTCAACGCATTCCAGTAATAATCCACTTCTGCCTGGTCCTTGCAATCGACAAACATGGAAATAGCTTCGGTGAATTGGAATTCAGGCCCCGCATCAAATGCATGATAACGCTGTCCTTCGATCTCGAATGTAGCCGTCATTACCTGGTTGCTGGGAAAGGGGCTGCCTTCGGGCCAGTATGTGAGACGGTGAACTTTCGAGTTTTTGAAAACAGTCGTATACAATTTAATGGCCGCTTCAGCTTTGCCATCGAACCATAAGAAGGGAGTGATCTTTGACATGGTATATTTTTTTAAGTGTTTAAAATTACCGGGTTTAAAAAACTGGCAATACAAACATACAGGATGCCTGTTGGTTTACGGCGGTGCAGATGCGACAGATTGAGGTTGATTTAGCGACAAATAGCTGCTAAGATGGTTAGATTGTTTAATTGTTAGATGGTTACACTATAACCATTAAGCAATTTAGCCATCAAGCAATCCTCACACTTAGCTTTTCCTATTTTTTTTCTCAGGAATCTCAGCGATCGCCGCTATCTCCTTGCTATAATCATGCTGTAGATCCTCATGTAGAGTGTTCAGAACAGCATATATCTTTTTCAACTGGCCATCATATAAATTGCTGATAACAGTATTACGCTGAAAAGGAATACCTGTATCGATCAGTTGCCGGCAAAAGAAAATTCTCAATTCGAGATCGGTTTGTTTATTACCGCTATACCGCGAGAATTTATTGATCACCCTTACGATCTTCCGCAATGTTTTCTTGGCAAAGTATAAATGAGAGAGGTTGATCGTGCCGAATAATTCTTCGATCTCCTGCTTTACCGAGCGGATAAACCCTTCTTCATCCTGTGCCTCGAATAAGAGATAGGTCAGTAATTCTTTATTCTCTTTTTTGAAACGACCGAGACGAAGGCAGAGCCCGACCAGCTCCGGGGCTTTCAGCGTCGATAATTCCTGTTTGATCTCCTGGATAGATGTTGCTCTCATCTTAAAAGAAGTTTGGGGTTTGGAGTTTAGAGTTTGGAGTTGGGCGTGATGCTCTTCATTAAGAGTTTGATAGCTTGATTGCTAAAATGGTTACCAGCAACAATCAAACCATTACCCATTTGCCTTCCAGATAAAGAACACATTCAGGATCACATACACGATCAGCATGACCTGTGCAGCGAGAAAATCGAATTTGCCTGCTTTTTTGATCTTATTCTGTTTGAGAAGTTTCAGGGAATAGGCATTTACCGCTATGACGGCCATTATAAAGAACAGCGTGATCCCGTGAAGCGTATCCACCAGTGTAAAGGAGCTGGATTCCGGCAGGCTCGAGTCAATGATATATTTATTACCCACCACGGCGAACAGGGAACCTACACTTAACCCGAACCGTGAGTCCATCCCATCTACATGAATAAAGAAACAGAGATAGGAGATCAGGAAAGCCACATACATACCCAGGAACATTTTCCAGAACAGCCCGCCGGCATCGCGGTGGATGCTCAACCGTACCCGGTAAGCACTGTATTCCGTATGCGGCCCGAGACTTTCATCGCCGAAATTCGTTTCATAGGACCTGGTGTTGGTAGAGATCACACAACTATCGATCGACCAGCCACGGAGGGTAAACCGGGGATCAAAATTCTTTCCCACCGTATCGGCCGCAAAGACCATATAGCGGGAATCGAACTGGGAGTTTTCCAAAGACAGCCGCAGTTTCTGTTTGTCAAAAGGAAAATTATCGATCCGCCAGGAATCCTTCATCACACACTGCAGTTTCATCTGCATACTGACCACTTCACCGGAGCTATCGATCAGGGAAAACGATTTTTCAACGGTTTTTGCCTGCGGAACTTCCAGGTTGTTGAGGAAATCGAGCTGGCGGTTCTTGTATTTTAACCAAAGCCAGAAAGTAATGGCGTATTCTTTTTGCTTGAAATCGATATCGTGGATGCTGGTAATATAAATACCTACTTTCACGGTATCTTTTTTGATATCCTGTGCACGGGAATGGAGCGACAAAATGCATAACAATACAAGCAGCCAGCGATGGGTCTTTCTCAAAGTAAACGGTTTAATAACAGAAAGATAGATAAGAGCGGTTTAACTACCAAAGTTATCTCCCTGCTGCCCGGGCATTGACCGTTTATTAAAACAGTCGCAATTAGCCCCTGAAATTGTCGTTTTTGTACAATTATTGTTCTGGTAATTTGAAATATGTTTGTATCGTCAATTCACAAACAATAACCTTTAATACTTTAATCATGGAAACGCAGGAAAAAACAGTTCTGACAGTTCAGAGTACGGTGAATGCACCGGTAACGAAAGTTTGGGAATACTGGTCAAAGCCGGAACATATCAAAAACTGGTGTGCTGCTTCAGATGACTGGCATGCACCTAAAGCGGAGAACGATCTTCGTGTTGGCGGTAATTTCAGCACAAGAATGGAAGCAAAAGATGGCAGTTTTGGTTTTGATTTCGGCGGTGTTTACGATGCGGTCGATACCAACAAATACATCGAGTACACCATGGGTGACGGGCGCAAGGTAAAGGTCTGGTTCACCGATGAAGGCAACAGTACCAAAATAGTGGAAAGTTTTGAGGCAGAGGATACCAATCCGTTGGAAATGCAACAAGGCGGATGGCAGGCGATCATGGATAACTTTAAGAAATATACAGAGGCCAACTAGGATAGATAAAAACTATACTTCGACTCTTCGACAAGCTCAGAGCTCAGTAGTTAATAGATAAAAGTTCCTTGCAAACAAGGAGCTTTTTTTTGCGCAAAACGTTATTGTATTATATAAGTAACCCCGTTTACTTTCTGTTCAAGCCTGCCAGATTTTAAGAATCCACCCCCATAGCGGGTCTCATAGGAAGCAAACCAGGTATAATTGAATCCATCGATGTTTTTTATTTTCCCTTTGATCGATTTATCATCGAAGCTGGAATAATAGGTGATCGTAGTGCTGGCTACTGTTTTTAATTTACCCTGGAAGGCTTCGTTCTCATGCGAATAGTAGTAGGAAAAAATTGTATTCCCCGCAGACTTTAATTTTCCCTTAAGTGCCGGGTTCTCAAAACTGGAATAATAGTCCAGGGTAAGACGACCGATGGATCGCAGTTTACCGGCTTTTGTAATTTCCTCCGATGCAGGATAATAACTGAATACGGTCGTACCCACACTTTTTATCTTGCCTTTCGAGACCGAATCGGCTTCTGCTCCATAATAATCCACTCTTCCCATATACGGAAGCAGTTTGCCGGGTTGATAATTGTAGCGCCAGGATTCCATGGCAGTTCCCCATTCCAGGACTCTCCCGTCTTCCGATATTCTTATGATCGCCTGCTGATCGGTGGTAAATGAAAAAGAAGAAAGCGTAGTGCCGCCGGAAAAACTCACATGGCTTAATTCCTGGGCTGTTGACACCCATGAAAAAAACAATAATGAGATACTTAGGAATATACGGGTCATTGATAAGTTGTTGGGATAAAGTTATTGTATTCTACGGTATAAAAGTCTTGTGTGTATTTCAAATTTCCGCTGTTAAAATTAAATTATCAGGCTAAAGCCTCGCCAGCGCTCTTCTCCATTGCCCCGCCTTTAAAGGCGGGCAATTATATGTACACATCACAAGGGCTTTAGCCCAAAACGAAAATTGAAATGCACCCAGCCTCCTATCGACCGGCATTGATAATACTGCAGACTATACTCATTCTCTCGCTCACCTGGGTAATATTCAGGTTGATCGTATCTGCCTGGCGGCTTTCGGTATACAACCGATCGATCTCGGCGCTTGTCTTGCTCAACTGGTTCTCATCGAGATTGGGAATCGAATTTTTCAGCGAAGCGATCAGTTCTTTCATCTCCGCGTAATTCTCATTGTAGATCGTTTCGAATTCTTTCTGGATCCGTTTGATACCGGCTGTTATCAGCTTAACAGAAGTAGGTGCATCGGGAGGATACAGCCATCCCTTGCCGTTGACCGTGTCGAGACAGCTCATTAGTTTTTGCGGATCATAGTATTTCTGCTGCAGCGCTTCCACGGTCATTTCCTTTAATGCCGGTTTATTGATAGCGGGATTCATGGTCGTGATACTTTCCACCAGGAAATCTTTCAGGTCTTCTTTCAGTTCAACCGATTTTTCCAGCAACTTGCCCACTTGTTCGCTGAATTTTTCATTGATCGCATTCAGTTTCTCATACTGGTAAAAATATTGCTGCACCTTATCCATGAATTTGTTGAGATCTTCTTTGGTAATACTTTTCTCCACGATCACCAGGTTGCCGACCAATGACAATACCGTACTGAATATCCCCAGCGATGGCATCCATTTCTTTACGGACTTGATCCCGTTCTCTTCCGGCTTGCTGAGGAAATTCTCGATCACTTCCCTGAACTTGCCGCCATCTGTCTTTCTCACTTTGTCCAGTATAGGTTTCAGCGCCGTGAGTATTTCGGTCTTCAGGCTAAACCCGAGTTCATTATTCACCGGGTTGTTCAGCGTAGTGATCTTATTCCGGTAATTATCTTTCTTCAATAAACTATTGAATGAATTGACAGAGTTGTTAGCGCTTTCGATAAAGTAAGCAATAGAGAGTATGCCTGGTTTATAATCCTTCGATATAGCCACCGGCTGCGAAACCGATACGAAACATATCGTGTTTAAGGAGCTAAAAATGATGAATGGGAAAATATAGCGACGGGAAATTCTCATCTCCTGCAGTTGTTTAAAGCAGGATGCAGGCGGTTTTCTCATTACACAAGGCTTGTAGTAATGAGGAGAACGAAAATTGCCCCCGATTGCTTCAAAGAAAATGTTAAGAGATGCAGCGATTTGAAAAATAATTTGTCTGTCGGCTCGTTTAGTTGACAGGACAATCCTGTATGCTGATATCCTGCAGGCGTAGCGTTGAAGTACCTAACCGCATCTTTGCTTCCGGAGATGAGCCATAGGCGCAGTCTTCGCCGTTGCTTTGTTTGAATTTGACTTTGGTAACTCTTATACTCACCTCTTTGCCGGATAGCTGGTAGCTACTTGTCAATTTATTATACGTACACCTGTGCAGCAAATGATCTTTCCCATTAAGCCTGATCATACCTTCCTTTTTTGCCTGGTCAAAATAAAAAAAGGTACTGTCGTTACGGGTAAATGTGACCTGCCCCATATTGCCCTCGACATTCAAAGCAGTTATTGATAAAGCCTGGCTGGTATCCTTGCTACCCGGCGGGATCATGATCGGGTCAACAGCCAAGGAATCGTCCATTGTCTTTTTTGTTTGACTTTCCGGGCTTTTGTTATCGTTACTATTATTACCGCAAGCTGATAAAACAATTGTTATGATGATGAGCAGGTATCGCATCCCCAAAAATAAACAAGAGCAGCCGGATCAACGCAACTTATCAGGGATTATTATTCGATCTTGGACGAAGAACAAGAACGGCTTCTTTGTTCTTTTTGAGTACAAGGTCATTTCCTTTCATTTCATATTTGTCTACATTGTTCAGCGTGGCGAGAAAAGCCGTTTCGAATTCAATATCGGCGCAAGCCATTTTAGTGCTCAGGACCTCACTGAAATGGATCTCTTTTCCATCCAGTGTATAGCTGCCGCTTAGTTGATTGCATCCACCATTACCATTGAATCTTCTGTCAGGTACATTAAAACGAATGAATGCATCATTTCGTCCGCCACTTTGTTGTACCGGTACGCCTTTCATTTCCACCAGTACCCAGCGCTGGTCACCCCAGCCCCTGTCTCCTGCCAGTTTAGCACTACAATGTATCGATAGAATGATGACAAGCACAAGTATCCATTTCATATGATCTGTTTAACAGAACAGATCAAAAAATTATGCCAGCATCCCGTAAAGCAGCAGGCAAAAACAATGGGGAAGAAAATGCCCATTATGACTGGGTAGTAAAAGCGTTTACAGCGGCAACAAACTTCCGGATATCTTCTATGGAGGTGTAGGCAGCAGGTGTAACTCTCACGCAACCTTCTTTTCCAAGAGCCCTGCCGACAGTAAGGATATTGTGCTGCTTGAATAAATAATCGGCTGTTTCCGTATTCGTTTTATTTTTTACACGGAAGGATGCAATGGCGCAGGAAATAGCTTTTGGTGTTACGACCTCTACCGCAGGATTTGATTGCAGTGCATCGATCCAGGATGATTTCAGGTAATGCAGTCTCGCGGAGATACGCTCCACTCCCATCATTTTATGAAAAGCAAGACTATCGGGAATGGTCATGATCACGGCAAAAGGTGTGGTGCCAAAATGTGCGAGCTTGGAAATATTGGTATCGGCCGTATTCACATCGCCCATCAACGGGTTCATTTCTTTAATTCTTTCTTTCCGGATATATAATACACCGGCACCGATGGGGTTGCCGATCCATTTATGCAGGTTGAGCCCGACAAAATCGGATCCCAATGCAGGCAGGCTGAATTTCACCTGGCCCAGTGCATGTGCCGAATCGGTGATCGTATCGATCCCTTTTTCTTTTGCCATTGCCGATATTTTTGCCACCGGGACGATCAAGCCGTTGATATTCGATACATGTGTGAGTAAAATGACCTTAGTTTTCGGCGTGATCATCTTGCGATAGATCTCGACGATCTCGTCTTCATTCACCGGGAGCAATGGCATATCAAATGTCTTCACGGAAATTTTTCCTCTTTTCTCCAACATCCGGAAACATTCGATCATACTGAAATAATCCAGTTGGTGCAGTAATACCTCATCTCCTGTTTTGAAAGGATAACCCTGGATGGCGATATTCAGCGCTTCGGTGGCATTGCGGGTGATAATGATCTCTTCATCGCTGACTTCAAGGAATGTCGCCAGCTCTTTTTTTATATTGGCAGAAAGACCGGGAAATTCTTTGCGGGCAAAACGTGCCGCATCCCTGTTTGCCTGGATAATATTCTTCTCAAAAGCAGCTAATACCGGTTTGGGTTGAATACCATAGTACCCGTTCTCAAGGTTGATATAATCGCCCGACACATCGTAATATTTCCGGGCTACCTGTTTCCAGTATTTCTCATCATCCGGGGCACCCTCGCCTGCTACCGCTTCCAGGTCTATTCCTGTAGTGTCTGCTGCAGCTGCTATCCCGGGTAAGGAAGCCAGTGCAAGACCGCTTCCCAACTGGATCAAAAATTCTTTCCGGCTTTTATCCATACAAGATTTTTACTGAAGTAAACAAATAAACCGGATAACGGGAAAAGGAATTGTATGAACGGGACAAAAAAAATGACTACCCGTCGATAGCCATGAAAATTAAAACGGGTAGTCAGTGAATAATTAGTGCTCTACACGACGTGCAGGCTTATCCTTAAAGACAAATATTCCGAGTATGAGCAGAATCACACCTGCTCCTAACATGATCATTCCTAGAGTTTCCATATGAGTATTATTTAAGTACTCATAGAGGTAACAAAACCGTGCCAATAATTTAAGCACTGTTAAACAGGAAACTATAGATGTTATTGCATCATTTTATATAAATCTTCTGTTAATGCAGGTGTCATTTTATCATCACTCAGTCAGAAAAATAAACCCTGCTGATCTTTCCTTTTTCTATTACATAAATAGCGGCCCCGTAATTAAGATTCACCGGTTGCGGACTGTTCCATATTTCTTCGTGATCAATGATCGTATTACCCGATACGATACGATTGACAAGCCGGCAATAAAGGTTGGGACTTCTTGTGATAAATACATACTCTTTCCGCATCTGCTCCTTCCCTTTCATTAACAATTCACCTTTGGTAGAATATATTTCAATGTTATCGGCATAGGGAGACAGGAAAGCATCGAGGTCATGCGCATTGTACGCATTCAGTTGTTGCTGTACCAGCATTTCGGGTGTCAATTCAACCAATGAATCTGGAATAAAAACCTTTCCCCGGTTGATCACCCGGTCGATTTTTTTCCAATTGGCGAGACTATCAAGTGGGTTGGCATTCAACAATACCATATTCCCCCATTTATTTTTACTGATACTCCCCCATTCTTTTTCCTGTCCTGCTGCGATGGCCCCATTGATCGTGGATGACTGTAGCAATTGCCAATTATTCATTCCCGCATTTTGCATGGCCCGGAGTTCATCAAAATAAGAAGTGGCATGCAGGGTGCCGATATTGCCCGCATCAGTGCCTGTAGCTATGATAACACCGGCATCCACCAGTTTCTTCAGGTTTACAGCCATTGTGATCTTTTCCTTTTCACGGGCCGTGACCTGTTTTGGCGTAGTGACTGCACCGATATATCTTTTTGCAAGGGCTGTATCCGGCCAGGGATAGTCGATGATCGTACTGGTGGTAAAAGGATGTGCATGATCGAGCTCGTAAGTGCTGAGCTTATATGTATCCCCAAACACTTTTGCATAGCCCTGCCCCACGACCAATGTCGGGCAAAGCACCACATTTTTCTTCTTCAGCAACTGGGCGAATTCATCCGTGATATATTCATTCTCTACACTATGCACCAGGTAATCCGCGCCTGCTTCCACGGCAAGCTGCGCTGTGATCCGTTCTGTCGCATGTACCGCCACCCTTTTGCCATTCGCATGGGCTTCATCGATAGCTGCTTTGACCATATCGTAATTCTTTCTCGCACCGGCTTCCACATTACTGTCCAGCACGATATACCAGATCTTTATAAAATCAGCCTTATACTTTAGCTGTTCATGCACTGCATTAACCGCTTCATCCTTTGTTTTTACCAGGATAAAAGGACTTTCATTTCCCAGGTCTTTATAGGCAGCAGGAAGATAGGTGGTCAATAATGGGCCGGTCATACCGATGAAAGGAGATGTGGCCTTGTTGACCAATGAATCCCGCTGCTGTAAAAAATTAAAACTGGCTCCTACATCGATAACAGAGGTGATGCCTGTGGCCAGGTAGCGGTGTAAAAGATCTTCCATGTTCTGGTGCACCCACCGGAGCTCCTTATCATGAGGTTGGTATTTGCGGAGATCGATCGCATCAGGGCGGGCATAGAGACCGCCACTTTGAAAGAAATGCACATGCGCATCGGTAAAGCCCGGTGATAACCATTTTCCTGTTCCATCGATCACTGTTGTTCCCGGTGGCAGTTTAAACTGTTTGCCTTTATCAACCGATACGATCCGGCCGTCAAGCACCACTACATCGTAACCAGCCAGTATCTTCTTGTTCTCCACATCGAGTACATTGGTATTCTTTATGAGCACCTGGGCCTGTACCGTGACTGGTAAGAAAAGCAGGCAGGCTAATAGCTTGATGAAGTTTGGCATGCGCATTTTCTTTCTAAAGTATTGAAAATTGAGGAGATGTTCATGGCAAAATGCTATGGCTCAAAATTTGCAACGGGAAAGCGGATGAAGAAAAAAGAAAATCTCTGGCAATTATTAAAACGGCTGGATGAAGAAGCCGGGCAGTTCAATATCGCTATATCGGAAGCCAATCGTTATTTCGACCATGCCGAAGGCAAAACCAAAAAAATGTTACAGAAACACGAGAAGGATCTGCACAAAACGATTGGCAGGGTTAAGACAGCCCTTAAGAATTTTATGAAGAAAAAGAATAAATAAACGCCCCGGGAATACCCAGGGCGTTCTTGCTATTATCCATTATTTCCTTTCTTACCTTTATTGGCAGGCTGTGTCGGTTGTTGCTGTTGTTTTCTTTCAACTTGCTGCTGCTGTGGTTGCTGTTGTTTTCTTTCCACTTGCGGTTGCTGTTGCTTCCTCTCTACTTGTGGTTGTTGTTGCTTCCTTTCCACCTGTGGTTGCTGCTGTTTCCTTTCCACTTGTGGTTGTTGTTGTTTTCTTTCCACCTGTGGTTGTTGTTGTTTTCTTTCCACTTGTGGTTGCTGTTGCTTTCTCTCCACCTGTGGTTGCTGTTGTTTTCTTTCCACTTGTGGTTGCTGCTGCTTTCTTTCCACCTGCGGCTGTTGTTGTTTCCTCTCTACTTGTGGTTGTTGTTGTTTTCTTTCCAACTGCGGCTGCTGTTGTTTCCTTTCCACTTGTGGTTGTTTATCTTGTTGTATCCGTTGAACTGGCTTATCAGGTGCTACATGTCGCTCTCCTTTTTTTTGCACATATTGATCGCGGCTGATCGCATCCTTTGGTTTTCCTCCACCGGTTTTTGCAACCTGTGGACGATAGGCTTTTACCGCGTTACCCTGTACGGCTGTTCTGCCGGGCCTGTTGTCATTAGCAATAGAATAGACAGGAACCTTTTTTCCCGAAGCTCTTTCTACATCAGCGACTCTTGGTCCCGCTGCATACACTATATTATTATTGTTGTAGGTATTATTGATGATCGTCGTATTGGTTATATAGGTCACATTCCTTTCAGGCGCTACCCTGTAATTATAGAATGAAGGTTCGAATGCATACCTGGATGGCACAAATACCCACCAGTCATTCGGAATATTATAACCGGAACCAAATGTCAAACTGATACTGATACCAGGTCCTAATGGAGCCCATCCATACGCATCACCACCGGAACGCCAGCTTACCCAAGCCGGTCCCCACTCTGTATCGGGCATCCATACCCAACCATAATAGGAACTATAGGCCCAACGACCGTAGTGAAATGGTGCCCATCCCCAGCTATAATCAGACACCCAGGTAGCACCATAGGATGTCATGACCCAATGACCCCGGGAATAATACGGTCTGAATCCCGGTTCTGCATCGGCGATCCATACATAACCATAGTCCGGGTCCATTACCCATTGCCCATAAGGATCGAGGTCGTCATAAAAGGTTTGAAGGCTGATGCTCGCACTGAATTGCGCATTGGCCTTATTAACGGGCATTGTCAATAATGCCGATACTATCGCCAGTGCCAGCAATGTTGTTTTTATTATCTTTTTCATGCTTGTTTTTTTTAGATAACCAGATTCTCGTTCTCACATTTTCCTGCGCACAGCCAAGTAGTGCCAAAAACGGTTCCAGCTTTTGCCAATATGCCTGTCTTTTAACAATTAAACATCCACGTATATATACTGCCTGCTCAGGATGAGTAGGTTACTGAAATGGTATATAGTGAAAATTTGATGAGGAGTTTCCTCTACAATACGATCACGATCGCCAGGTGATCGTGCCTTCCTTAGTTTCTTTCACCCGGAATTTGACGATCCTTGTTATCAATGGCAGGGGTAATGGTTTATCATGCGGGAATTGCACCGAACCTGCAGCAGAGTTATATCCCTTGAGTTCTTTTGCAAAAGCCTTTATCGCCGAAGGCATAGGATAAAAGCCGGTATGATTTTTAAATACAGCGAATGTCACGAGTATCTTCTGGTAAGAAT
>JADMIO012771022.1_pt1 | contig 29730 bp, 29 predicted proteins | sample 8958161 | NCBI WGS metagenome assembly JADMIO01 (sample SAMN16585339, study PRJNA669376) | soil metagenome | isolation source: Crop rotation soil | place: USA: Cullars Rotation, Alabama | collected 2011 | reverse complement strand
ATTTATTATTGCAATTTAAATCAATATACATTATACATTATACGAAGTTATATTCGATGCGGCCGATCTAGCAGAAAGTCAAAAGCCTCCGACCGGAGGCTTTTAACTTCTGTCACCTAGGTTACGCCCCGCCCTGCCACTCATCGCAGTACTGTTGTAATTCATTAAGCATTCTGCCGACATGGAAGCCATCACAAACGGCATGATGAACCTGAATCGCCAGCGGCATCAGCACCTTGTCGCCTTGCGTATAATATTTGCCCATGGTGAAAACGGGGGCGAAGAAGTTGTCCATATTGGCCACGTTTAAATCAAAACTGGTGAAACTCACCCAGGGATTGGCTGAGACGAAAAACATATTCTCAATAAACCCTTTAGGGAAATAGGCCAGGTTTTCACCGTAACACGCCACATCTTGCGAATATATGTGTAGAAACTGCCGGAAATCGTCGTGGTATTCACTCCAGAGCGATGAAAACGTTTCAGTTTGCTCATGGAAAACGGTGTAACAAGGGTGAACACTATCCCATATCACCAGCTCACCGTCTTTCATTGCCATACGAAATTCCGGATGAGCATTCATCAGGCGGGCAAGAATGTGAATAAAGGCCGGATAAAACTTGTGCTTATTTTTCTTTACGGTCTTTAAAAAGGCCGTAATATCCAGCTGAACGGTCTGGTTATAGGTACATTGAGCAACTGACTGAAATGCCTCAAAATGTTCTTTACGATGCCATTGGGATATATCAACGGTGGTATATCCAGTGATTTTTTTCTCCATTTTAGCTTCCTTAGCTCCTGAAAATCTCGATAACTCAAAAAATACGCCCGGTAGTGATCTTATTTCATTATGGTGAAAGTTGGAACCTCTTACGTGCCGATCAGATTAAAACGAAAGGCCCAGTCTTTCGACTGAGCCTTTCGTTTTATTTGACCATGTTGGTATGATTTAAATTAATACGACTCACTATAGGGTCAGTGCGGCCGCGACTTCAAGTCACGTGAATTCCAAGCTTCGGATCCCACTGTGCTGGAAAGGCTGTTTCGAATGCCGTCGGCTCGCCCCGTTAAAAGTTAACTTTCAAAAAAAACACATACATAATACTTTGGTGGTGACTATTTTTCTTGTGTCGGGCTGACGCTTTTTTTCTTCAGCATAAAGAAAATAAGGACAATAAATGTAATTAAATAAAGCATGCCCAAGGCCGGTTTTCTAAAGCTTAAGTTTTGGAAATCAAATTCCCGGAATAAGGCTAATCCGATAGGAAAGGCTAACAATGCAAAGCCAATATTGAAACCTATTTTGTTTTTTACCATATGTTTAGTGCTTGATTAGTATGTCAATGGTTATGGTAATCACTGTTGCGAGGATCAGGAAGGTTAACATCCCTAGAAGGTAAGATGCTAACGCCTTCAGGTAGCTGGAAACTTTGTTTTTATTGAAAAAATTGCCAATTGCCCAAACGGTATAGCCAAGCCCGATCATACCTGCGATTTGCATCACTTTGGTATGGGTTAATCCTTCAATGATACCGAAAACTGCATAAATTAACATGCCTATGCCCATTACAAAACATAGCAGTATCAGCAGTTCGAAGAAATTGTATTCGAATTTTTTAAAAAAAAGCTTAGTCCAGAATGCAATAAAAATGCCCATTAAAATATTTGCATAACCATAATGTCCCTGTACCCACTTAAAAAAAGATGTGGTTACAAGCATTTTATCTGAAAGCTCTCGGTCATCCAGATTTACATAATGGTCTTCTACATGAAAAAAATTCACAGCAATGGAGTAAACCAGTGAGGTGATTACAATAAAAGCAATAGGTTTAACTAACCTACTCCTGTTTTCATTAAGGTATCTTTTTATGGTGCGGCCGGGGTGGACAACAAGTTTCGGATTGTATGAAAAATGCCTCTCTCAAAGTGTAACACATGTTCGATCTCATGGACAATATAATGTGCATTAATCCTTTTTAGTTTTGAAGGTTGCCCGCAATCCGGGCAGTAGTTCGAGCTTAACTCGGTGTTGCAATTGATGCAGTTCATTTAATCAGTAATAGTTTGCGGTTATCCGTTAATGACCAGTAAAGTTGGTAATATTATTATTCAATTTCAATTAATATTGAATAATTTTTACCTGATATTTTGTATATAAAATTCTACAAAATGGGTAAAAAACGCCCCTTATTGAACTTCTGTTAATTTTATTGTTTGTATTCGACGCTGTATCAGATAATGATATGCTTGGATTGGTTTTTGAATAAATACCGGTGATTGGATCATATATTTCATTCATAACCAAGACTCAAATCATCATTACCGCTCTTTCGTACAGCCAACTTCATTAATGAGGCTGCTGCGTCATGCTGAGGTATGATGACATTCATCAGCAGTATGAGAAAACAACTACTATTAGGTTTTATCCTCAGTATGGGGGCAGTTACTACTTTTGCACAACAAAAGGTAAAAGATGGTTCTATTACCACGGGCAATTTACCCAACAAAGATGCAATTCTCGAGTTAGAGAGCAACAACAAAGGTTTTTTGCATACCCGGGTGCGTTTGGTGCGTACTACAGATGCGACACCATTAAGTGCCCACGTGGCCGGTATGACTTTGATAAATCGAACATCAGACCTGATGCGGCCATTGAGCTTAATAAACTCGTTAAGATTATGAAGGACAATCCAACGATCTGGATTGAATTGGGTTCACACACCGATAGCCGCGGTAACGACCAATATAATAAATGGCTGGCCCAAAGCAGGGCTAATTCAGCCGTTCAATATATTATTGACCATGGAATTGATAAAAACAGGATCACTGCGAAAGGTTATGGTGAAAGCCAATTGCTTAACAAGTGTGCAAATGGCGTAAAATGTTCAGAAGCTGATCACCAGTTGAACAGAAGAACTGAGTTTAAAATCACAAAACAGTAATTGCAGAAACGAATAAATTGCAAATACAGATTAAAGGCTGTTCCGAAAGGAATAGCCTTTTTGCTTTTACTCTGTTTATGTTAAGGATGATCAGTACGTGTTTTAAAATATCATTGATGTTTGAAAACGAAAAGCAGAACAAGCGGCTCTATATTTTGTTTCATGAAAACAGACAGGTTATTGGTTTGTCGAAAGTTTATTATCCGGTTTAATTGATATCATGAGGGTTAGCGCAGGCATATTACTATTTAGAAAGAATACTAGAGGACTGGAGTTTTTCCTCATTCACCCCGGCGGACCGCTTTTTGCTAAAAAAGATTTTGGGGTCTGGTCTGTTCCCAAAGGGGAATTCGATCAAGATGAAACACCGCTTGATGCGGCCATAAGAGAGTTTGAGGAGGAAGTGGGCACCAGAGTTGATGGGCAATTTATTGAATTAAACCCCATCGTTCAAAAAGGGGGAAAGAAAGTTTTATGCTGGGCCCTGGAAGGTGATTTAGATCCTTCAACCCTGCACAGCAATACTTTCGAAATGGAATGGCCGCCAAAGTCAGGTAAAAAGCAACATTTTGTTGAAGTTGACCGGGGCGAATGGTTTAATTATCAGGATGCCTGTAAGGCAATCAAAGACCGGCAAATTCCATTACTAGATCAGCTGATTACCATTATCGGTTAGGGCAATAGTTCGAAATTAAATAATGCGCTTTCAGCACCGTTAACAATGAGTGAAATTTGATGTTCACCAGCATGGAATTTGCGTGTCGTAATCAACACAAATTTTTGCCTGCGCAGAATGCTTGTCTCATAACCTCCAGGATATATCCGTTCAGATATTTTGAAGACCTTTTTAGTGTTTTGTCCGTTTTGCTTTTTATAGTAAATGGCATATTCCAGTCTGATTTTCTTATCGGTTTCATTCTCATTTTTGATGCGGAATGAAAATTCCAGGCTTTCTCCAATTTTTACTTCCGGTGTATGTACAACGAAATCCGTAACGAGTATCCCTTTATCATCCAAGCCATAATGTTGCAAAATTTCCAGGTGGCCTTGCTTTAGTAAAGTTCTGCTTCCATGTTTAATAATTGCATCTGTTTCTATACTTATTCCTGACCATTTTTTTGCGATATCCAAAACTACCGTTGGATGATCTTTAGCAATATCATTCAAGCTATTGGCTACACTTCTTCGAACGTATTCTGATGGATCTTGCTTTAAGTTATTCAGGATCGGTAAAATTGAGGCAGGGTCTTTTTTCAAAAATGGAATAGCCATTGCCCAAGGTAAACGCGGACGGCTTCCTTCGCTGGCTAATCTCCGCACTTTGTGATTTTCATGATGCGACCATTCCAACATTTTCTGTATCATCTCTTGCCCATACTTTAAAATAAAAGGACGAACCGCAAATTCACAGCTTACAAATTGCGTTACAAATTCCAGCGCTTCAACTGATTCTTCAAAATAATCAATACCGTATGTTTCTAAATAATCTGGCAGGAACATAAACGCCAACCCGTCTTCTCCAATGCCCGCAATACGCAACTGCTGAATGGTGCTTTTGATCAGAGATATTGTGTGTGAATAATCATCAGGCATAAACTGATGCAGTACGAATGTAGTGTGCTTCATTCGTTGCTTCAATTCCATTTGCTCAAAATCAGCAACATAAATATTTCTAATGAATTTTTTCTGATCAAAGCCAGGGAACGGCGACCATAAGTGCGTTACACAATCTATCGTAAAAAGCCTGGGAATATAAATCTTTTAAGAGCATACTAAAATTTTAAAACACAAATTTAATCTTTGAGTCGGAAAGATTTTTTTATTGTTTTACACAAGATTTGCGCTTAATATCAATAAAGCGGGCTTTTAAAAAATACTTGGTAAACAATGAGCTTTTCTTTGATAGATTTGTTTGTCAAAATAAAAAACATAAATATGAAAATCGGATGGATTGGTTTAGGTAACATGGGAAATCCAATGGCTTTGCAGCTCATCAAAGCAGGCTATCAGGTTACCGTTTACAACAGGGATAAAAATAAAACTGCTGATCTTGAACAGGCAGGTGCTTTGATAGCAGAGACGCCCAAATCACTTCTAGATGCAGTTGATGTTGTTTTTCTGATGGTTTCTGATGATCATGCAATTAAACAAATTTTCGAATCGGAAGAGGGTTTGCTGTTGGCAGAAACCAGCGGAAAGATTATGATTAATATGAGCACCGTTTCACCGGCCATTTCAAAAGAGATGTACGAGAAAAGCAAAGAAAAAGGCCATGATTATCTCGATGCGCCCGTTTCAGGAAGTGTGAAACAGGCAGAAACCGCACAGCTGGTGATTATGGTTGGTGGAGATGCCGATGTTTATGAAAAAGTCAAACCCTTTTTGGAAAAACTGGGCAAGCTAAACATCAGGGTAGGAGATATTGGAGCTGGAAACCAGGCGAAACTGGCTATTAATTCCTTATTGGCGGTATATACTCAAGGTTTAGCCGAAACAGTGTTATTTGCCAATCAAAATGGAATCAAAACCGATGATCTGCTTAGTTTGATCAGCAATGCGGCCATTGGAAATACCTTTACCAAAATTAAAGGCGATGCCATTCTAAATGATCAATACAAAGCCGCATTTGCCTTAAAGCACATTGTAAAAGATTTAAGGTTAGCCAAAACCGAAGGTATTTCATCGCCATTGGCTCAAACTACCTTGAAAACCTTTGAAAATGCCGAAGCAGAATATGGGGAAGAAGATTTAATCGCCGTGTTTAAAGCTTTAAAGTAAACACTCAAAAACCGGGTTCAACTGATTACATTTTCATCAGGTTAGGGTAAATTCTAATAAAAGCCTGAGCACCGACCGGATATTTTCCATAAAGCTGATCCATCATTGGGTTGGCTTTATAGAAAGTTACCTGGGCACCAATTGCGGTTTTAAATTTATTTAAACTTAAAACATCATAATTTAAACCTAGGGTTAAGCCATTAACGCCGAAAAGCCGTTGTCCATAAAATTCTTCATTAAGCGCAAGTTCTTCGACTGATTTTTGCACCCATTCATAACGGGTATAGAATGAGAACTTATTGATACGATATGCGCCTTCCGCCAAAGCGGCATTTTCCGACTGATGTCCTTTTGTTTTATTCATTCCCCACAAAACCGTAGCATTCAAGCTTTGGGCTTCTCCCATTGGCAGCGAATAAATTGCAGATGCGATGGTTCGCTTAACATCTTCCCCCTCATGTAATACTTCAGGACTTTTGATCCAACCTTGAGAGACTTGCAACGCCCAATTTTGGTTAGGGTTGAAGGATAACCTCGCACTGTAAGAGTCAAATTTAGGTTTATCAAAATCAAATCTGTTTTCATCCGGTTCCCGTCCGGTAAACGACGAAGCTTCAATTTTAAATTGATTATACCTAAAACCCAGGGTAGCGACACCAAACGTAATATGTGTTCCATCATTCCAATGATGAGAGATTGGTGCATCGGGGTTTGCAAGTGCAGATGGCCGATGCATAAAAGCTACAGAGCCCAAAGCCGGTTCCCCCGGATATCCGAGATAAAAAGTCAGATCTGCTTTTTCTGAAAATGCATGGGTGTATGCAGCAGAAAGTTCTGAGAATAAGTCATGAGGATGTTGACGATCGACTAAGGGCTGACCTTTCCAGCTTTCTCCGGTTTGAAAAAGTAGTGGATAACCTGCACCACCTTCAGTCAGGCGATCAAGCGAAAGCATTGAGCTAAAGTGAAACAGACCATTTTGGCCAACTTTTCTTTGTCCCATGAACATGAACCAGTTAGGGACATCAAATTTTTCCGCTCCTCGCGATCCTTTGTTTAAAATGTCTTGTTTAGTATATCGCAAAGCGATATTTCCATGAAGCATGTACATCCAGTTTTTTGAATGCAACATCATTCCATACATAGGCGAGGCATCGGGTAACCAGGAAGTGCCGGATCCGTTTCGCTGCATAGGTAAGTTTAATGAATACGCATGACTCATCGGTGGCCCTGGTTTCATAGTTGCCACCTCTTGCATGCCCTTTGCCCTTCCTGAACTGTCTTTTTCCATGGAGTCTTTTGCAAGTTGATGCATTTCATGTTGTGCCTTGGCCGTAAGGGTTGATAATACAATCGAGAATATCAATACCTGTAATTTATATTTCATGAGCTAAGGGGGATTTATTTCTATGAATCAAAATTAGGCTACATAAAATTTTATGTATTACATCATTAGCGAAATTGTTTATATAATTTCTGAATTGATTATCAGGGTTTTGTGTTAATCGCTATATCTTTTTCCAAAAAAAAAGCGAGGTAATATTTGTATCGTACGAAAAACATCGTACCTTTAATTTATGAAGAATAATCAAACTGATCATCATTTGCCAGAACCGACCAAAGCTGAGTTAGAAATCCTGCAGGTGCTCTGGGAATTTGGTCCGGCTACAGTCCGGTTTGTAAATGATAAGCTGAATGAAAACAGGGAGGTGAATTATACTTCAACATTAAAACAAATGCAGGTCTTAGCGGAAAAAGGAATTTTAAAACGTGACGAAAGCCAAATGAAGCACATTTATATTCCAGTAGAAGCCGAGGAAAAAACTAAGGTTCAGTTGTTGGATCGTTTTGTAAACACCTTATACAAAGGGTCAGCATCTCAGCTCATGATGCAGCTTTTAGGCAATGAAAAAACTTCGAAAGCAGAAATTGAGGAAATTAAAAAGTTATTGGATAACATGGAGTAAAGCTGTTAAAATTCAAATAAACTATAATGGAATTTAAATTGATTAACTTTTTGCCTGAAAATTGGTTAAATGCACTGGGTACAATGCTTTTTCACTCTTTGTGGCTGGGTGTTGTGCTGGCTGCCTTTTCTGGTGCAGTGATGTTTGCTACCCGTAAAACAAGTGCAAAAGTTCGTTACAATCTGTTAACAGGTTGTTTATTGTTATTTGTTTTTACCGTTTCCGTAGTGTTTTATTTAGCACTAACAGAAAAGCCAGATTCATCAGCGACTCCTCTTGCAGGAGAGGTAAAGTTAAATTTAATTAAGCTGCAAAATGTTCAGTCTTCTACTTCCGATTTGCAATTTATTATTTCTTCTGGCATCGATAAGACGCTAGGCATCTGGAATGATTATCAGAATCAAATCGTGTTGATCTGGTTTTTGATTATTTGTGCTAAAAGTGTGCAGCTTCTGTTAGGTGTAAAGCGTATTTATTATTTGCGAAATAATCAAGTTTATGCCGCAGGAACGATATGGGATGAGCATTTGGAGCTGCTTTCTGATAAACTTGGTTTAAGCCAGCGGATAAAATTGCTGCAATCAGGATTAGCAAAAGTGCCTATGGTTTTAGGACATTTTAAACCGCTAATATTAATTCCACTCGGCTTATTAAATGGACTGGCCACAACTGAGGTGGAAGCGATACTGGCCCATGAACTGGCGCACATTAAACGACGGGATTATTTGATTAACTTTTTACAAAGCTTCATTGAAATTATATTCTTCTTTAATCCGGCGGTACTTTGGGTATCGCATCTTATCAAAACTGAACGTGAACATTGCTGCGATGATTTGGCCATCCAATGTGTTAACGATCGAAAAAATTACGTTAAAGCCCTGGTTTTTTGTCAGGAGTTTGAGCAGCGTGCACCTGCTTACGCAATGGGCATTACAGGCAAAACCGGCAGCCTGCTACATAGAGCAAGCAGGATGTTATTTAACACCAATTCAACTTTAAACAAAATGGAAAAAACAATATTAACCATCGCCCTGGTAGGCACCGTGATGTGTACCGTGGCTATTAAAAGTGTAAGCAACGCGGCTACTGTGAGTAGCAAAACAATTGCTTCTTCAGTTTTTCAGGACACCACAAGAAAAACAAAATCTGCCGAGCAGATTGAAAAGGAAATTGATCAAAAAATGAAAGCTGCGGAACAAAGTAGTCAGTCTGGTAAAAAAGCCGATTTGGGTCAAAAAGCATTGAAGCAAGATCGAATTACCGCAAAGCAGATCGAACGTAATGCAAAGCAGTCTGCCGATGATGCCCGTTATGCTGCAGAGGAGAAAGAGTATGCCGAAAGCGAAAAGAAATACAAAACGGCAGAAAAAAAGTATGCGGCTGATGGGGCAAAATATGCTCAGGCAGAGAAGAAATGGGCTGAAGAAGAAAGAGCCAGAGCGCAGGAGGATAAAAAAGGAAACAAAACCCCCTAAAGCGCCAAAACCACCAAGACCAGCAGGAGCGGTTGTTCCACCAACGCCACCAACACCTCCAGCCCCGGGCATACGTGCCTTTCCTCCAACACCTGCTACACCGCCAACGCCTCCAAAAGTACATGGCAGCATTACTGTTAACGAAGGAAATACCGTACATGTAAACGTGGAGAATGGCAAGGATAATACGGATAAGATCAGTGCAGAATTGCTGAAAGATGGATTAATTTCTAATACCACAAATCTTTCGTTTTCATTGGATAAAACTAATCTGGTGGTGAATGGTGTGAAGCAAAATAAAAGCCTTCATTCAAAATACAAAGCAAAATACCTGGAAAGTGACAATCATTCATTGTCTTATGTGGTGAATGTTACTAAGTCAACAAAAAAATAAGCTTTCCTTATCATGGTGCAATGCATATGATTTTGCTTTGCGGTGAAAATGTTCTAATTTCAATGTGAAAATCATCTTTCAGATATGAAAAAAGGAATATTCATTGGCCTGGCCATACTTATCGTTTCATTAGCATCGGAATTTACTTTTGCAGCCACTGTTGATACAGTTGTTACGCAAAGTAAATCAATGAAAAAAGAAATTAAAGCTGTGGTGGTAAAACCACAGCTTTATGAAGGATCTGCTAAAAGATTTCCTGTTTTATATTTGTTACACGGTGCCGGTGGAAAATACTCAGACTGGCTGTTAAATACTAAAGACAAGGAAGCAGTAAAAAAACTAGTAGATAATTTTGGAATCGTCGTTGTTTGTCCGGATGGTGGCGTAACGAGCTGGTATTTTGATAGTCCAATTGATCCTACTTATCAGTATGAAACTTATGTTTCAAAAGAACTAATCGACTTTATTGATGGCCATTACCGAACAATTAATGATAAAACCGGAAGAGCAATTACCGGTTTAAGTATGGGCGGGCACGGAGGGTTGTATCTTGGCTTCAGGCATCAGGATGTGTATGGCGCCTGCGGAAGCATGAGTGGAGGGGTGGATATCAGGCCATTTCCTGAAAACTGGAACATTGCCAAACGACTTGGTCCTTACAATCAGTTTCCGGAACGATGGGAAGCCAATACAGTAATTAACTTAACGCATTTATTAAGCCCGAATAAACTTGCTATCATTTTTGATGTAGGTAGAAATGATTTTTTCTATGATGTTAACGTGGCGCTGCATGACAAACTAATTGCTCGTAATATTCCTCATGATTTCACCGTTAGGCCTGGCGTACATAATTTCGAATACTGGGAGAATGCCATAGCTTATCAGATGATGTATTTCAGTAAATTTTTCGAGAAAAATCAGCAATAGATTAAACCTGATTTAAAATTAAAACGCCAATTAGGCCTAAAATAGAAACGATGCTTTCCATTGCGGTCCAGGTACGAAAGGTTTCCTTCAAGCTGAGGTTAAAATATTCTTTGAACATCCAAAAACCGGTGTCATTCACGTGAGAAAACATTAAACTGCCCGCACCAACAGATAATACCATCAACTCTGGCGAGGCATTTGGGCCAATCAATGGTAAAACCATTCCTGATGCAGTAACTGCGGCTACCGTAGCTGAACCAAGCGTTACCCTGAGCGAAGCAGTAATCAGCCATGCTAAAAATAAGGGAGATAAATTCAGATTTCCAGTCAGGTTTTTTACGGTTTCGCCCATTCCGCTATCAATTAATATTTGTTTAAATGCACCGCCTGCAGCAATAATCAAAATGATCATGGCAATGCTTTTTACACCCTCCATACACGATGCCATAGCCTTTTCAATATTCGTTTGTTGAACAAGTACAGTAATGATAATAGAGATTAATAGTGCGGCTGTAGGATCTGAAAGAAAATTGAATATGGATTTGGCCGGAAACGCTACGTTGATGCTATTGCCAATCGTACCGGCAACGATCAAGAAAACAGGGAGCAAGGCCGTGATAAAACTTCTGCTGGCTGATGGAAGATCGCTATCTTCTTCAATGAGGAGACCTGTTACAATAGGCTGATCTTTCTTAATAATTAGTCTCGGGAAAAATATGCCTGCGATTGCGGCAATTGGCAGCGTTAGAATCAGTCCATAAATCAGGGTTTTGCCAATATCCGCATGGAAAATTCCGGCAAGTGCAACAGGCCCGGGGTGGGGCGGCAAAAAGCCATGTGTAACCGACAACGCGGTGGCCATCGGAAGCCCAATATATAATTTCGAAAGTCCGGTAGCTGCAGAAATAGCAAAAACCAAAGGGATGAGTACCACAAAACCGGCGTTGTAAAATAGCGGGATGCCAACCATTAACCCGGTGATTAATACCGCCCACTGGATATTGTTTTTACCGAATGCTTTGATTAGAATAAAGACAATTTTCCTGGCCGATCCACTATCTTCGATCAATTTTCCCATCATGGCACCTAAGGCAAGCACCATTACCATTCCGCCTAAAGTACTGCCAATTCCGCTACTAATGGAGCTCATCACACTGCTTGCCGGCATACCCAAAAACAATCCGGTAAGGATGGCTACTGCAAGTAAGGCAATCATCGGATTAACCTTTTTCAGTATAAGGATAAAGAGTAAAGAAATACCTAAAAGCAGGATAAGTAATGACATGGTTGCAGATGGGATTGGTAATGCAATTTACTTTTTTACCGTGATTGTTCTGCCTGTTACCAGATGAAATTCATAAATTCGATACAAACCATCATCATTAACTTCTATGCTTTCTACTAACCCTGTTTTACTAAAGGTATCTGTAACCATGTCGCCAACCTTTACATCCTGCAGTACTTCTCCTGGGGTTTCATTATTCAATCTGATCATGCTATAAAAGTATGATTAAAATGAAAAATAGCATTATAAATTATTGATCATGCTTCGTCCAAACCAGTTCAGCTGTTTTATAACCCAAACCTTGAGCTTTGGTTAAATAAGCTTGTTTAACCTTTTCAGGAATGGTTTTAGTTCTGGATAAAATCCAAATGTAATCCAGGTTATTGCCCACCACTAAAGCGTATTGGTAATCCTTATCGATCTCGATTACATTATAGCCTGCGTAAAATGGGCCAAAAAATGAAACTTTCAGCCTTGCTTCATCACTTTCGTTTACAAATTTGGCTTTGCCGATACTTTGTTTCCATTCTTTTTTAACGAAGTTATAACCTTTATTATCAACTTTAATGGTACCATCTTCTTTTATGGAATAGGTTGCGGTAACGTTGTTCAGGTCTTTCTCAAATTTAAAATCCATTCGGGCAATTTCGTACCAGGTACCCAGGTATTTTTCTTTTTGAAACGGTTTTACAGCGGTTGCACCTTTTGGTATGGTTACGCTGCAACCCGCATAGCTAATTATAATTACGCCTAAGGTGGCCAGTAATATTGCGTTTCTTAGCTTATTATTCATTCTTATCTTTTTAGATTAAATGAACAGCCATTCAGTAAAAAAGGTTTTTCAGGCATCCACATTTAACATAATGATAACCTAACGCCGGAATAATCAATGTGTTAAATTTGATTCCGGATCTGACGAGGCAATATTACTTCGTGAAGCAATTGATATGGTATAATTGGTCAATAATCCTATTATAAAATTAGCGGTTGGCAATTGCCAACCGCTAATTTTATAATATTTGAGTATCGACTAACGCTTTATATTATGCTATTTTTCCTCGTACCCTTTTATTTTGTTTTGTTTTTCGGATGGTTAATTTATGCTGGATTGATTAAAAAGGACTTAAAAACACACATGCAAGTCGTGTATGTGGGTAGTGTATTCAGCATGATCTGGATCATTGTTTTTGCAATATCTTTTTGTCTGTAAATTGACTTTTTTAGCCTTCTGTTCTCAATATTTTTAGTGGAGGCTGGTTTAAAATACTTCTTGTACTTAAAACTCCAGTAATCACTACAATTAAAACAACAGAAAAGAATAATCCCATAGTTGGTAAGAAAGGAGGGATAAATGCTGCATCGAAACTGAATTTGGCCAAAGCCCAACTTCCGCCAATGGCTAGGATTAATCCTGCGCCAGCGGCAAAAGCACCCAAAAAGAAATACTCAATGGCGTTGATCGCCAGGATTTGCTTTTTGCTCGCACCCATCGTTCGCAATAAAATGCTTTCTTTTGTACGTTGGTTTTTACTGGTTAATACTGCTGAAACCAAAACAATCCACCCGGTTACCATACTAAAGCCAGCCATAAACTGGATTACAAAACCAATCTTGTCGAGTATTTCATCGAGTAATTTCAACACCAGATCCAGGTCTACTACAGAAACGTTTGGAAAGTTTTTGACCACTTCGCCCTGAAATTTTGCAGAAAGTTCACTGTTCGGCACTCTTGTCATCAGCACGTGGAATTGTGGGGCCTCTTCTAAAACTCCAGAGGGAAAAACCACACGGAAATTGGTTTGCATGCGGCTCCAGTTGACTTCCCTTAAACTTCCCACAACCGTTGGAATCATCATCCCTTGTACATTAAAAAGGATTTTATCATTCAAGCCCACATTAATCTGATCAGCGTAACGCTGATCCAAAGAAATGTAAACGGTTTCCTGTGGCTTGATTTTTCCAATCCATTTTCCATCCACAATTTTTTCGGCTGCGGTTAGCGAATCCTGATAGGTAGCCCTGATTTCATTTCGATATGCCCTGCGGTTATTGGTATCTGCGCTAGCCTTTTTGCCATTAATTTCCTCAATACGCATCGTAATCACCGGCACCTGATTCATTAACGGTAGTTTGAAGGACTTGGTTAGGCTATCTATCCTCTCTTTCTGTGTTTTCTGTATGTCGAACATTACCATGTTAGGCTGATTACTGCCGGATGAGAGCGTAACCCTACTCATCAAAATTCCTTGTACAAAAAACAGCGTACTGATAAACAACGTCGACAAACCAATGGAAACAGTAAGCATCAGGGTCTGATTATTTGGTCGGTACAGATTTGCAAAACCCTGACGCCACAAGTAACTTGACGATTTAGGCAGCAGAACCTTAACCAAAAACATCAATAGTTTAGACAAGATAATCAGTAGCAAAAACGCGATACCGATACTAATGGTGAAAGCCAGCGTTTGGACCCAGGTTTTCATTTGCAAGTGAGTGAAGCCCACCACAAATGCAGCCATTAAAACATAAACCATCCAGGTTAAAGGATCAAATTTGCTTCCCGATTTTTCGAAGGAAAAACGGATGGCGTTCAGCGGTGAAATTTTTCTTACAGAAAGCAATGATGGCAATGCAAAAAGCACAGAAATGATTAAACCCAACAAAAGGCCCTGGCCAACTGCCGACCATGATATCTGCATGGTAATTTCAACAGGGAGGAAATCCTTTAAAACCAGCGGCAGCAAGAACTGAATTCCATTGCCCAAGATTACGCCAAAAGTTGCGGCAATTAAGCCAATAAAAAATATCTGGATCAGGTAAATCAGAAATGCATGCCTTGATTTTAAACCCAGGCAGCGCAAAGTGGCGATGGCACTTAATTTTTCCTGAATGTACACATGAATGGCGCTACCTACACCAACACAACCCAGCAGTAAAGCAATAAAACCAGATAAAGCCAGGAAACGGTTTACATCTTTAAAAGATCTGCCTGTTTGTTCTTTTCTCGATTCTACCGTATCTGCATCAAAACCTTCTTTTTCAAGTTTGACTTCATTTTTTTTAACCCACTCATCCACTCCCGAAGGATCATCATAACGGAAATAAAATTTATTATTGATCCGGCTTCCAGTTTTAATCAAATTGGTTTTCTCAAGGTATTTCAGCGGAAGATAAACCACCGGCGCAACACTTGATGCAATACCGTTTTGTCCAGGCGCTTTAATTAACGAACCTAATATTTTGAATTTTAGATCGCCAATTTGGACCGAGTCTCCAACTTTGGTGTTAAACTGAAGCATGAGGGTTTGATCTACCAGCGCTGTTCGTCCTTCCTGAAAATGCGATGCGGCATTTGCAGGAACCGTTTCTATTGCACCATAATATGGATAATTGCCCTCCAGCGCTTTCATTTGAACCAATCTGCTTCCGCCGCTTTGCTCAAAATAAATCATAGAAGCAAAGGTTTTTTCCTGCGATCGCTCATTACCTAAACTATCGATTACCTTTTGCATGGCTTTGCTTACGCCTTTACGGCTATCTAAAACCAGATCGGCGCCGGTAAGCTCTTTTGCCTGGGCGTCGATATCACGCTGCAAATTATCTTTAAAAGAATAAACAGCTACTAAAGCCGCTATCCCTAAAACAATGGAAGAAATAAAAAGTAAAAGTCTTGATCTGTTTTTACGGCTATCCCGCCAGGCCATTTTGAACAGCCATAAAAAACTGATGTTTTGTTTCGGTAGGTGATTAGGCATAAGTCGAGTTTTCGTCTGAAATAATCACGCCACCTTTAATTTTTATAGTTCTGCTCGTTCGGGCAGCAAGCTCCAAATCATGGGTTACAATTACTAATGTCGTCCCGAAATCCTTGTTTAAATCAAACAGCAGTTTAATCACTTTTTCGCTCGTTTCAGCGTCGAGGTTTCCGGTAGGTTCATCCGCAAAAAGAATAGCCGGCTGATTGGAAAAAGCTCTTGCCAGTGAAACACGTTGTTGCTCTCCTCCGGATAATTGAATAGGATAATGATGGGAACGATCTGCTAAACCTACTTTTTCAAGCAGTTCCATAGCTTGAGCCTTGATGTTTTTGGCGCCTCTCAACTCTAATGGAACCATCACATTCTCCAGTGCAGTGAGCGTGGGTAATAGCTGAAAATTTTGAAAAATGAAACCTACATATTGGTTTCGCACAGCAGCCCGTTCATCTTCATTTAATTTTTCTAAAGCAATGCCTTTAAGTTCTACTGTGCCATGGCTCGCCCGGTCTAGGCCAGCGCATAAGCCTAATAATGTTGTTTTCCCGCTACCGGATGGCCCTGTAATGGCCACGGTAGAACCAGCTTCTATTGTGAAATTAATTTGATCCAAAACTGTCAGTTCTCGTCCGGCACTTTGGTAAATTTTACTTACATTTCGAATGTTTAAAATACTTTCCAAATTTTTGAAATAAAGGGTTTGTTAGATGTATTTGCCAAACATAACATGGCTTTGCCTGTTAAGATAATGGTTTTTATTTAGAGATAGAATTAGATATTATGTTACGAAAACGCTTTATAGGTTTATTTGTTTTGGCTTTAATGTTTGCAGCTTGTGGGAATGGGAAAAGCAGTGACAATGATCAAAAAACTTTAGATTCAACTGACCAAAAGAAATCAGCTACTACTACTGAGAAAAAAAATATACTTTTTTTCGGAACCAGTTTAACAGCGGGTTATGGTTTGGATCCAACAGAAGCTTTTCCGGCCTTAATCCAAAATCGCATTGATTCTTTGAACCTGCCCTATAATGTCATTAACGGAGGTTTGAGTGGAGAAACATCAGCTGCGGGAAAAGGAAGAATAAACTGGTTGTTGAAGCAACCTATTGATATTTTTGTGTTGGAATTAGGTGCCAATGACGGACTGAGAGGATTACCGGTAAAGCAAACAATTAAAAATCTCCAAGATATCATTGATACCGTTAAAACGAAATATCCGAATGTAAAAATGGTAATTGCAGGAATGCAGATGCCACCAAGCATGGGCGCTAAATACACCAATGATTTTAAAAACATTTTCCCTGATTTAGCCAGGAAAAATAATATGGCGCTAATTCCTTTTCTATTAGATAAAGTTGGTGGCATTCCCAAATTGAATCAGGATGATGGCATTCATCCAACGGCTGAAGGTGATAAGATTTTGGCTGAAAATGTTTGGGTAGTATTGAAGCCTTTGCTGTGAAAGTAATCATTGGTTTGGCTATAATGTACGTCGGCAAGTTGGGGGCATTATTTTAGCCTGAGTTTTTCTTAAAAGATTAATTTTTCTAACTTGATTCTAATAATGGTAGGATATTGTAACAAAAACAACTACTATTTATATTTAATTTAAATAAAGTTCGTTTCAACCTGTTTATTTAGAATGATTCTTGTTAACTTAGCCGAAATTCTTTTGGCTCCTAATGAGCAATGAATTATAAATCATAACGATCAGGTTTAAAATGAAAAAAATTCTATTTGCCGTTCTCGCAATGGCATCACTTGGAGCACAGGCCCAGAAAAATACTTTTTTTGATCAGGCTTTTTGGAAAGGAAACACAGATTTAGCAACCATTAAAGCAGAGATTGCCAACGGAAGCAATCCTTCACAGTTAAACCAGATGTCATTTGATGCATCGGTAATGGCCATTAACAATAATGCACCTGCTGAATCCATTTTGTTTCTTTTGGCTCAACCGGGAAATGATGTAAACAAATTAACCCATGATAGCAGAACCTATTTGTTCTGGGCAGCATCTAGGGGAAATCTTCCTGTGATGGAATATTTGCTAAAAAATGGTGCAAAAGTAAACATGCAGGATAGTCACGGTTATTCTCCATTAACCTTTGCAGCCGTGGGCGGACAGGCTGATACTAAAGTTTATGATTTATTGATCTCAAAAGGAGCTGACGTAAAAAAAGACTTAAATCATGATGGTGCAAACGCCCTGTTAATTGCACTTCCAAATGATAAAGATTTTAAATTAACAGACTATTTTGTTTCGAAAGGACTAAGCCTGAACAGTACTGATGCTGCGGGTAACACTGCTTTCAACTATGTGGCCAGAAGTGGAAACATCGAATTGATGAATAAACTGATTGCCAAAGGCGTGAAATACAATGATAATGCGATCCTGATGGCTGCTCAGGGTGGCAGAGGCAGCTCGAATGGTTTAGCTGTTTTTCAATATTTGGAAGGATTAAAACTAAAACCTACTGTGATTGGTAGCAATGGCGAAACCGCATTGTTTTCTGTTGCCCGCAAACCGAAGCAAGAAGAAATAATCAATTACTTCCTTTCGAAAGGAGTGGATGTAAATACTACTGATAAAGAAGGAAATACCGCATTTATGGCAGCAGCAGGTGGTAACCGAGATTTGGCAACGCTTGAATTGTTGGCTAAAAATGTTAAAAACATCAATCAGGTGAATGCAAAAGGCGTTTCTGCTTTGGCTATGGCGGTTCGTGGAAACTCGGCAGAAGCAGTTAAGTTCTTATTGGATAAAGGTGCTGATTTGAAAACGGCAGATAAAGAAGGTAACAACCTGGCTTACTATCTTTTTCAATCTTATGGTCCACGCGGAAAAGAAGATTTTACCGCAAAGCTTAAATTGTTAACAGATAAAGGTTTCGATGTAGCGGCTGTGCAACCAAACGGCAATTCATTATATCACTTAGCTGTGGCTAAAAATGATTTGGCATTGGCTAAAATGGTTACGGATTATAAAGTAGACGTTAACCTTAAAAACAAGGAAGGCTATACTGCTTTACACAAAGCAGCAATGACTGCAAAAGACACTGAACTTTTAAAGTATTTAATCTCAGTTGGTGCTAAAAAGGATGTCGCTACTGAATTTAAAGAAACGCCTTACGACTTAGCTACGGAGAACGAATTTTTAACTAAAAACAAAGTATCAATCGACTTTTTGAAATAATAAAATGAATAATATTTATAAACTGTGCCTGGCTTTCGCGATCATCCTTTCTGTACCCACATTGTCTTCAGCACAAAAAACAACGAAGTACAAATGTATGGTGCAAATGACCAACTATACCGGTGAGGGTGCTTATATTGCGGTATCATTAATTGATGCAAAAGGTGCTTATGAAAAAACACTTTACGTCATGGGTTCTGATAAAAAATGGTATCCTGATTTAAAAGAGTGGCATAAAGCATATAAAAGCAAACCTACAAACATTAGTGCTGTAACTGGCGCTTCGGTTACCGGAGGTGATCGTAGTGTAACTGTATTCGACATCGAAACTGCAAAAATTAACAAGGGATATAAATTACGTTTCGAAACAGCTGTTGAAGACAATAAATATTATGTTAAAGATGCTGAGATTCCTTTAACTACAGAAGGTTTGGCGGCTAAAACTGAAGGCACTGGTTACATTAGATACGTTCGCCTAAGTCCTAACTAAAAAGCTTCATTTCAATGACCATTTCTGTATGGAGATACAGCCATCTTGCACTGGCTGTATCTTCTTTTCTTTTTATCACCCTCGCATCCCTTACCGGAATCATCCTTTCCTTTAAGCCGGTAACCGAAAAAATCCAGCCTTATAAATCAAAGGATTTCAATCAGCTCACTGTAGCAGAACTGATCCCAACGCTTCAAAAATCTTATACAGATATTTCGGATGTGACCATTGATGCCAACGAGTTTTTGTTGGTTAATGGAACAGATGCTCATGATGAATCAGGAAATTTTTATGTTGACCCAAAATCGGGTAAAAACCTGGGCAAAGTAGCAAAGGAAAATGAATTTTTTCGCTGGGTAACCACATTACACCGATCTCTTTTTTTACATGAATTGGGTAGGTTTTTTGTTGGATTAACCGCTTTTCTTTTATTCCTGATTGCCACCTCCGGGACTGTACTGATCATCCAACGTCAACGGAGTTTTAAAAAGTTTTTTGGCAAAATTGTTAAAGATGGTTTTGCACAGTATTACCATGTGGTTTTAGGGCGATTGCTGTTAATTCCAATCATTCTCATTTCGTTGAGTGGAACCTACCTTTCATTACAAAGATTTGGAGTTGTAAAAGAACAGAAGATTACCCATAAAATTGATTTTGATGCTTTAAAAACCGACCCAGCAAAGAAGATTGCAGATTTCGAAGTTTTTAAAAATATTTCTCTCCATGAGGTTCAATCAATAGAATTTCCATTTTCTGAGGATGTAGAAGATTATTTTACCTTAAAACTAGATGATCGCGAAATTACGGTAAACCAAATCACAGGAGATATCATTACAGAACAAGCTTATTCCAAAGCTACCTTGTTTAATAACCTAAGTATGGATTTGCATACTGGTAGGGGAAGTGCGGTTTGGGCTGTTGTTTTGGCCATCGCCTCGGTTAATATTCTGTTTTTTATCTACTCGGGTTTTGTCATCTGGTGGAAACGCAGAGCAAACGGAATTAAAAACGAATACAAGTTTGATCAGGCGGAGTTTATTTTGCTAGTAGGCTCTGAAAATGGCACTACATTCCGTTTTGCCAAAGCAATTCAGGATCAATTGCTGAAAAATGGTAAAACAGCTTTTATGGCTGAACTCAACAGCTATAAAAATTTTCCAAAGGCTAAACAAATATTAGTTTTCGCAGCAACCTACGGTCAGGGAGATGCACCAACCAATTCAACTAAATTCAAATCATTACTTAAAAAATATCCTCAATCAAATGCGGTTGATTTTTCTGTTGTAGCTTTTGGTTCGCATGCTTACCCTGATTTTTGCAAGTTTGGGTATGAAGTAAACAATGCATTATCTCATCAGGAATGGGCAAAACCATTGCAGGAAATCCATACGGTCAATGATCGTTCTCCAGAAGAATTTACGAGGTGGGCAACACTTTGGGCACAAAACTCAAATGTCGAATTGTCTCAACTTTCAAAACTTTTGGAGACAAAACCTGTAAAAACGCTGCCATTTAAGGTAATAGAAAAAACAGTTTCAAGCCAGGAAGAGACTTCGTTTATCATCCGTTTAAGTCCGCAGAAAAGGAAAAAATTTACTTCAGGGGATTTACTTGCGATTTACCCCACAAACGATCATAGAGAGCGTTTATATTCAATTGGAAAAATCGGTAAAGATGTTCAGTTGAGTGTGAAATTGCATCACGGTGGATTGGGATCTGGTTTTTTACATGATTTGGAAGTCGGGCAAATTACCAATGCAGCTATTGTTCGTAATGAACATTTTCATTTTCCCAAAAAAGCAAAATCGGTTATCATGATTTCTAATGGAACAGGTATTGCGCCATTTTTAGGAATGGTTGATCAGTTTGGTCGGGTGCAGGATATACACCTTTACTGCGGTTTCCGAAATCAGCAATCTTTTGCACTTTACGAAAATGCAATCAACAAAGAAACCAGTCTTTTAACCAAGCTTAACGTCGCTTACTCCAGAGAGGGAGAAAAACATTATGTGAAAGATCTTTTGTTAAGAGATCAGGCTTTGGTATGCGAAACCTTGAAGAATAATGGTGTCATAATGCTTTGCGGTTCATTAAGCATGCAAAAAGATGTCATTGCATTGTTGGAAGATTTATGCCAGCAGGATCAGCAGAAAAGCATCAGTTATTATCAATCCCGGGGGCAAATCTTAATGGATTGTTATTAAGGAGATCTTGTATCGATAGCTGATTAATCAGAAAATGCGGAGATTAGTTGTCTATTCTCCGCATTTTTGCGGAGCATAAATTTAATCTATGTTTAGATACCCTTTTTCCATTTCGCCAGCATCTTTTCAGTGATATTTTCAGAGTGATAAACCTTTCCATCATCGCCGAATAATATGCAACTGTAGGCTGGAAATGAACGGATAAATTTTAATGCTGCTTCTTTGCCCAAAACCATCATCGAAGTGCTAAAGCCATTGGCCAGCTCTGCATCCGGACCAAAAACAGTTACACTTGTTAAGCCTGTTGCCGGGTAACCTGTAGTGGGGTTGATAATGTGAGCATATCTCTTCCCATTAAAAACCACAAACTTTTCATAGCTCCCGGAAGTAACCACTGCGCCATTTTTAAGTGGGACAATAGCATAAAGACTATCTTTCTGAAAAGGATTTGTAATTCCTATTACCCAATTTTTTCCTTTGGGCGGTTTACCCCAGCTGCTCATATCACCTGATCCATTCACAATACCTGCTTTGATTCCTTTTGCCAACATCATATCCCGGCATCGATCTGCTGCATAACCTTCACCCAAGGCACCAAAACCGATTTTCATTCCGGGTAATTTCAAGAATATAGTGTTGTTCAGGCTATCCAAAATGATATTTTGGTAACCAACTTTCTCAACAGATTTCTTAATCGCTTCGGCAGTTGGCATTTCTGTCATTGAGCCATCAAACTTCCAGATCCGATCCATTGCTGCAAAACTGATGTCGAATGCGCCATTAGTAATTGTAGATAAATGAAGCGCTCTTTTGGTCAGCTCAAAAACTTCCTGATCAACCTTTACCGGTTTGATGCCTGCATTTCTGTTTACTTCAGAGATTTGGGTTTCAGGCTTCCAGTCTGAGATTAAATATTCAATTCTTGTAATCTCCGCAATAACACTGTCGATGTTTCTTGATGCGGTTTCTGAATCTTTTGCAACAATGGTAATTTCAAACTTGCTGCCCATTAGTAAGGTAGTACGTTTTTTCAATACCTGTGCTGAACTTGCAAAATAGGTGAGGAGCAGAAAAATGGTAAACTTGATCTTCAAAGTAGGAGTGATAATGTAAGTGATCTTCAAATTTAAGAAAGCTAACCTATTTGTGCTAAATATTCGGTTGAATTGAATGCTTGTTTATTTCGCAATAAACTGATAAAACTGCACAAACTCCCGATGCCAGAACCATTCAGTATGTTTACCATCCGCTTTCTCTAGTAGTACAACGTTCTTATTGTCACCGTTGGGATTTAGCAGATCGTGAACCTTTTTCATATCCCGAACCATTGCCGGACCTTCTTTATCGCCAGCTACGAAAAAGATCTTACTGTTTTTTAAGCCAATAAGTTTTTCATTTAGCTCAGTATAAATGTTTGGCGCAAGCCAGAAGGCGGGACTAAAAACGCCTGCCGAACCAAAAACTCTTGGATGTGCTGCTATCGCGTACATAGAAATTAATCCACCCATTGAGCTACCAGCAATGGAAGTATTCTTAGCATCTTTCAAAGTTCTGTATTTTGAATCGATAAAAGGCTTTAAAGTTTCTACCAGAAACGAAACATATTCCTTGCCTTCACCTTTACCATATTGACTATCCCAGGGATTATATTCTTTCAGCCGATCTTTCTCACCATGATTTATACCTACAATAATCATTTCTTTCGAACCATCGCGAATCAAACTGTCCACAACCGAATCGACCGCCCATTCATCAGCACGTGGAGGATTTGCATGAAACAGATTTTGACCATCATGCATATAAATCACCGGATACTTCTTTTTTGATTTTGCATAGCCTTTCGGTAAGTAAATCCAAACCTGGCGATGCTTGTTCAGTTGTGGTATAAAAAAGGCGGAATCAACAATGTGAACATGGTCGCCGAAATGATACACCTCTTTCACCTGTTTAAAATGATCTGACCAACTGGCTACCCTTAAATCCATATTGGTATCAACATTTAAGTTTAAAGTTCTGTTTGCAATAGGTTTGCCATTTATCTGGCATTCTACCGTTTCCCAACTCCCGCGGGTAATTTTAAATTCGTGGATTTCCTTTGGCAAATTCAGCGAAATAACATAAGTCAAGTCATCCTTCCGCTTCAAATTGAAAGCTTTAGATTTTGGGTTCCAATCGTTAAAATTCCCTGCTACAAATAAGCTATCTGCTGTTTTGTTTGGAACATGAACGCTCAACATAACATTAACCTGAGCGGCTAAAGTCAGCGGAAGTAGCATAAAAAGTAATACCAATCTTTTTAACATGGAATTATCCTGATTTCTAAAGTTTAAAAAATCCTTCAGCCAGCGGGCCTGAATTTAAATAATGATTTCGCTTTATTTCAACTCATCTAAAACTCTAAATAATTTTTTATTGATGCCACTGCCGCTGTAATTATTAATGTTAATCACAATTATATATTTGTTTCCGGAGGTATCGGTATGGTAACCTGCAAATGCAGAAACGTCATTAATGGTACCACTTTTAATTTTCATACCGTTGTACTCTGGCAAACCTTTATAAAAATCAGTGAACCAGTTTTCTTTCTGAATTTGAAATAAGATATTGGCCATAGCCAAAGTAGTTATTCGATCACCAGGAGATAAGCCGCTTCCATCTATGATATTTAAAGCCGATTTATCAATTCCCTTGTTTGCCCAATAATTAACCTCTGTTTCAGCACCTTTTGAGGTTGTTGCGGTCTTTCCTGATTTCAAGGCAATGGTTTTAAGCAATGTTTCACCATATAAATTGATACTCTTTTTCAAAAACCAGTAGGAAATTTCACTTAAGGTAGGTGAACTGATGGTGCTTATTTTTCGGGTTGGTGATGGTACAGCTTGATTGTTTAATGCCATTAATCTGGCTGTTGTCGCTTGCTGGCTGCTGGATATGCCCAGTCTTTTCAACGTATCCTGCAAACGATAGGCACAATCAAAAGCAGGATCAGGCGTTGCTACGGAAATTCCTGGTTTCGAAATGCCCATTCCCCAGGTGCCACGTAGGTAAGCCACATTGCTATAAGGTGGCAGAAAGGCATACGTTCTGTCTCCACTTCCAGCGGCTCCAGTTTTTAATTCATTTACAATTTGCACATACGGAGTTTCAGGAACCGTTTTTACAATTCTCACCTGATCGTTTGTTCCCGATCCCGAACGTAAATGGATGTCAAACTGATTTTCCCGCCAGGCTAAACCAGAAGTGCCTGCGCCGTAATAATTTCCAATGTCTTGCCAAACCCAGCCTTCGGGCGTTGTCTGGCTGCCAAAAATGCGGTCATCGCCAATAATAGCACCCTCAATTTTTTTAATTCCTGCAGCTTGAATGGCCGAAACCCACTGTGTTAAAACTGCATTTTCTTTATTTTGATATCGCCATGAACCCAAAGTCGGGTCGCCGCTACCAATAATAATTAAATTTCCGGTTAATGTTCCGTCAGCAGCAATATTCCCCGAATATGACAGCGTTGTTTGAAACTGAAAATCTTTACCTAAAATACTGAAAGCCGTTGCTGCGGTTATTGTTTTTAAAGTTGATGCCGTAGCCAAACCAATTTGCTCGTTTTTGGCAAAAAGCGTCTTTCCGGTATTGGCATCCAAAACGCAAAGCGATGTAATTGCATGTTTGGCCTGTTCATCAGCTAATAAATTATTAAAAGCTTTTTCGAGGTTCAGAATTCTATTTTGGGCAAAACAATTTATGGAGAGAAGAATGAGAAATATTGCGGCCTTTAAAAACTTCATATTGTAAAAATAAATCAAATAAAAAAAGTGATGTGTAACAAACACACCACTTTTACTAATCCTGGCGTCATGCTGAACTAAGCTCAGGATGACGTATAAATATTACACTAATTCTTTCTGAATCAGATATTCTGCAATTTGAACTGCATTTGTTGCAGCACCTTTGCGTAAGTTATCGGCAACAATCCAAAGGTTTAAAGCTTTCGGTGCCGATTCATCTCTACGAATACGACCTACAAAAACCTCATCCTTTTCATGCGCATCTTTTGGCATTGGGTATTTTAGGTTTGCTACATCATCAACAACAATTACCCCTGGTGATTTTTCTAAAACGCTGCGAACTTCAGCTAAATCAAATTCGTTTTCAAATTCGATGTTTACTGATTCTGAGTGACCGCCCATTACCGGAATACGAACGGTTGTTGCAGTAACTTTAATGCTGTCATCGCTCATAATTTTGTTCGTTTCCTTCACCATCTTCATTTCTTCTTTGGTATAACCATTCTCCATGAAAACGTCGATGTGTGGCAGTACGTTTAAATCAATTTCGTATGGATAAGCTTTTGGCCCATCAACACCATTACGTTCATTCATTAATTGTTCAACGGCTTTCACACCTGTACCAGTAACCGATTGGTAAGTGGAAACCACCACACGTTTGATTTTATATTTATCGTGTAAAGGTTTTAAAACCACAACCATCTGAATGGTAGAACAGTTTGGGTTGGCAATAATTTTGTTGTCAATAGAAAGTTCGTGTGCATTTACTTCTGGTACGATTAATTTAATCGCAGGGTCCATTCTCCATGCCGAAGAGTTATCGATAACAGTAGTACCTGCTTCTTTAAAACGTGGTGCATGTTCCAATGAAGTATTTCCACCAGCAGAGAACAAAGCAATATCTGGTCTCATGCCAATTGCAGTATCCATGCTAACGATTGGGAACTTCTTACCCTTAAAAGTAATTTCCTTACCAACACTCTTTTCTGAAGCTACGGGAATCAACTCTGTTAAGGGAAAATTTCTTTCCTCCAATACTTTTAACATTACGGTACCAACCAATCCGGTTGCACCTACAACTGCTACTTTCATTTTAATTTTTAATTATTATATTTATTAAACATTTGATATAAGCCCAAATATGGTAAAAATTACGCTTATATCCCTATTGTTACCCATTAAAATTGCATCCATTATTTTTACTCCTTCGATTGAAACTAGAAAGGAAACAGGTGGTATATGCACATCCTCTCCAATAAGCTTTTGTTATAATTTTTTTGAAATTAAAAATCAAAAGGTTCGGCCTGCGCTAAAAATAATCAGTAAAGGCGATATTTTAATTTCAGAAGTTTTATTCAATCCCAGAACGGGAGGTGTTGATTTTGTAGAGATTTACAATAATTCAGGTCATGATATTGATTTAAGAGAACTACAACTCGCCAATGCAAACACTGCTGGCGAACCCGCTAATATTAAGAATGTTTCGGCAGCAAAACTGATGATTGCTCCGGGAAGTTATTGGGTAATTACGACCAATCAGGCAAATATCAGATTAAATTATCAGGTTAAGTTTCCAAATCAGTTTGCTCAGATTAGCAGTTTGCCTGCTTTCAATAACGATAAGGGCTCAGTTATTTTATTGAGTAATAACCAGGTGCTGGACAGATTAAATTACAATGCGAAAATTCATCACCCCTTAATCCAGGATGAAGATGGGATTTCACTGGAGCGTGTTTCGTTTTCGCTTGATTCAAATGAGCCAGGTAACTTTAGGTCTGCGGCGGCTACAGTCGGTTTTGCAACACCAACTTATAAAAATTCCCAGGAAAAAAGTGGCAATGAAAATTACGCCCGTTTGTTATCAAAAACATTTTCTCCGGATGGAGATCGTTTTGAAGACGTTATAACGCTGGAGTATCAGCTTGATCAGCCTGCAAGTTTAGCCACTGTTAATATTTATTCTGACAGGGGACAATTAGTAAAACGCTTATTGAAAAACCAAACCATTGGAACGAACGGGAATTTAACTTGGGATGGATTAGATGAACAGGGCCAAAAAGCTGCCATTGGAATTTACATCATTTTATTTGATGTATTCGATTTGAATGGGAATACAAAACGCTTTAAAAATACATGCGTTTTAGCAGGAAAGTTAAATTAGCAATCTTAATCTTGCGTCTTGATGCGACCATTAACTGGATAGGAGGTCATGCAAAAAAAAGGTCGTAGCTTCTTGCTACGACCTTTTTTATGTGAACTAACGCCTGTTATAAGATATTCTTTTTAAGATAGTCACAGCTTGCTGCAACTGATTCGATAGGATTCGGTTTGTAATTAGTTTCATGCTCAACGAAAAAGTATTTCATGCCAGAAAGTTTAGCAGCAGCGAAGATTGGTTTCCAATCGATGCTTCCAGTTCCAACTTCTGCATTTAGTTCAGGATTTGTTTTATCCATATCCTTCACATGCCACATGGTAAAACGTCCTGGATTTTGCTTAAATAATTTCAATGGATCATTTCCCGAACGAGCAACCCAGTATAAATCCAGTTCAAAATCGACCAGGTTTTTATCAGTTTCGTTCAACAGAATCTGATATCCCGTGGTTTCACCAAATTTCTCAAATTCAAAATCGTGATTGTGGTAGGCTAAGCGTAAACCTGCATCTTTACACATTTTGGCCGCAACATTAATTTTAGCAGCGATTTTTTTATAATCAGCAGCGGTTTTTCTGATGCTTTGATCCAAATATGGAATAGTTACATATTTGCTGCCTAAAACTTTTGCAGCTGCTATTGAGGCTTTCAGTTCACTGGTATTACCGTCTGAGAGGTAACTTCCCAGGCTGAAGTGATTACTTACCGCGGTTAGGCCATTGGCAGCAAGAAGTTTCTTAAACTCAATGGGTGTTAATCCCCAAAACTGATCTTTGATTGAAAAGCCATAAGTTTCCACCTGGCTAAAACCCGCCTTGCCTACTTTTTCAATTGTTCCTTTTAAATCTTTTGGAAGATCAACTCTCAATGAATACAATTGAAGGCCTACTGCTTTTTTCTGTGCAACACAGGCAAAAGATGGCGCTAAAAGTAATGTTGCTATGGCTAAGCAACTGCTGATCATAAAACTTTTTCTTGATAACATATGATATAATTAAATGTCGCAAATAGAAATGGCCTGTTTTAACGAAGCTAATTTATTTGCATTTTTTGGTATAAACTCTTGTGCAACGAAACCTTTAAAGCCGGTTCCAACAATGGCTTTCATTATCGCCGGGTAATTTAATTCCTGGCTATCATCAATTTCATTTCTGCCAGGAACGCCCGCGGTGTGATAATGGGCAATATATTGATGATTTTCTTTGATCGTATGAATAACATCACCTTCATCAATCTGCATATGATAAATATCATACAGCAATTTAAAGTTTTCAGATCCTAAACGTTTACAAAGTTCAACACCCCAGGCCGTTTTATCACACTGATAATCTTTATGGTTGATTTTGCTATTTAGTAGTTCCATCACCAAAATCACGCCATGTTTTTCGGCCAACGGCATCAATTGCTTTAATCCTTTAACGCAATTGTTCAAACCCGTTTCATCATCTTTGCCCCGGCGATTACCGCTAAAGCAAATCAGGTTTTTATAGCCTGCAGCGGCAACTAACGGAATCATTTCTGAATAATTTTTGATCAGGGTTTCATGAAATTTTTCATCATTAAATCCATCAACTAAATTAATTTCTGCACCATTACACATGGTAGATTCCAAACCATGTTTTTTCAGGATGGGCCAATCTTTTGGACCAACCAAATCAATGCCCTTTATGCCGATTTTTTTGGCCTCTGTACAAAGCGTTTCTACATCAAGTGTACTAAAACACCACCTGCAAACGGAATGATTTACGTTTCCTTTCAATCTGGCTGTGTTTTTCATATTCGATTGATCCATTGCAAATGTGGCTAAACCCGAAGAAACACCAATTGCAGCAGTTCCTGCAATGATGTTCTTTAATGCATTTCTTCTATTTAGATTCGAAGGCATGATTACAAAGCTTTAGCTTCTATTTCAGATTTTGTTTTGTCGTTAAATGTTAACGCAAATAGAATGAATACTACAAGCGCAATTCCTGCAGGAATTATCCAAATCATTTTCCAATCCATTGTGCCATCTACAGCTTTGTAAGCATCAGAAATTTTACCTGCTACTGCAAAGCCAATTAACATACCTACACCGTAGGTAGCCAAAGTAATCAAGCCTTGAGCAGAACTTTTGAACCGCTCTCCAGCTTTTGAATTTGTGTAAATCTGTCCGGATACAAAAAAGAAATCATAACAAACCCCATGTAAGGCAATGCCTAAAATTAACATAAAACTTAGTTCTCCGGCATTTCCATAGGCAAACAAAGCATATCGAACTGCCCAAGCCAGCATACCTACCAAAATGGTCATTTTGAATCCAAATCTTTTGAAAAAGATTGGAATAAATAATAAGAAAATTACTTCAGAAGCCTGCCCAATGGTCATTTTTCCGGGAAAG